>Ga0163162_10000569_pt1 | contig 34104 bp, 28 predicted proteins | sample S55metaG_FD_115310 | JGI IMG/M metagenome (GOLD analysis project Ga0163162, IMG submission 115310) | Switchgrass rhizosphere microbial communities from Kellogg Biological Station, Michigan, USA - S5-5 metaG | ecosystem: Host-associated > Plants > Roots > Rhizosphere > Soil | place: USA... | reverse complement strand
GGCCAATCGTTAAGGTGCTCTGCGTTTCCTAATTTTAGTTTTCTCGCTGAAATCTGGAATTTAAGCGTCATTGGGTGATCGCCCACAATGTTTATCCCTTCGGAATATTTAACAATGTAGCCATCCTCGAAATGAACTTCTTTCATTTTGGCATCTTCCTCTGTTTTCTTGATCAGAAGGGTTCCTGTAATAGGTTTGTACTGGTTGTTTACCATCGCCTCGATAATTGAGGTGTCTTCGGTTGATTCGATCTCAATGTCGATGGTACCGCCATAAACTCCAGAAGAAGGTCTTCCTTTTGCATCTACATCGCGGTTTAACGCATAGGCACAGTGAAGCACATCGTACTCCTTGCCCGAAAAATTTAATCTAGCTTTGAAAGCCATAGTTTTAAAATTTAAAGGTTAAAAAATTGATTATCAGTAGCCTCCGCTACTATGATCTTATAACCAAATATCAGGCCAAACAAGCTATATATTGCTCATTAATGAGCGGTAATAAAATTTCCGAGAACCTTAAAATGTACATTTACGCCCTAAAAACGTAGTTAATCAGGATGATTTGTGGAAAAAATGTGGAAAAATCCGAATCTATCTTTAGTGTTACAAATACATTTCTGCACATGCAGACAGTACAAAACTGTAGCAACTATACACAAAGTGTGGCATTTTAGGACAATTTTATAAATTTCAAAACGCTGGCATATCTCCTAAAACCAGATCATAGGAATCTTAAATTAATTGTGACCCAAATTTTTCCATCTTAGCCAACCACTTCTGGCTGTAATGATTTTCAAGAGAATGTAATTCGCCTATGGTATTGGTCAGTACAGGGCTCATTTTGCATTTTTCAAAAACTACTTTTTTGATTGAAAGGTAGGTAGTCTTCTTATTTGCCTTCCACTCCTTAAAAGTAGCCTCGTCTAAAATAGATACAATTCTTCCAGAGCGGCCACTAAAGTCATTATTTACATTTTGCTGTTGGGTAGCAAAGACCTGATCGGGCATAAACAAACGATCAAAAAAGCCTTTAATTTTTGCCGGAATATGATCTACATACACCGGACAAAAAAGCACAATGTGGTTACTTTGCCTAATCGCTGTTAAAGCTTTCTGCAAATCGGGTTCTAACTCGGCAATCTGTCTATTGTTAAATAGTTTGTTCGAGTTAAAAATCAGATCGATGATGGCTAACTCCCTTACGGTAGCGCCAACACTTTCTGCACCTTGCTTATAGGCGTTAATCAGGAAATTTGTAGATGCGTTTTTTTCGATATCCCCATTCAGGATAAGTATTTGCTTCATTTTTTTTGATTAATCTGATTGGGCCGATGCGTTACAAAATTATAAAGAATTTGTTAAGTGTTATGCATACCCCATAAAAAAACCCAACGCTATGGTTGGGTTTTTATTTTCAGCTATCAAAAACTATTGCTGATTATATTCTGAACTCCAGGTGGTACTTTCATCTTCACCTTTATGTCCATCTAGTTTTACCACAAAACTTTTAGCCGGAAAATATGGCGTAATGTGTATATCAAGGTGAATTCTGTCCTTTTGTTGCTCGTCTCTTTCAAAACGCATGATCTTAAAACGCTCAATCAAACGGTCAGCGCCCTGGATGCCATCTAAAAATTTAACAATCTGGCCACGCAAGTCCTGTTCGGTTTTAGATGTCCAGTTTTCGAAAGCCCTTCTGTTCAAGAAATCGAACAATACTTTGGTAATATAATCGAATACACGCACTACTGAATAGGTCTGTAGACCAATATTATCACCATTAAACAGCGTCTTAGCAGAGAAAGCCATTACTTTACCATACTCGTTAACCATCGGCACTAAACCTACACGTTCTAAATGAGAGATTTCACTTTTCTTTAAATCGAATTTTACACCATCAACCTCGTTTATAGCACCATGTTTTTTACCCGCCGTTACCTGCGACATTAGGGTATAGTACATTTTACCTGCTAAAGCGGCCGAACCTGGCACAGTAAGATCATCTTCCTCGCCCACTTCTGCTACTTTACCGCGGCCAACCAGCCAGTTACAGGTCATGATTACGTTTGATCTGAAAGCGTCACCACCGGTAAAGTTTGCTGCAGTAAATAAATCGAGTACATCATCCGGTTGATCTAAATCGGCAAAATCGGTTACCAGCATCGCTTTATTGTTGTGTGCGATCTTAGCCCATCTTTCTAATACTTTATTGGAACCCATGTAACCTGGAACAACCATTAACGAATAGTTATTACGAAGATCTAAGCGATCATAATTCTGCTTTAACTCATCATCAACATATTCGATAAAACGCGGATTATCAAGATCTTTAATCTGATCCATTGATGCATTTAACAGCACCACGTTTTTCAGTTTCTCTGATTCTGTATTTTTATAGAATAAATGAACCGAACGGTAAGCCTGCTCCAGTTCTCTGGTGCTTTCCAGCGCGGTAGCGATGTTCTTATTTAAGTTTTCTTCTGCGGAATTCAGTTTTTCGGTACTTTTTTCTACCATATCTGCCACAGAGTTGGAAGACTCAAGCACATCTATCCAAAGTTGGATTTTCTTTTTCAGCTCTTCGCGTTCTTTCTTCTTTTCATCGCCGGTTAGAAAAATCTGTTTTCTTGCTTTTCTTTCAGGATTTAAATTCTGAAGGCCATCAACTGTAGCTTCTAACAAATCGAAACCGCCAACCTTGGCTAGTTTTTCTAAGTTATCTTTAAGTGATGTTTTTTCTATGGTTTTACCCTCTGCCGGTTTAAAACCTACTTCGGAGATATTTTGGTCTGCTTTTAATTCTTGAGGATTTGACATGTTTTCTCAGCGTTTAAATTATTTATTTTGCTCCAATTCATCAACAAAGTTCTTCAAAGCATTGATGAAGGCAGATTTGGTTTCTTCATCATCAAGTGTAGCTTTTAAGGTTTTGTTTGATTTTAACTGTTTAATTACATTCAGCGACATCTCGCGCTCAATGTTAACATTGGTAAGGTAATTACTTTGATTGATGATATTTTTTACGCCAAAATCACCAAGATCGTTAAAGTTTATGGTTTCGCCAACGGTAGATCCGTCTTGTTTTTCGAAAGCTACTTTTACATTTGGTTTATAATGAGCAAATACTTCCTTTACCGTTTTTAATCCTTCTACCTTTTCTGGTTTTATCGGTTCGTTATCGGTAAGCTTCTGTACAAAAAGCGTTTTGTTATGGGCAATCTCTGCGAAAGCTTCTGAGGTATCAATTTTCCGCTCGTTACCTCCAATTTCATAGTTAAACATAGTATGTCGATTTAGATTTAAGATTAATTTTTTCTAATAATATAATAGTTAACGTTTTAACTCAATTTTTGTTCCAATATTTAAGCTTATGGCTGAATAATATTCCATTCTAATTTATCATCCTCTGCATGTTTGCTTACTTTGATCTTTGATCCTTTTTTCAGCTCACCAGAAATGATGTATTTGGAAATTGGCCTGCGCAAAAGATTTCTGATTACCGCCGATAACTGTCTTGCACCATACTTTGGTGTAAAACCATCTAAAGCAATCATTTTTTTGGCGTCTTCTGCTATTTCAAACTCGATACCCATTTTGTTTAGCGATTGTATCAAACTGTTCAGCTGAATTTCAAAGATGCGTACCACATTGCTTTCGTTAATCGGTGCAAATGGAACTATTTCAGAAATCCGCGCTAAAAATTCAGGACGGAAATGTCCGGCCATAACTTCCATTAATTGGTTTGATGCTGGAATAACGCCTTTCCCTATCTGCTCTGCGATCCATTCGCTACCAATATTTGAGGTAAAAAGAATAAGCGAATTACTAAAATCGCCTTCTTTTCCTAAACGATCGTGCATATGGCCTTCGTCCAAAATTTGCAGAAAGGTATCGAAAACCGAAGGGTGTGCTTTTTCAATTTCATCGAACAATAGCACAGAATACGGCTGTTGCCTGATTTTATTTACCAACAAACCACCTTCTTCATAGCCTACATATCCCGGAGGCGCACCATAAAGCAGGGCTGCACTGTGTTCTTCTTTAAATTCTGACATATCGAACCTGATCATTGCCTTTTCATCGTTAAATAAAAACTCGGCAATTGATTTGGCCAATTCTGTTTTACCCGTACCGGTTGGTCCCAGTAAAAAGAAAGAACCGATAGGCTGTCCTTTTTTGTTTAAGCCGCTACGCGATTCCAATATGGCATCTGAAACAGCTTTTAAAGCCTGATCTTGGCCAACCACTCGTTTTTTAAGGTATTGCTCCATATTGAGCAATTTTTCCTTTTCACCTGCCTGTAGTTTCCCCATCGGGATGCCTGTTTTATAGGCCACTATCGAAGCAATATCCTGTTTGGTGATGCGGTCGCTTTTTTCTGCAGCATATTTTTTTAATTCCTGTAGGCTGCTGCTGATATAACCCCGGTATTCATCGGCGGTTTCGAAGGCATCGGTCTGTGTCTCATCAGTTAAACGGCCTAATAAAACCGGACTTAACTTATTTTGAAGTAATGAAAAAAGCCATTTATAATCTGCAAATCGATCGGCTTCTGATTCCTCTGTATTGGCGTTTAATGTTCCCAGCTCTGTCTCTAAGCTATCAATGGCCTGATCAGAAGTATCATTCATCATTTTCATGGCCGCCATGGTCCTGTCTAACAGATCAAAAGCTGAATCAGGCAGCCTTCTATCTTTCATATAACGCTTGGCCAAACGCACACATTCGCCTAAAGCATCTGGCTCAATGGTTAGCGTATGGTGCTCTTCGTATTTAACAGCCAGTTTCTGCAACATTTTTATGGTGCTTTCTTCATTTGGTTCATTTACCTGAAGCACTTCAAAACGTCTGCTGAAAGCCTGCTCTGGCTCGATAATCTTACGGTATTCATCAACAGTGGTAGCGCCGATCACCGTTATTTCGCCACGGGCAAGTTCTGGTTTTAACAAATTGCCAATGCCAGCACCCAAAGGGCCTTTACTATCTAACAGCGTATGGATTTCATCAATAAACAGTACCGCTTTTTCGAACTGTTTTATTTCTTTAATGATATTTTTTAAGCGGTCTTCGATTTCTCCTTTATAAGATGCACCCGCAATTAACGAACCTAAATCCAATTCAAAAAGCTGAACTGGTTTTAAACGCTCGGGAACATTCTGATTTACAATATCGATAGCAAAACCATCTACCAAAGCTGTTTTCCCCACACCCGCATCGCCAGTTAAAATTACATTCGGCTTGGTTCTACGGCAAAGGATCTCCATCATTTGGCGGGTTTCTTTATCGCGTCCAATTATCGGATCTGTTTTACCATCCCGAACTGTTTGCAGGCGATCTATACAATATTTATAAAGGGCATTGCCGGTACTTTTATTTTCGGCACTAGCAGTTGTTTTATCTGGCGAAACTACCTTCGAAATTTCTTCATCCTTTACATAGATATCCAAAATTTCGCGTTCTTTGATCGGAAAAGATTTCAACTGATCAGGCTGAAAACCGATACCAGGTTTTGCGAGCGCGGTTAACACACAAACTGGTGTGATCAAATCAAGTCCAAGTTTAATGCGTACATTATCTGCTTCTTCAAAAATAACCGCAATTTCTGGCGCACCGCTAACGGTATCGCTAAGGCTTGACGATTTCTCCTGTTCATCTATCCGAACTTCAGCCCACTCGCTGATATACTCATCATCTTTCCCAATGGAAGCAATAAAAGACCTTAAACCAACATCTTTATGCATCAATCCTTTAAGGAGATGAGCTGCGGAAAACACCTCGTTCCTATATTCTTTTGCCAGCGACTGTGCAATATGCAGCGCTGTTTTTACCGATTCGCTTAAGTTTGTAATTGCCATAGCCTTTAATTGGTTGTAGGCAATACTGCCGGATTAAAATTATTTTCGGTAATGTAGTAGTATAGCTTGCCGTTTGAAATAAACTGCTGTTCAATCTGCGTAGCCCTTTTAATCTGCTGAACCGACTGATCCAATAATTTAATGTAAACTTCAAACTGATCTAGCGGCATTTTAGAGGTGTTCTTTAAATCACTCACAATGTATTTAGATAAAAACTCATTGTTTAAGGGCAAACCTGTAACCAACTTGATGTAGCTTGTTAAAGTCATAGCCTTAATATCTCCAGATGAGATCTTCATACCCAATAACTGCTTAGGCATTCTTACATAGTTTTTAACCAACTTCCGCCTGAAAGAAGATTGATCTGCCTGCAGATTTTGTCCTAACATAACCGAAAAAACATCTAAAATCTGCTTGTACTCCATATTGTTTAGTACAATTGCATATTGCAATGTGGATGGGTTATTTTTTACCACATCGGCAGACAGGTTTGCAGTAGTATAGTATTTAAAAGCATTGTGCGGCATACGATCGGCCACTTCCATACCAACTGGCTGAGGCAATAAAGCTTCTACATCAGCGGCTAAATTTTTGCGCGAAATCCCCGTTAAGCGGAAAGCACTATCCAAAGAGCTGATCTGATTGTAAATATCCATATTGGTTTCTTTTACAAAACGGCGCAAGGCAATCGTCATGCTCTGGTTGGAGTTTACAGACCCTTTAGTAGGGAAAACCACACCACCTTGGATCAAACTGTTTTTAGGATAGTCCAGGTAGTAAGAAATAGAATCCTGCAGACTGGTATTGTAAGGCTGAAAGCTTTTTAAGCCTTCACCTTTAACCATAGTATTTTTTCTATACTCGGCTGCACGGATGGCCGATTCTGATACCAGTTTACGTGATTGGATAACAAAATCGTTAAACGACTGGTTAAAATCGCTGTATACCTGTAAAGCTAAAATACGGGCATCGGCAAGGGCAACCTGTTCGCTCATCTCGTTAATCAGGTAATTATTGGTACCGTTTGTATTGCCGGTACTACCTACTAAAATAATTAAATTGGTTTCGTTCTTTTTTACTTTAAATAAATTTAGCGCTACTTTTAAGGCGCTAAAAACAGGACTTTCTGTAATCTCTCCATTACATCTCATGGTATTTTTTGCCTGGTTTGATAAGAAGGCCATGAATTTCCTATAATCATCCTGAATCGGGCTAACAAAAATGCCCTGCTGTCCGCAGCCAGTTTCACCGCGATATACCACGCCACCATAATTTACTTTGGTTCCTTTGCCAAAATCGCCCATTATACTTTCAAATGAGCCAATGGTGTTGGTCATTCCAGAAAGATACTTGGTCATTGGGCTTCCGCCATCTACTACGAAAACAACATTTACCTTTGTTTTATTTTTACGCAGCATCAGGTAATCCTGATAAGAAAGTGATGATCCGTTAATCGTTAAGATCTTATTATCCTTTTTGTTGTAAACATCTGTGGCAATACCTACTGTGTTGCCTGCTTCGTCATTTGAAACGACAGGCACACTACGCAGGATCAGGTTTTCTCGTGGCAATAGGGGATCTATTACAAAATTAGTTCCGTTATTGATTCCGTTTTTAATGGCCATAGCGGTAGAATCATCCTTGTCATAATCTCCAGGTTTAACAGAAGTGATGTATAAACGATCGCCCCAGTGGTGTACCGCCTCGGCAGAAACCCATCCATAAATACTTTTCAGAGCAGTATCTGCAACCAATTGATCATCTGAGCCGATCAGGTATTTTTTACCATCTTCCGATTTTTTATAAATGTAGGCAATTTCGTGCAACCTCACTTTGGCTCTTCTGTCTTTAAGTTCGGGCGTATTGTAAACCAATATAGAATCGGTAGTATCGAAATAAAATTTTGGTTCGGTTAAAGCATTTTTTCCATTAACAATACCAATTGCTTTCTCTGCATAACCAGTTTTTTGGTTAGAAAAAGCACGTTGCCATAAAAGCAGTTTGGATTTTGCAATCCACCCGTAACTGATGGCACTTTTTTTATCATTGATTTTCCTTCCCCTGATCATTCCTGCTTTATACTTAATCAATTTAAGGTAGCCATTCTGTTCTTTAGAAACATAAAAAGGTTCCATAAAGCTTATTTTTTTCATAATAAGGCTTCCACCTGGGGCTGTTGTTGTATAATTATCTTCACGATCCGAAAAAACAATCCATGGCAGGCTGCTTCTGTTCGTATTATCGTTAACGTTTATGGTTTCAGCCGGCCTCTCGTAAGATTTAGGCATATATTTTACTTTTTTGCCAAAGGATGCCGGTGATTGTGCATAGGCAAACGATATTCCTAAAAATAGGATGCTTAAGGCATATAATTTTTTCATATTCTTTGTAGATGAGCTTAAAATTAGGTTAAGTGGTTAATCTATTTTGTTTTTGCCGGAGCAGCATCAGTAGTTGCTGTTGCCGCGGGCTGGGCTGTTCCTGAATGTTGTTTAATATTTAACAAACTGGCACAGGTTGAGTTTGGCTTAATGGTTAATTGCGCCTCGTCTACCGCTATTTCGCCCCCAAATGTTAAGCCCATACAGTATGAATAAATATCGGTCTGTTTTTTCTTACCATTCATTTCTACGTTCACAGTTACTTTTTCATTGTTGCACATGTATTTGTTAATGAGGTAGTAATAGTTGGAATTAAAATCTGCACCATTGGCTATGGCTTGTAAGCGGGCCCGGATATCGTCAATGGTTTTACGTTCTCCATCACCAGGAGCAACTAAATCTTCTACTATTTCAGCATTTGGATCAGTAATCAAAATATTTAAAAAAGCTGGTTTAGCTGCTTTATCTGACCGAAGACGGACTACATATTTTCCAGGTGTACGGTAAGTATACAAGGCTGTTTTTCCTTTAACGTCAACACGACCGGTTTCTCCGAAAGACCACTCAAAATCTTTTCCTGCGCCATCACCTTCAAGCCTGATCTCTTCGTTAACCAAACCAGCTGTTGGGCCGCTAATGGTGAGTACGCTATCTACAACCGGTGTATGTACTGTATCGCGTACCGTAACCGGAAATTCCTGGCGGAGTTCACCATCAACGGTTAGGCGCACAATATAAGTGTCTGGCTTGGTGTAATGATAAGTTCCTGTTTTTGTGGTGGCTTTTTCGCCATTACCAAATTCCCATAACCATTTTGAGGCTTTTGGAGTATTATCGGTAAAAACCAGATCTTCATTTAAATAAATTTCATCCTTAAGGATTCTCGCATCAATTGCTCTTTTTTCGAACAATGAACTTTTAAATAAGAAAATTAAGCCTGTTAAGAGCAGTACAGCCAAAAGGATGTACAAAATAACATAGCCCTGCGAATTTGAATTAACTTGCTTGGTGTTTGTTTCAGACATAGGTAGCGTTTTTTATAGGTTGTTCTTGGTAATGTTTATCTTGCAGACATCGTTTGCTGTAACTGACGCCGATTGGTGATGCAATCATCTAACTGTCTTTTATGCAGCTCGATATCAGAAATATTTCTATTTTGTTCTTGTCTATCGTAAAATAATCTATCGTATAACTGTGCGGTGTGCACGAAGATTTTATAACGTGAATCTGAAGCCTTGCGATCAAATGCAGCTTTAATTGAACCTAATGAAAGCTGGATATCGTTCTTTAAAAAAACGGCCTGCACATTTGGATTGTAACGCGTAATCTGTTTAAAAGTAGTATCAATGGTGGGCATGGTTTCTTTTACCATACTTTCGAATGCTTCATTCTCATTGATTTTAACTTCAAGCTCTTCCTTAGAAATTTCGTACTGCGATTTATCGCTATAAAAAATCCCAAAGCTCAAAAGCCCAACGGTAAAAACGAACAACGCTATAAAAAACAAGAATTGTTCGCGTCTTTCTTTTATGCTTAACTTTATCATATCGTTTTAAATTACCTGCCGTATCTACCGTTCCTGATTTTTTGTGCTGCTGATTGGTTTGCCTTCTGGCACTCGTTTATCCGTTCTTTATACCGCTGTATATCACTCCTTGATTGGAACAGCGAATCTTGTAAATCGGCCATTGCACCGACATTTTTGTTCAGTTTTTCGTACAGATCAAAACTTGGGCTTGGTTCGGTTTTTTTAGAGATCAAATCTTTTATCCTGTTATTGGCGCTCTGAATATCACTGAGCAGGATACTTTGCTTGCTCATTTCGTTCGCATTATAATCGCGATATTGGGCAAGTTCTTTAAAACGAACCTGGATTAGATCAAAATTAGTATTGATGTCTTTTCTGAGGTAAGAAAGTTTTTCTGTTTCCTTTACTTTCTTATCAAGTAAGCTGTATTCGTAGTCTGAAGCTGCAAAAAACAGATAAATACATAAGATAGAGAATAGTGTAAGCAGCACAAAGTCTAAGATAAACTTGGTGTAAGCGCTCCTAATTTCGATGGCGTTAATAGGTTTCATAGAGGGTTAATAGTTTCACATCACAATGGCACAATGATTAATCTGACATCAACTTTCACTCAAAATCACACATTCCTTTCAAATTATCACCGTACTATAACAATTTTTAATATTTGTTGTTTGGTTATAAAAACGATTTTATTTCTTTTACTTTTAACAAACTTTAAGCCAAACCGTTTATGTCTGAAAATTTTTATAACAAACCCTTCAGATTTAAGTCCATTTTTTCAGGTAATGGCCTTCAGCCTACCGACTTGGGTAAATCAATTTCGAACCACATAGAATTGATTATTTTTACCCGGTTTGGTGAACATAGGTACCACAACAATTTTGGTTGCGAGATATGGGATCTTGATTTTGAATTGATTGTAAGTGAAAGTATTTGGGAGGAAAAATTTCGCAAATCCCTACTAAAATCCATTACAGACTATGAATTTAGAATATATGATACTTCAGTTGAAGTACATATTACCGAGGTAGAAAACGTATATCCGCTACGTAAGATAACCGAGATCAAAAAAAAGGTAGATATTAGCGTAAGGGCGCTGATAAAAACCACAGGAGAAAAATATTTCTTTAATACCGCATTATTTCTTAGTCCACTATCAACCTAAAATTAAAACGCTCAAAATATTCTACACATGAAGCCAGTTTTTTATTCATCAAAAGATGAAATCAGAAATAGAATTCTAAAAAATGCCGAAGATTTTTGGAATGTTAAAGACAGTAACGATTTTGATCCGCTTGTAAAGCTGATTATTGATGCCCTAAGCAACGAACTTTTTAACGTATCCAATGATGTAAAAAACCTGGAAAATAGGATCTTTGACAAAATTAGCCGCATTTTGGCTCCTGATCATTTAACCTCATCATTACCCGCCCATGCCATTATCCATGCCCGGCCTATTGAAGAGGAAGATTACCTTTCACCATATACCCAGTTTGCTTTTAAGAAAAACATCCAACAGGAAAATGATAAGGCTAAAAAAGCAGACATTTTCTTTAGCCCTTTACACACGGTAAAGGTTAACAATGCATCAATAAAATACATTGCCACCGGAACTACACTTTTTAGTGTAGAACAATTGAGTAAACAGCCAGTGCTAAATACATTGCCAGGTTTTTCTGTAGAGAAGAATACCTTATACATTGGTTTTAGTGGATTAAAAACCTGGATGGACTTTAATAAACTGAACTTATTTTTCGATTGGAAAAATTATTCGGTACCCGAAAACACCTACGATCTTTTATCGTTGGGGAAATGGTTTTATAAAGACAACGAAATTACGGCTTATACAGAAAGGTTTATGGATGAACCTTTAACGGGTAAAATTGAAGCTCCGTTTCACCATAAACAGTTGCTTAATCTAATTAAGGCCGATGTATTACAGTTTTATAACAACAGATTTATTACACTTGGCGATCTTAATGATTTCAATATTGATGATAGCAAAGAATTACCTGCTGCTTTCGCTAATATTTTTCAACCAAATGCTTTAAACCAGATTGATCCAAAAGTGAAATGGCTAAAGGTAGTTTTCCCCGCAGCCATTAACCAGGAAATGCTGAATGAGCTCCATATTTATATCAATGCTTTTCCGGTGGTGAATAAAAAATTAAATCAGATTAAACACCGGCTTAAAACCATGAACAATATCATCCCGATTAAAACGGAAGCGATGGACCAGATGCTGGCGGTAGAAAATCTGAAGGACAATAAGGGAAAAAGTTATAACGAAATTCCTTACACCAATGAGAACGATACGGGCGATGGTTCATTCTCCATCAGGTATGGTGGCACCGAGCGTTTCGACACCAGAAATGCAAAAGAACTGGTTGATTATCTGTTTGAGCTGCTTAGGGATGAGAAAGCTTCATTTTCGGCATATGGTCCCGATTTTTTAAGTACAATTCTTAAAAATTTAGAACAAAATATTGCCCTTATTGAACAAAAGAGCCGTTCGGCATTAAAAGACATCAAAGAATTACCCAGCTATATTGTATTAAAGCCGATTGACGATGCCGATATTCTATTTTTAGATATTTGGGTTACACAGGCCGAAGAGGCCAACCTAATTAATGCGGGCAGCCGATTAGCGCTATACGATAACAATATGGTAAATGCAGAAAGTATCTTTTTGTTAAGCCAAACAAAAGGAGGCCGATCAAAGTTAAACGCCACGAACAGCGTACAGGCTTATAAATATGGATTGACTACGGCAGACCGGATTATTACTAAAGCAGATGTAATTAATTTTTGCCGTTACGAACTGGGCAACAAGCTAAAAGGCATTACGCTGGCCAAAGGTATTATTATGGATAACAAACCAAATGCAGGTTTTATTAAAACAACTGATATTATCATCGAACCTGCAGATAACCTTCAGCTCAGTGCACAAGATTGGGAAGAGCTTTTAAACCTTACCTTGGCTAAATTGAATTTAAGAAGCACGATGAATGTGCATTATCGATTAATGCTGAGGCCAACATTGTACAGAACGGTTTAATAACAGATTCGTCATTACAATGGCGCTTCACTTAAAATGTGCTCATTGCGACGGTAGCGATCGTTGTAGGATTGCCTCATGCCTTGCAATGACGATCTCTACCAGTATTAATAGAATTTTAAAGATAAACCGTATAGCCTAAAAAAGCACGCTCGCCATCTTCACTCAATACCGTTTCCTGTAAATCGGGCGCAGTAAGGAGTTCAACATTTACATCTGTATCTACAGGCATTAAGTAGTTTATGGCCATATCCAGAATGGCCCTATTCTTTTGCCCCGGAATAAAATTGACCAACTCCTGTGGGGAAGTTGGACCAATGTTAATATTGAAAGATTCATGCTCTGGCATAAAACTATCTCCTATAATGGTATCAATGCCCAGTGAGCCAGAGCCCAACTGTATTTGCAGGTCGTCTGCAATTTTTATGGGCTTAACATTAGCTGTAGCATCTACAATCGCAATTGGCAGATTAAACAACGCGGTTAATACTTTTGATACAAAATCGATATCGTTTCTTTTCTGTTGAATTTCCGGTAACAAGTGCATCCAGATAATGCTCTGCTCTTTATTTAGGAGATTAAACTCATCCCATCCAAATTCGAAAATCCGGCTTAAATCAGAATAGGTTGTTTTTTTATCGAGCATATTTTCATATAGCTCGGTCATGATTCTTACGTGATTAATTTCGGCATCAAATGGGGTAAAAAACAATCGGGCCTGCTTTTCCTCCTCCCTCCTTTCCCTGATATCCTTAATCATCGATTCTTCATCCATACCAGCACTACCTGTTGGCGGCCGGTGGAAAAGACCTTCGGGCAGCATATCATATAAGCCTTCCCTATTAACGTTAATACGGATACGGTCGTGCCTTCTCTTCTCAGAATAATAAACACTGGTATCTTCAATGTCTTTTGCAAAAGCGCGCTTATCGGGCCCTATCGGGATGATTTCGAGACGATCGGCCGCTATAATATTACGTTCTATCAAATCAGCAGCGTGGGCTACTGCCTTGTAATCTGTAAAGAGTTCGTTATTAATAAAAGTTTCTTTTTTCATTTAAACTTTAAGCTTGCATTTTTGTTATAAATTAAATTTTTCCATCATCGAAAAAATAAGATATTATATCAAATACTAAAGATACTATATTTGTACTACATCTCATCTATAAAAATTAATGGACGTTAAATCATTTTTTATTCGCTTTCTCCTGTTTCCGCTGATCTTTATGGTCTCAACGGCAGTACTCTCTGTCATCAATAAGAAGAACCAGTTTTTAAACAACAAAAAACTTATTGTAAGTGTTCTAATTATCGGTATTATTTTAGCCATTCCAGGTTTTTTGGGCTTCCTCAATTTTAATTTTATGCCCTGGGGCTATATTATCTGCTGTACTTTTTACATTCTCATGGGCGTCGTGTTTGTTTATTTACTAACCAAGTATTATCCTAAAGATTTGCTGGAGCGTAAAGTATTTATCTTTTTCGCCACCCTGGTTGCGGCCATTTTATCGGTATATTTATACCAACTCGCCTTTAATTGGTTAAGTTCTGTAAATTTCGGCTGGTTTGGCGCGGGCAGCATTGCCTGTTTCTTTGTTCCACTTCTTTTTTGGTGGGCTTATGTTTCCCTATTGAGTATTCCTTCAGAAATCTACAAAATATGGAGGTATCCTGATACACCGTTAGACATCAACATGGATCATGTCGATTTCAACAGGCTTTTAGTGTTAGAGTTAGAACTCTATAAAAGGAGCACCGATCCCGAACCATTAAAGGTAAAGGTTAAAGCTGTAGAAAACATGAACTTCGGTATCTGGTTTCATAAGTTTATTGATGATTACAACCTGAAGTTTGCCAAAAGCCCTGTAGAATTCGGGAGCGATGACCAGGAGAATTATAAGTGGATTTTCTTTATTAAAACTTCCTTTTTTAAACGTAATATTTTCATCGATCCCGATTTGGATATTATTGAAAATGGTATTACAGAAAAAATGACCATTTACGCAAAACGCGTATCAGAAAATGTAAATAAGCCTAATGAAGTTGGCGAAAGTGCTATCTTTATCTAATCTATAAAAACACATTTTACCATGATAAAGCCGCTTAAATACAAATCCATCAATTGGATTAATGGCATGAAGCTCTCCAGTGATCATTTTACGGTAAGCGACCTCTATTTGCAGGATTTTGTCCGAGATGCCGTATCGCTACAGCTAAACAACAGCAATTACGGATTTTTACCCCCTTTTGCTGGTTATAAAAGCTCTCACGACATCGAAATTATTGAAAAAGCAACCAATCACATCGAAATCAGGGTGAGATACTGTAATGCAGTTACGCCAGAGGGCTGCCATATCGATATTACACAGTCTGACAATATGGATAATTTGGTCCACAACCATTACTTCGGACAATCAGAACCACGTAACTATGTTATTCTTTTGGTGGTAAGCCCATTTAACCGCGTGCCAACAGGTACGCCAAATCCTGAAGAAAGCCCAATCCGTTATCCTGAACTGACTAAAAACTATTCTATTACCGTTTTACCAGAAAGTGAATTAAGTTCGCAAACAGCAGACAGCTATTTTCTAACAATCGGACAGGTTTATTATGAAAATGGAAGATTATCTATCAACAATAGTTATATCCCACCAAGTTCAACAATAACAAGCCACCCGGCATTAATCAGATATTACGAATCTTTCAGTGTATTATTGAACGATTTGCAACTAGCCGCTTTCAAAATCATTGATAAAACAGGCGGACGTGATAATATTACACCATTAGGCAAGAATATCCGTTTAATTTCTGAAAAGATTGTAGATTATATTGCAGGCTTATTTTACGAATACAGAAATATTGCACACCGTGAATCGCCCGTTGTTTTAACGGGTTATTTTTCTAGTTTGGCGCATATCTTTTTTACAGCCATCAAACTGATTGATCCGCGTGAACGGGAAGAGCTGCTTAAATACTTTTACGAGTGGAAAGATGTAACCCCAGGAAATTTTGAAGAGCTTTTAGCTAAAACCATCGAATTGGTTTACGATCATAAACAGATTAACAACAGCATGTTGATGGTAAATGAGTTTATGAATGTGCTGGTAGCACTTTGGAATAAATTGAGCGGTTTAGAATACATCGGCCAGCGCAAAGAAAACATCGTAGTAGCCGAACAGCAGGTTGTACAACAGGTACAAGCCAGAAAAACCTGGACATTGCTGGATTAAAATCATTTCTCGGAATACATTTATAATGAAGCTGTACCCCAAAAAATGGGTACAGCTTTTTTATTGATTTAAACTCAAAGCGTGATTTCTCCGGATTAAATGTTGAGTGTATGCTTTATTGAGCTTAACGAAGTATTGAAATGCCAGATAAAGTTTAAGGTTGGTCCTTAGACGGCTACCATTGACAGACAGCAATAGTGCTGTCGCCATTCTCGCGCATACGGGAACCACGAAGTGCTCAGCGAAGCTAATCTGTAAAACGCTTGCATTAAGATATATTCATAAGGTTCCCAATCAGGCTGGGAATGACGATCTCTTGAGGAATATTACCTAAAAACCTGAGTTCGATAAATATTTATGTATTTTAATTAGTTTTAACCCCCTTTTTCTAAAGCTATCGTCATGCTGAATTTATTTTATTAGCATTTTTTATTGTTTTAAAGGCCTAATAGCTACTTCGTGGTCAGCATCTTTCATGCTATTAAGACCCTGAAACAAGTTCAGGGTGACGACCGTTCATGCAAAGCGCAAATGACCCGAATTAAAGCACATTATTAATCGAACTCAGGTTAATAAATTTTATCTGTCAATCATTTTAGTTTTTATACAATAAATTATTCCTCAGGTTGACAATTCTACATTTATGATATAGCCTTATAAATTCATCAAATCCGAAGAAATACCCGTCTACGCTACCATCGACATGATTTTTACTCCAGAACCAATGATTTTTAAGCAGTAATTTCTTTTTTTCAGATCTTCTTGCACGAATAGATAATACTAAAGAATACAGCATAATAATATAAAACATACAACACAAGTATGAACATTTGTATAACAAATTTACTGATTATTAGCCATCTATCGGTTTTGAATACCTTTATTTTGCTTCCCTAACCAATATACATTGTATGAAAAAACAAAACTCACTGACAAGTGTAACCAGGAAGGTTACTTTTGTTGTAGCTGCAACCTTGGTGTTTGCAAGCGCTGCATGTTTAACAGGCTGTAAAAAAGACCAAAAGATGGCGCCAGAGCCAGTTACAGCTTCTACCAAACCAGGCGCAACGGTAGAAACCTACCAATCGGGTACAAATAACGGCTTCTTTTGGTCGCTTTGGAAGAGTGACGGCGCAACCGGCACAGTAAATTACGCCAATGGCACCGCCGGAAATTACAGCATTAACTGGAACGGGTTTAACGGTAATTTTACTTGCGGTAAAGGTTATTCTGTAGGGTCAACAACCTATAAAATAGGTTATAACCTGAGCACTTATTCAAACTCCGGAGGTGGTACTTTTGGCTGGTACGGATGGAGCAGAAGCCCTTATTATGAATATTATGTGAATGAAACCTGGGGTTCGGTTTCACCTCACACCGGCACTTTCCTGGGGACATTTAACAGCGATGGTGCAGCTTATAACGTGTGGACCAGGTGGATGACAGGTAAAAATATCGACGGCGGCGATGGTTTCAGGCAGATTTACAGCTCAAGGGTTACAAAAACGTCTACCGGACAAAACCACACCATTACTTTTGCCAATCACTACAACAAGTGGCAAAGTTACGGATATACGCTTGGCCAGTTAAATATTCCAGCCATTATGGTTTCGGAAACATGGGGTTCTAATACGAATGGTAATATTAATTGTACCATTTGGGCACAGTAAACATTTGTTTAAAATGCGCACAACTTTACTGCCTGGCACATAAGCCGGGCAGTATGTATCGCAGGCACTTTCTAATCACTTACCTGGATTAAATACTTTTAATATTTCAACAATTAGTTACCATGAGAACTATCCTTTATTTCCTTGCTTTTTTTATTTTTATTCTTTCCGCCTGCCATTCGCCAAATCCTAAAAAAATAGATGGAAATAAAAACGTACTGATCGGAAAATGGCATCGGTTTTCCACCGCAAATGGCTATAGCGAATTTGATATTGATTCGCAATATGTAGTGTTCTATAACCAGAAAGTTGGCCGGTTCAAACTTCCTTATAAAATAGAAAATGATTCTTTAAAATACCTCAACAAAGATTATGTAGCAAAGATTACAAACTATGGCGACTCGGTTCTTTTGGAAGGAAATGATAGTACTGAAGCCGTTTTGCACAGATTTAAAGAGCCGAATATTCCTTTTAAAACAATTCCTGAACAAAAAGATTCTTTATCATTTGCATCATATATCGCAGATTTCGATAAAAGATTAATCAGTGAGTTTGAGAAAGCCGGAATAAAGATTGCTAATGCTGCAGAAAAACAGGGAAACCAAGTATACGAAGAACTGTTAAAAAAGAAATCAGCAAATAGATAAAAATTCTTCAGCGGTGTAGGATAACTTACCTTTCGGCATTGGCCGAATTACTATGTCCATACCGGATCTCTCCAATTAGTAAATCTTAATACCGTTTGCACATCTTTTATCAAAAAAAATGACTATTTGGACTTCACAAAAACGACAAAGCCTGTAAACATTAAATTTACAGGCTTTATTGTTAAAACTATTTAGCAAAATAGACGGACTCGAACCCGTAGTCATCATTAAAAGTAGTATAAATTTATAAAAACCTTTTAGATTTAAGCCAATCTAAACTAGAAGTCTAATGTCTATTGTTGACAAACACTTTGAAAAAGCAGACAAAGAGGTACAACTAAGAAAATATCCTAAAAATCATTCAAGGCCTTTCAGAAATAACAGGCTTTTTTAATTCCAATTAAGATAAATCAAATTATCTATCATAAATTATAGGTAATATCTACCGATATAGCAGCAATTCTTACTGCATTATAGGACAATTGTGAAAACATCGCAAATGTAAAATCGTAAGGATCTTGTAGTAGAGCAGTTAAATTAGGCGAAGAAGTATTATTTATGCTTCGAGAGTAATTAGCTTGTCCTGTACCACCAGATGCCACGCTGTAAGTTGTTACTAAATAAGCATTTTCAATACAATTTTGTAAGACCTGAAAGCCACTTTGGCTTGTATTGCTCCATGAAACTGAATTGTTACATGAAGAATATGGAATTTGAACTTGAACATAGGAAGGATCGCTTCCAGAATAAACACTTGAAGCAATTGTTAAATTCAATTTAACATTAGTAATTTTATTGTTTGGAATATTAGGATGAGAAAATTTATATCTTAACATTTGATACCTCGGATTTGGAAGATTAAAAATTCCAACAAGTCTAGAATTATTATCTGTGTAATAAGTCCCACCTCCAGAATAATAATCTTGATAAAAACCTTGAACATTGCTAAAATTTAAATGAATAGTGTTTGTTTGGGCAATTATTGCTGATTTTTTCTTTCCTGTTGAATTCAAATTATTGAATTTAGCTTTAAAGGATAGTAAAATAAAACATGAAATGAATGCTAAAAGGCTTATTTTAGAAAATTGAAGTAGTTTCATAATCAGTTGATTTTAAATAAAAATAATTGTTTTTTTTATTTAAAATCATTAATGTCCGAAAAAAAATAATCTATAGTATTTTTTAAATTTTCAATTTATCGATTTTTAGATAAATACCTCCTGTATTGGTCCGCCTCTGAAAAACAAACTAGTAGTTAGATGAAAATTTCCCATCTTTATCAATACCCAATCTTTCCCGGATGATTTGTAAATTAGGCTTTTACGGTCATAAAAAAAAGAAACAACTGAAATTTGTTGTTTCCTTTAGCGGAATGGACGGAACTCGAACACCCATACATAAGTACCTATAAATTAACATCTTAAAGAACAAAATTAAAATCAGCTCACCAAATGCTCACCATTTTTTTATTACCATTTGACTGTAAATGACTATCTAAATATAGGAATTAATTGATAAGGTTGCAATAAAAAATGAGATGTGGCTTTCAAAATTTCAGCGGATTTGATATTTAGATTATTGAGTTTAATCCCCCTGGGGTTGGATCTGCCCTGCAAAATCCCTAACTGGGCTCTGCGCATCTTACAAATCGAACTCAGGCCGATGCTGCTGTTCGAATATTAGCGTTCAAATAGTATTTATGGGGTTTTCTATTTTGACTCACCTAATCGCTCAACATTTTTTCAATACGTTTTAGCTGCAATTACACATTTGTATAATTGAATTTTCAAAAGTATTGGGCAAAGTGAATCCTAACATAAAAATGGATAGTAAACCTTCTATCATTTATTTGGTTTTTTCCAGGTTTATCTTCGCATCAATATTACCAGGTTGTATTGATAATATTTTTTTATAGCATGATCTAGCTTTTTCTCGGAGTCCTTTAACCAGATAGGCATCTGCTAAACTGTCCCAGGCATTAACTGAAGAGGGATAGTTCTTTGTATTTCTTTCAAAGATTGCAATTGCAACATCAGGGATATTCCTGTCATGCAGTGCAATATAGCCAATCGTATTTATAAAGCCTTCATCTGATTTAATTTCTACACCCATCTTTTGGGATATTTCAGTATCATGCTTTTTGATCAGATCTGGGTTTTTAAATACTTCGTTTATATCCAGTTCAAAACCATCAAAAATATAACGAAGTCCATAATAAGTTGCTGGAACTGGAACTGTCAGGTGTTTTTCATCTTCAAAATAACGAAGCTTTACATCTAATTTTGAAAACTTACTATTTTTCAGCAATTCATAAAATTCCTGTCCCCATTTATAATGCCTGTTATCTTCTTGCATATTGTTGGCTAATGCAATATAGACCCGGCCCTTCAGATTAGCTTTTGTTTTTAAAACCTCTCTAGTCCTTTTTCCAATATAGTTGTGGTCCCAAAACCATGAAGGATCTATAAGGAGATAATAGTTAAACAATTCCGGCGACCCCAATAGACAGTTGATAGCAAATAGACCACCCAATGAATGTCCGATGATTAGGTTTTTAGATAGCGTCCTATACGAACTATCTATTCGGGGCATAAGTTCTTTTTCCATGAATTGCGCAAATGCGTAAGCTCCGCCGCTGCTGTTAAAAGCAGCGATGTTTTCTGCATCTAAATAATTCAGGGAATGCGTAGGCGTAAAATCCTTTGTTCTGTCTGTGTTTTCTATAGAAACAATAATTAATTCAGGAATTTGCATTTTCAAATCCGGTATAGAATTCATCGACTGTGCTATTCCGGTTACTTCAATAAATTTGTTTCTCCCTCCATCCAAAACGTAAGCTACAAAATATTTTTTGGTTGGGTTGCTCTTATAGGAAGGTGGCAAATAGATGGAATAAGTACGCTTCTCTTTTAAAATGTTGGAATAGACCGAGTACTTTTTGCCAATGGTTAATAAACTATCACTAGTTTGGGCGTTCAGCTTTATACATATAGATAAGAATATAAATGCAAGTATTGTGTTTTTCATGAAGGCTTCTAGGTGATTTTTTAATTGGAGAATTATGAGAAGATTTATCACTTATTGAACAGCGCGCAGCTAACTGTAGGTTGTCGCGCAAAACATAAAGGTTGTGCGGGTCCGTGGAAAGCGGTACAGTCCCTTACCCTTGTATGAATAGTTAGGTTTGATGCCGATAGTCGAAATGCCCTATATAATTATTGCTGGAGTGAGAGATCCATACCTTGTTCAGGCACATATTTGTCGTATTCTATTTGTTTGGCAATTGCTTCCGCTACTTCTTTACCTCTTAATTTTGAAACCAAGTGCAATGCACCGTCTATACCAGCCGATATCCCTGCTGTAGTGATTACTCTGCCATTATCAACATAGCGGACATTTTGAAGTACTTTAGCTTTGGGTATAGCCTTTTGAAGATTTGTTATACTTTTATGAAAAGTGGTAACAGTAAGCTGATCAAGCAGACCTGCTTTCCCAAGAATAAACGCCCCTGTGCAAACAGAAAAATAGTTTTTAGTAGCACTGTCTCTGGATTTTATCCAGGAAATAACTTCAGGATCATTTGTTGCCACATCGTCTGAACCGCCAAATACTGCAAAAATATCTGTCAGCGGGGCATCCTTAATGCTGTAATCCGGAGTGATTTTTAAAATTCCCTGTGACAAAATAGGAGCTTTAGTTTTTGCCACAGTAATAATTTTGAATCCTGCATAAGAAAAAACTTCCATCGCCCCTGCAAAGTCAAGTACCTCTACGCCATCATATAAGTAAAAGCAAATAGTTGTTTTTTGATCCTTTAATATGTGTTGATTCTTCTCCATTAACGTAATCCCGCAATGTCCACAAACACCAGGTTGCTTATAAGTAGTGGTATCACATGGATGGTTAAATGGCGGGGATACATATTTGGATGCATAAATTTGCGTAAATGCAAAGCACTGAATAAAAAACATTAAACGTAATAATTGTTTCATAAATTTATTATTAAGATCCAAAATTAACTGAATACAGCTAACAAATCAGGACAGCCATAGTAACAATCCGGCCATTCTACCAACAATATGTTAATCTTGTGCTTCTTTAAATAACTTCCTCAGCTGGGCAGGACTGCTAAAACCACATTGTTTAGCTACCCAAGCTACCTTGTGTTTGGTCTTAAGCAGATGCCTTGCCTTTTCCTGTCTCAGCGACTGAATATATTTCCCGATAGTGATACCCGTGGCAGATTTAAATAAACGTGTAAGATTACGCGGACTGATAAAGACGAATTCGGCCAATTCTTCTATTGTTAGTTTATGATGTAAATGCTTGATAATATAATCCTGTACGCGATGTATATGATGGTGAATATGCTGCCTGCTTTGCAAATAAATGCTGTTTTGTGCTTCTGTTCCATCCCTGCGCATGTAAACAACCATGTCTTTTGCTACAATGCACGCAAAATCAACACCATGTTGCTCTTCAACAAGGTAGAGTGCGAGGTCAATACCCGTAGCAATTCCCGCACTCGAGAATATCCGGTCGCTTTGCACAAATAGCTTATTCTCTATTACTTTAAGCAGGGGGTATTCTTGTTGTAAAGCTGTAGTCCATGCCCAATGCGTTGTGCAATTTTTCCCGTTTAACAGTCCTGCGGCAGCAAGCGCAAAAGCTGCCGTACAAATTGAAGCTATGGTAGCCCCTGTTGCAGCAGCAGCCTGTAACCAAGGTATCCAAAGATGATCATCTGATCTGTTCCATTTTTCAATTTCCATTCCGGCTACAATAATGATGTCATTTGCACCAACTGTTACCGAACTGAGTGGTTCAACATTTGAAAATCCAAGACCGGATGAAGTTCCTGGATTGATATATGGCGAAACATAACGCATATCGTACTTCTTTCCACAACATCCGGATTCATAAAAAACAGTTACGGCACCTGCAAGATCCAAAAGGTGAACGCTATCAAATAGAAAAAATACGACGCGTTTGGAGATCATTTTTCAAAGTTAGCAGATAGTTTATTAAATGTAATGTAGATTGTCAATTCTGTCATCTATCTTTCAGTAGATAAATCACTTCCGATTGCCCCTACTTAAAGTCCATGACAGTTGTTTTATAGAGAACCACAATATACAACACTATCATTATTTGTTTTCAATGGTGACCGAAAGGGTTACCAGAATTGAACACGAAGTACAAGATTAAACGCATCAAGTCGTTTAATGATTTACTTTCAGTAAATCAATAGCTTAATTCATTTTTAGTGAGTATGCCCTCTGTAAAACTACTCACAGAATCACTCACTTTTTTTATGCGATTTATTGTGTATTTTGGTGTTTCCGGTAGCCGAAAAAAGCTTGCAAATCAAATGATTGCAAGCTTTCATGTAGTTTTGATACTATCTGCTGTGATTTAAAACTATTTTAGCGGAATGGACGGGACTCGAACCAATCTCATATATCCTTGAAAATAAACACCTTAAATCAAACTATACTTACCTGCTCACTATATGCTCACCTTTTTTTTGCAACTATTTGACTGTAATTGACTGATCTAAAGATAACTAATAATCTTGTTTGATGCAAACTGTTAGTATCCCATCATCAAGATACTTGATTTCCTTAGATTAAGTTGTCATTGTATGAAATTTATCAACTTAGTAAAGTGACCTCGACCACTTCCTCATGATGCAACATAGACGGTGTTACCAAAACAGATGATACTGAGTTCGTTTCAAGGAACCTTATGAACCCCTTTTTCTTGGAGAATTACAACTAAATTAATATACCACCAAAAGTGGGGAAGAACCAACTTCACCGAAATAAATACTCAATAAGCAGAAACGTAAATTTGCTTGCATTAGCTAAATGCACGTGGGGAAATATTTTGAAATACACAGCTTAAAACTGAAATCCAACTTTAAACATCAGGGTTCTTTCACGCAACGTATAATCTGAGTTGATCAGGATGTTGCCGTCATTCGAAAAATTATTGTAAGATTTGACATTAAAAATATTGGAGAGGGCTACAGAAAAATCAAGTTTTGGTTTAGTTAGACTCTTTAGAACCGTAAGATCGGCGAAATAGTGATTTTGTCCGATCGAAATGCCTCCCCGACTGTAATACTGTTCCATGTTTAAACGAGTCTGAAACTCCTTTGGTAAAAAGCACTTAACCATCAATGTTTGCTTTAGCGTATTCGTTCCTGGATATAATACCCGCTCTGGCAATAAAGCACCAGATGTTTTATCAATCGTTAGGTTAAGCGTATGCTCAATAGCAATGCTTTTCCCTATTTTGGTATTTATCTTTGTTCCTGCGACATAAGTATCACTTGAAAAATCGATTAATGAATTTTGTTGCAATTGCCTTGATTTTCCCCTGTTATATTTAAGATAAAGATCAAAAGATGTTTTTAAGCTGAGATAATATTTATTGATATTCCAGCCTAAAGTAATATTCCAATAAGGATTTTCCTGTACCAATGCTTTTCTAGTTGTTAAAATTCCATCAAACGTTGTACTCAGTAAAATGTTAGACCGGTTATAGGAATAACTAATATCAAAATTAGAGTAAATTGCATTGATAATATTTTTGTACCCGAGTCGATATAAAATATTTTTACCGCTAACCCTTTTGGCTGGAATATCATTACTGACCAGGCTTCGATAATTCTGCAAAATAAAGGATGGATTAGAATCAAAGCTTATCGTATTTGATGTCGCTCCACTTATACTTGACTCCCAAAAGGCATTAAACTTGTACAGTACGTTAAAGGAAGGATTGAAGAACAAACCGGTTACTTGCTGTTTGGCATCCGGCTTCCCATTATTCAATAGATTGAAATTCGTCCTTAATCCAACCGAAAAGTTGAATCCGTTTGTAGAAAGATTTCCATTGATTTCATCGTATAACTTAATGCGCATCCTTTCCAGCTTATTTAAAAAATTACCACTTGCTCTCTCCTCAACACCATCATTCAAGATAGTAAGATCATTACTAAGGGTTTGAAAATGAGCAAGGCCACCAAGCTTATTACTGATGCTGACGTTTCCCACCTTTTTTGTAAACGATGCTGAATTGTCGGTGAAGAAACCTTTGAGTTGAACTTTTTCCGAAAGCTGATCAAATGGCTGACCGCTATTTAGAATATCCTCAAATTGACCAGGTTGAACTGTTAACCGCTGTGGAAGATCACTATACGAGGTGTAAGAACTGATACCGACTAAATTGTTCCCTAATTTAATCAGCGCAGAAAGATCGTTTATTACATTAATAAAGGGATTCCGGACATTCTGCTGGATGTTTGTCGAGGTTATATAGTCATTCGCGCTGCCCCAGACCCTCTGGAATTGAAGGCCATCTTTCAAATAAATCTTTTGGGTATTAGCCTCAAGCGTTAAATTAGTCAGTAATTTAGAATAAACATTGATGCCTATATGGCCTTCATCTATTACAATCGTGTCATTGGGCAGGTATACCCTTGTCTGTACGTATGTATTGTCTCTGATACGGTCATGTTCAAATGCTGCCCCAAATTTAAGGTCAAAAGTCTTATTTAATCCAATAAGATAATTACCGGTAGCCAGGGCATTATTGTTGAACCAATATCTTGATTGATCAACTGGCGGTACACTTGTCTTTACTAAAGAAATAAGATCCTGCTTTATACTTCCACTGCTGTATAAATTCGGTGAAAAATTCTGTTCTGTAATTTCATCATCAAGATTAAACCCGGCATTATTATATTTTAAAGAATTTATATACTGAATGCCTTTTGCAAATTTTAGAAGTGTGAGGTTATTGTCCGTAACGAGCGGACTTAACCCCAGGCCTGCACTACCATTGCCCAGCATACGCATTTTAGATTTTCGATTGAGTTTGATGTTGATAGCTGCTCTGTCACTCTGTTCTATCCCGTTCAATAATACGATGGGTTGATGATCCTGTAAAAGCTGTATCTGCTCGACGGCATCCGATGGTAAATTATTACTGGCTATGCTGTAACGGTTTTCCAAAAGATCTTTTCCTTCAATATAAAATTTGTTGATGGCCTTGTTATTGAAGAGTATCTGACCTGTTTCGGTCACTTTTATACCAGGCAGTTTACGGATGACGTCTATAATTACCCTGTCACTTTTGTCCGAAAAAGATCGTGTATTATAGCTTATAGTATCTCCCTTAGCCTGAATTGCCTCTTCCTTGATGATCACATCTGGCAATAGGTTGATTGCCGGTTTAAGGACCAGGTTGATTTTCTGTCCTTTTTTGTTGGCTAAGAACACCGTTACCTTTTCATAACCAATAAGGCTAACCTCTAGCTTTAAACTGTCAGAAGCACTATTAAAAGATAGAGAGAAATTACCCTTTTCGTCAGAAACAGAATAAGCGACGATATCGTCGCTTTTATTCTCATAGAGAATGACATTTGCATTCTCTACAACGTTAGTAAGTTCGTTTTTTAAATTCCCAGAGATTACCGTCTGGGCGACCGAATCACCACCAAACAGTAAAACAGCCAGTAAGACTAGGTATTTCAATTAGTTTTGCGCCTTTTCAACTTTGTCGCCATTTGAATAAATACCCTGGTCTGCCAATGCTTTGGCATTCTTTTTCGCTTTCTCCAACTGCTTTTCAGAAACCAGGGTGTAACGTGGAATTTTTATAATTTTGCCCTTGTTGGTTTTGTCACTAGAACTCTCCAACTGCGCCTCCCAGCCAAGGTTATTTTTTAAGCTTACAATAAGACCAGGCAGACCATAGTAATAAAAAGGACCTTCCTGCAATGGTATTGAAGTAGTAAACCAGGCAGTTGTCGTAACATCGCCCTTTTTTAACTGAGCTTCGTAGCATACCATGTTGTTGATCGTTTTCTTCTCTTTAGAAATCACCCAGCCTTTTGAAGAAAGTGTATCCTGAATGATTGCCAATTGCTGGCTACTCACCCTTTCAGAAATAATTACCTGTTTGGATTTGTAATTTTTAATGGTTGAATATCTGTAAATATTCTTCTTGTAATCTTTACTGGTCAGAGTTGCTACAGATCCAGTCTGCTGGGCCTTTAAGAATGCCTCAGTAATTTTTTTCTTTCGGTCTTCATTCCCCAAGCTATAGAAATAACTTTGATTTTTTGAAACATCGAGCTGACAGATATCATCAACTACCGTTTTGCCGTTGTTAACAAAAGAAACATGATAACGGTAAGTTGAAGAAATTACATCGGCTGCCTGTCCAAATGCGGTTGTTAACGATAGTAGAAGAATCGAAAATGAAACACTTATTTTTCTGTACATACTAAAATTATAAAGGTGGCAAAGTATTGCCACCTAATTGTTTATTAAATTACTGAAATATCATCCCACTATGTAGGGGTATCGGCACACTTTTGTTCCAAGCCGTCAATCAGGTCCCCGTAGTGACTTGCTCTTTCGTTGTTGTTAGCTGTTTCGTTGCCTTGATCCTCAAAATGAATGATCAAAATCCAATTGTTTCCACAAGAGTCTTGATACTTCATTGTCTCTCTGAGCATAGGATTGCTTTTGCTAACTAAGCTGGCGTGAGATGCAACGTTTAACATTAACAAACATAGCATCAATTTTAAGATTTTCATAAATTTTTCTTTAAAGTTTATTACTAATTAATTCCTCAAACATATTCCAAAAAGAAGTAATAATAAATTTTTTGCACCAATTACCACCCAGACGACATGAATAACAAACAAGGCTGCATGAACGACATTTTCACAAGAAACTGGTAACAAATGATTTGCAAAAGAATATACATAACCTTATTTTTACTGCAGATATCCCTATTTCATAAAATTAACCTCTTAACTACTGGGGAATGTACACCTGTTTTGCTATTGATGATGAGTTCTCTGCGTTGGAACTTCTATCGGAATATATCGCCTTGACGCCGGAACTGAAACTGCTTAAAACTTTTACCAATCCCTTGATCGCCCTTACAGAAATCGGGAAACTAAAAAAGCCGGTCGACATCGTATTTTTGGATATCGAAATGAGGGAAATGAACGGTATTGAGCTTGCCAGCCTAATCAAAGACAAGACTAATAAATTTGTTTTCACAACCGGTTTTGCAAATTATGCTGTTGATTCCTACGAATTGGAAGCTGACGGATTTCTATTGAAGCCTATATCACCGTCGAAATTTTTCAATACTGTAAAACGACTGTTCCCTGCTTACGAGAATCATAATAAACGGGATTTTAATGATATGGTGATAGTTAAAAGCCCTGATCAAAGAAACCGTTTGTTGAATATCAGGGTTGCCGACATTATCGCTGTTGAGGCTCAGGAAAGGACCACAAAAATTCATACAACCCGGGAAATTATTCGTTCCAGATCAACTTTATCTGAAGTCTTGGCATTGTTGCCCCGGAATAGAGGCTTTATTCAGATACACAGATCATTTATAATTGCCGAAAGCCATATTAAAACTTTGGAAAGGTCTTATCTAATTTTAAGTAACGATTTAAGGATATCAATCGGCAGAAAGTATGCCGGATTTTATTATGCGAAAGCGAATAAGTAATATAAGGTTTTTGGTAACTAAAGTAAATACATTTCACCTTATCAATTTACAAAGAGGTTCACGGAATGGTGCAATATCATTTTCCTGACGGAAATATTATATTTGAATATATCTTCAATTTATGAGCATCATTTATTTCAAGCCCCATGATCGCTTTGATTTTTCTGTCAATACTTTAGATATTGGAAACCGATAACCTGGATCAGGTCCCATTTTTTAAAGCATCTTTTCAAAAGAATTTTTGCAATACAGCCGCTAAGATTTCAGGAGTTTTATCAGCACCATCTGGATTATTATCTAAGAAATGCTGATGATCGTAATGAAGAATTATTCTTCAAAAATTTCTTTGAAATAATTGATCGACAATTGAGAGTGTTGAACCGTAGGGACGTTTATGCAAAAAACCATGTTAAAACGCAACGTGAACTGGTTCATCTTACAAAGCTAAAAATCTATTGATATCATTTGACAAATGGAATGTTCATAAGTCATATGACAACATCGTTGCCAATCAGGAATCCGATATTTACGCTCTTCGCCAACAGATAGAAACGCTTAAGGCAGAACTTAAGAAAGCAACCGCTTTAGAAACCACGCAATTTATAGATATTCCAAAAGGAGGATTTTTAAGTTTTATAGATTTGATCATCTAAATGCAAGATACCGATCCTCTCTCCATGCTGAACTGCTTTTCTTTGATACGGTTTAGTTCTTCTTTAGTGAGCACCTCACGGTTCACGGTATTCTGTTTTGGCTTGTAATTGAGATATGGGTCAACAGCCAACCAGCCATTACCAAGACATATACGGACAATTTTTCCGAGGTTTTTGATGTATTTGATTGCAGAGTTATTGCCACAGTTGCGGACGCTCCTAAGGTAATATTCAAAATCGACTAAGAAAGCAAAGGTGATCTTTATAACGGGGATATCATTACAATTATAAGTTAACTGCATAAAGTCCTTAACATGCATCAGACAGGTCTCATAGCGCTGAAGGGTACTCTTTTCAAATTCTTTGCCGATGAGCCTTTTCATCTTTGCGTTGTGATCTTCGAATATGGCAACAATGGTCCTTGATTGAAACGCTTTGCCAATGAAACGGTTTTTAACCGTTTCTGCCGTAACGGTTTCGTTTGCTATCGTTATAACTTGGTGAAGCTCCTGAGCCTTTGACTGCAACTGATCCAGATAAGCATTTAAAACTCTGGTATCTTCTTTGGTACCAAGGGCCCTCCCAGCCTGTCCATTCCAGCGATTGGGATCGCAAGATTTTCCGTTGAGGTTTTCATTTGTCATGAGAACAAACATGAATCTGCTTTTTTATTTAAAAAAGCGCTCTACTTACAAAAATTGGTGAGCATTTATACCGTTTAATGTGCTCACCGAATTGCTCACCTTTTTCTTGCGAAAAAATGAATAATTTGGTGTTTTCAGAAAACTAAAAAGCCTGTAAACATTTGATTTACAGGCTTTTAGATAAATTTAAAACTATTTTCGCGGAATGGACGGGACTCGAACCCGCGACCTCCTGCGTGACAGGCAGGCATTCTAACCAGCTGAACTACCACTCCTTTTGTTCTTCTTTAAAGTTCGAACCTCTTTCCCTTTTCAGGATTGCAAATATAGGTACTATATTCAGTTTATCACTATAGTATTCTACATTTTAATCAATTACGGCGTAACTCGTTGAGCCTCATTTAAAATATTTTAATCAAACTATTAATAAACAAAGCCTAGTCCATACAACTACCTGCCCAACAGCTCCAGTAGTTGTGGATACAAATCATCGATCTTTTTATCAGGAGCTGCCGATTTCGACTTCTCTAAACATGATACAAACAGCATGTTCCCAAGCTAATATATAGATCTTACTACTGATTCTTAACCGCTGATAAAGTTAAGCCTGCAAGTTTTTCATTTTAGAAAACGAAAAACTTGAAAACTTAACTTTTTATTCCTTGAATAGATTATTATCAATATTCGTTTTTACAATCGCTAAATCTAGCACACCATTTGCCATCATAATAGTAATCTACCAATTGACATCCATTTTCATCCCTAAGGTTAGACACGATATACTTAGGCCCCCCAGCTAAACCACCTAATACGGCTTTAGAACTTTCGAAACCTAGCTTCTTGTTTTCCAATGATGACAAGCTTTTTTGCATCTCTTTTAACTTTATCATTTTCTTAAAGTTTAATATTTGACTGATAAGCGCCAACTTACCCTGGCGTTTAGGTTTAGGCGCTATTTATAAAAACATCAGTTATACGTCTACAAAAAATATTAATACAAATAGCTAACTACTGCGGTATAAATTTAATTTGCTAGCACTACCACAATAAGTTATTTTAAAGTTGAATATAAACATCTGGTAGTACAAGGCACGTTTGATATTTGTAGGGATTCAATAAATATTCGTAACGTTTACCAATAAATGTGCTAAAGGACGCTACAACAACATCAAGAACAGATGGTAAGTGGAATGTACAGTTTGGGATGAAATCTGCCGCACACTTTTAGTAGATATGTTTGAAGAAATAAAACATTAATAATCAACATTTAAATTTTAGCCCTAAATCTTTTGGTCTCCAATCAATTTCTCAAGAAAAAAGCATTATGGTATAATGAGGTAGAAGAATGTGTCATTGATTCTCTTAGGACTGTGGCAAGATCAATAAAGGCGCATTACTTATCTATTCTAAACTTTTTCATTAATAGGAGTACGAATACATTGGCAGAATCTTTCAATGCAAAGATCAAAGCTTTTGGACAACTTCACGTGGGCTAAGAGTGTGAAGTTCTTCTTATTAGATTATCAAAAATATATGCTTAAAGCCCCAACTTTTCCGCTTGATCCAAAACAAGCTGATTATCAAAATGTTATCAACAAAAAAAGCATCAATAAATTGATGCTTTTTTAGCGGAATGGACGGGACTCGAACCCGCGACCTCCTGCGTGACAGGCAGGCATTCTAACCAGCTGAACTACCACTCCATTTGTTCTTCTTTAAAGTTCGAACCTCTTTCCTCTTTCGAGGTTGCAAATATAGAGACAAAATTCTTATTTGCAAACTTTATTTTAAAATAATCGTAATTAACTAACCTACAGCACCTTCCTGCATCTTCTCTGCATTTTCTGCAAATTGAAGTGCATCAATAATCTCCTGAATATCTCCGTCCATAATGGATGGCAGGTTATACATGGTTAAGCCGATGCGGTGTTCAGTAACGCGGCCCTGAGGATAGTTATAAGTTCTGATCTTAGCCGAACGATCTCCCGTTGATACCATTGTTTTACGCTTAGCAGCAATATCGCCATTCTTTTTCTGCAATTCGATATCATAAAGCTTGCTCCTCAACATCTCCATCGCAATTACACGGTTACCGAGCTGAGAACGTTCCTGTTGACAAACCACCACAATACCTGATGGCTTGTGCGTTAACTGTACTTTAGTTTCTACCTTATTTACGTTCTGTCCACCGGCACCGCCCGACCGCGAAGTCTGCAGCTCAATATCGGCAGGGTTAATATACAGATCAATTTCTTCTGCTTCTGGTAAAACGGCTACAGATGCAGCTGAGGTATGCACACGGCCCTGCGTTTCGGTATCTGGCACACGTTGTACGCGGTGTACACCACTTTCGTATTTTAACTGCCCGTAAACATCATCTCCGCTCACTTTAAGAATCACCTCTTTATAACCACCCGCAGTACCTTCAGTTACATCAACGGTTTCCACCTTCCAGCCTTTAGTTTCAAAATAACGGGTATACATGCGGTACAAATCGCCTGCAAATAAAGCTGCTTCGTCGCCACCTGTACCACCACGGATCTCAAAAACTGCATTTTTGGCATCTTCCGGATCTTTAGGGATCAACATCAAACGGATATTGCTTTCCATTTCTTCCTGTTGTTTCAGCAGCAGATCAAGTTCCTCCTTTGCCATTTCACGCATTTCAGGATCTTTTTCTGTCGCTAATATCTCTTTATTGGCATCAATGTTACTCATCACATTTTTATAGATTTTGTATTCATCTACAATCTTGCCCAAGTCTTTATATTCTTTGTTTAAAGCCGCAAAACGTTTCATATCCTGAATTACATCCGGATTGCTCAACGATTCTTCCACATCTTCCCAACGCAGCTTTATAGCTTCTAATTTATCTAACATATTTATTCTTGTTGAAATTTCCTGACGGTTGGTATAGGCCCAAAAATTCAGGAAATGCAAAAATAAGGAAAAAAGATGAATTAGTTTGTTTGGGGAGAATGGTTAATTGGTCGGCTATTCAAATCGGTTAAATGTACAGGTACTAAGCAAAGGAATGGATAAAAAGTAAAGTTATTTTATTATTGAAAGGGTTTGAAAATGAGCAGTCCCGCTCCTGTGGCGGTCAGCAGCCCCGCTATCCTTTCAAGTCCTCGCTACGCTCCGGGCTTTGCGTTTTATCGGGCTTAGGAACAAAGGGCAGTTTTTAGGCTTAATGCAACCTCAAATAGTAGAACTGACCTACCTATATAAACGGGATTGCAGTGGCAGCTCCCGATTTTTCATCGGGACTATAACGAAAAGCCCGACGAACATTAAAAAAAGTTACAGACATTGCTTTCCTAAAACAGATATCAGTTTTTATTTTAAAATAGATTTAAACTTAAAAGGCACTATTTAGAGGTTTTGGAAAGAGCTGTTCGATCCTGTGGCGGCCAGCAGCCCCGCTATTCTTTCAAGTCCTCGTTGCACTCCGGGCTTTTCGTTTTATCGGGCTTAGGAACAAAGGGCAGTTTTAGGCTTAATGCAGCCTCAATTAGCAGAACTGACCTACCTATATAAACGGGATTGCAATGGCAGCTCCCGATTTTTCATCGGGACTATTAACGGAAAGCCCGACGAACATTAAAAAAAGTTACAGACATTGCTTTCCTAAAACAGATATCAGTTTTTATTTTAAAAATAGATTTAAACTTAAAAGACATTATTTAGAGGTTTTGAAAATGAGCAGCCCCGCTCCTATGGCGGTCAGCAGCCCCGCTATCCCTTCAAGTCCTCGCTGCACTCCGGGCTTTTCGTTTTATCGGGTTTAGGAACAAAGGGCAGTTTTTAGGCTTAATGCAACCTCAAATAGTAGAACTGACCTACCTATATAAACGGGATTGCAGTGGCAGCTCCCGATTTTTC
>Ga0163162_10000566_pt1 | contig 34147 bp, 36 predicted proteins | sample S55metaG_FD_115310 | JGI IMG/M metagenome (GOLD analysis project Ga0163162, IMG submission 115310) | Switchgrass rhizosphere microbial communities from Kellogg Biological Station, Michigan, USA - S5-5 metaG | ecosystem: Host-associated > Plants > Roots > Rhizosphere > Soil | place: USA... | reverse complement strand
CGCGGCGCTTGGCCATCTCCCTCAGCTGCGAGTTGGAGACACCCATGTTGCGTAGCCCGTCGGCGATGCGTTCGATCTCCCCGCCCGCCCGCCCCGGGTCGTGCGACTGCGACCGCGGCTGTGGCTGCGCGCTCGCGCGATAGAGCATCTCGAGACCGTTGTAGTACATCTGCTGCGCACTATCGAACTCTGGCTGGGGTGCTGAGAACGATGCGAGCACCTGGTCCGCCTTCACGGCGTCGCCCGTGGTGACGCCTTCCACGTGCCGGATCCAGCCGCTCACGGCGGCCATGATCGGATACGTCCGGTTTTCGTCCGGAGCCACGCGCCCGGTGGTCCGCAGTACCCGTGTGCCGGCCAGTCGGCCGACGAAGCCGAGCCGGATACCAATCGCCTGCTGCCGCTCGGGACTCACTTGCACCGCGCCCTGCGGAAGAGTGTGCGCGGCGGCATCGCCTCCACCACGTTTCGGCTCGAGGTGCATGCCGCAGATCGGGCACTCGCCGGGATGGTCGCTGTGGTAGTCCGGGTGCATCGGGCACGTGTAGACCGTCTCCGCGTGCACACTCACGCGAGCCGCGCCGATTCGGTTTGCCCGAGAGGCGCCGCAGGTGAATGAGCCAGCGGCGATCGATACAGCGACGGCCGTAATCGCGATGATGCGTTTCATTGGCGTGTCCTCCTCATTAGCTCGCCGCCAGCGAAACGTCTGGGCGGCGTTCTGTCCTTCCCATGTCATGCCCCCCTTGAGACGTACGACTGCACCAACACCAGGAGCAGCGTCAAGGCCGTGAAGGCAATGTGGGACATTCTTTCGCGGTGCCTGCCCAAGGTTGCCAGTGCGCCGAGCAGCACGAGACCAAGGCTTGCGGCACCCAGGATTTCGAGTCCCGGCCACCAGAAGAGGGCCAGCCCGACAAGCTCGGCAATGCCGGTCGCATACATGAACTGGCTCGGGTAGCCCCAGCGCTCCCAGTCCAGGGCGACCTTGCCGGTGAGTTTCAGTACGGAGGTGCCAACGAAGATCAGGCTGATCAAAAGCTTCAGCATCATTATCATTATTATTGTCATTGCTGTTCTCCTACAGAAGCGTTCGACCCGTGCTGCGCCCCGCTGGGACCGCCGAGGGCGCGCTCGTGGAGAGACTCATAGGTCCGCTGTCTCGCGGCGGCCTCCTGGGTAGTGAGGTGCTGCGGCTGAGGCGGCTTCTCATAACGGTCATATTCGTAGCCGAGCTGCGCCGTACGGTCGCTCGCGCTGACCGGCAGGTCGAGGCGCTTCCCGCTTCTGTCGCCGTAAGCGAACTTGCGATTGAGGTATTCGGGAGCGGTCGGATTCTTGTTTCCGAGCCGGTTCCAGCTTTCCCAAAGCCGGTCGATGTTGGCGTGATGGAGATAGAAGATCGGGTCGCCTCCGACCGTCGAGAATTCGGCCATATCACCTCCGAGAGCGAAATGAGTGAAGAAGTGCGGGTTCTGATCGAGCCGGGGGTTGAATCCAAGGTTGCCGTTCGGCGAATCGATGTAAAACTTCTCGTTGAGGGCGTCCAGATTAATCCAGTCTCTATAAAGCATGTCGATCCGTTCGCCGCCGTTCACCCAAAACCAGCGAGTGCCGTTGTACAGCGTGCTACCCGGGACCCGGAACACGGCGGGGACGATAAGATCGTCGGGATTTCCGGTAATTGGGTTCCAGTAAGGAAGCGTGAAGTCCTCATCGTGCAGCACTTCGCGAATGACGCCCTCGAACTGAATAAGCATCAATCGATGCCAGGGCAGGAAATACCACTGCTGGTACTGCTCAGGGTCGGAAGGGTTGTAGGCGTGAGCCTGGCAGCCGTTCCACACTGCCTCGGCGTCGGCTCGATATTCCGGCGGTAGCGACGCGATCACTTCTGCCTTCTTTTTCTTTGACAAGTCCCACAGGGCCGCCGGGTAACCCTTGACCCAATGCGTGTACCACCAAAATTTCCATGAATGCTGGTCGTACTCCGGCAACTCGCGCATGATCTCGATGGCCCGTGCGTACTTGGCGAGCATCACCTGGCCTTCGGGACTGTTCACGTTGTAGCGTACGTACGACTTCTTCCCTCCGGAAGAAGCCGTGCCCACGCTGTTCGCACCCTGGGAAGAAATTGCGCTTACCTCTTTCAGCTTAGCGGAAGAAGAAGCCGCACCCTCAGTCCTTGCACCCGCGGAAGGCGACGCTTCTTCCTTCTTCGCAGCCGTCGGAGGATTCGCACCGAACTGCAACTCCAGAATGTCATGTGCCCCCGTATGGGTTGCGAGCTGCGGGTCGAGGAACGTCAGCGCACCCGCGGACTGGATCATGCCGCTGACCAGGTGAAAGCGATTGCCGATCACCGCGCCAGCGACTCCATGACGCGGCATTGGCATGGGGGGCAGCGTTATCCACGAATTGGTCAAGGTGTCGTATGCCTCGATGGCTCGAAACGCGCCCACCAGCTCTGTCGTCGTCACCTCGCCGCCGGCGACATAGATCCTGCGTCCGTCGCTGCTGGAGGCGCCTCCGCTTCGAGGTGTGGGCATCCGCTCTTTAGGAGCACTCCAGGAGTTGGACACGGGGTTGTACTCCTCCACCACATCCGTGTTAGTGGCGGATAGGATGAAGGCGTGGCCGGTGCGGCCGCCGATGACGTAGATCTTCCCGTTGACGGCAGCTCCGAAGGAGTGATTGCGTGCCACGGACATCGGCGTACGGCTCTCCCACTTGTTGGTGGTGGGGTCGTACACATCGTTCGTGCTGAGAACCTTGGAAGGTCCGAAGAAGGTGAAGAACGGATCCTTCGCGCCGTCCGCCGTCGTCGCCCCGCCGATCACGTAGATCTTGCCGCCAACTTCGGCGGCCAGCGCCGACCCACGCTTGCCGGGCAGCGGCGCCAGCGACTTCCATGAATCCGCCGCGGGATCGTACTCCCAAGCGTTGTCGATGGGCTCCCATGCGCCGCCAACAGGGATAGCGGTGTCCTTCGGGGGGACGAAGCCACCCATTACGTAAATCTTGCCGTTCGCAGCGGCGAGGGCCGCATGGTGGGCCGGTCGCGGCATCGGCTGTTTCTTCGTCCATTTGTCGGTCGCCGGGTTGTACTCGTAGTTGACGCCCCCAGCCTTGCCGTCGTCCCAGCCGCCAATCACATACATCTTGCCGTTGAGGGCGACGCCGTAGAGCTCTTCATCCGGCTCCGGGAATGGTGCGCCTTTCTTCCAGGGGGATGTTGGCATCTGAGCCAGCGCAGCCGTAGCGAAAACCAGGCTGGCGATCATTGCAAGCATTGCGGTTCTTCGTTGTAGCACTTTTGACATACACGTCTCCTTTTGAATGTTGAATAACAATCTGATCCTTATCTCGATGGCATCCTGAAGATCAGGCCAAGCATCAAGTAGTTAATGTTTTTAATTCCGTGAGTGTCCTCCCACATGTAGGACGGCTGAAACGACACATGCTTCTCAAGGGGTATCGTGACACCAGTCCAGACTCGGTTTTTGGTCCACCCGCTGCCCTGGTCATAAGTGGCTTCGTAGGCCGCGAAAGGCTTCCAGATGTGGCCGTTAACCGCGAGGGGATACGCGACCGCGATCTTATTGCGATAGCGGTTGATCTCATTATTTGGAAGAAACCTTCTGACATACATGTTGCGCTCGGAGATTTCAAACTTGTGGATCGGAAACATCACCGTTCCGTCGATCCGGAATTGGTGCTCCTTGTAACTGTGAGTAAAACCTCCCGGACCATCCACGACTTCATTGATCCCGCTTGCAGGCACCGTGTAATAGAGATAGCTGGGAGTGATCGAAAGAAACTTTGTGGCCCGAAAAGTGGCGTCAAACTGTCCTGACGGTGCCTTCAGTTGGCCGATGTAAAAACTGTAGAATTTAAGGTCGACGCGATGTTGCTCAGGAACAATCAACTCCACCCAGCCCGTAGGCGCAAATACCGACCCGCTTCCTCTCCCGGGTACATCTACTTCTTGCGCAACGCACTGCACTCCAGGCAATACGAGCCACAACGCCAGAAAAGTTGGCACTAGATGCAGCGTAAATTTTGTGAATCGTCGCATGGCTTCTCCTAGCCCGAATACGTAGTGTCACCGGTCCCAATTGATTACGAACGTTAAGGAGGACCTGTGATGGTGGATGGAATTGACACCTCAATGATCCCGTTCACGAACGCATGTAATTTCGGGTTCCATCCAGTTGTGACGCGAATAAGATAGGCAATCGGCGAGCCAAAGCTACGCCAGGGTTAAGTGCCGCGTTTTCTGGCCATCTATGCAGCGCGAAAGACTTCCGAACGCCATCTGCCCGAATGTGGGCAGCAGAATCTGGGCAGCGAGTTGTGCGTCGTGTTGATTGAAGAAAAAGGAGCGCGGCCACATTTAGGCTGGCGGACGACGATCCAACGGAATTTAGGAAGGTTCAGACGGGCGTGATGCGCAGCGATACGCGGGTTGCGGAAAGTCCGAAGCTGGTGGCGAAATCCTTCGAAGGCGTTGCTGACGATTGGTAGGGTAGGCTACGCTTTACATCTTGATGGAAGTTGCTAGGAGCGTACGTACAGCCTTAGGATCGTCAACGCAACCAGACGGACCACGATTGTGGGGTAACAAGCTACGGCGGACCTTATTCTTTTGTGTTCACTCAAGGTGATCATCCTCGTTGGCACGCTGAACCAACTCACTTTCCAGCGCCGGGATTCGTTCCTTGACCATCCCCGCCGATTGTGGGAGTACCTTTGAGTAGCTTCAGACCGGTGCCATAATAATTAATGTTTTTCGGCTACCAACATGCGGAAGATAATTCCTCGTCGTTTCGACTGGCCCGGCAAAACCCTTCCTGTCGTCTTGGGCGTTCTTCTGTTCTTTATGTCGTTCTGCACTTGCTCGGTTCACGCCCTCGATCCGAACAAACACATGACCCAGTACTTACATACCTCTTGGCGAATACAAGACGGGTCCTTGCCAGCCGGCGTGTTTGCGATTACGCAAACCTCGGACGGTTTCCTCTGGCTTTCAGCACTTGAACAGGGCGTATACAGATTTGACGGTGTTCGGTTTCTTCCCTGGGTTTCGCCTGCCAAGATTGGTTCGATCCACATACAACACGTCTTGGCCGATCATACAGGCGGGCTTTGGGCAATAGGAGACCACGAAATCGCACACGTCAAGGATGGCGCCGTCATTGCTTATTTTGACTTAGAAGTAATCGGGGGACACGCTGGCGTCAGCCGTGACCCCGATGGGTCGTTGTGGATCACGCGAGGCTCCAACAGGGTTTCAGACGCGCCACTTTGCCATATCACTGACCTCGCCGCGAAGTGTTTCGGAAAGTCCGATGGAATGCCGATATCCCCGGCCGATGCCGTGCTAGCCGATGGAGAGGGGGGACTTTGGGTTGGAGGACACACGTCCCTTGTCCACTGGCGTGCTGGCGTGTCGCGGATCTTTCCCATTGAAGGGCTGAAACCCAATGCAGGCGACATCGGGATAAATAGGCTGGCCCGTGGCTCCGATGGAACGCTCTGGGTCGGCATAGCCGCAGCAGGGCCCGGACTGGGACTTGGACAATTGACCGATGGAGTCTTTCGGCCCTTCGTAACCCCCAACTTCGATGGAAGTAAAATATCGGTCTACGACATGATTTTCGACGGCGACAGCAGTCTTTGGGTCGCCAGCGTGGGCAAAGGCATCTTCCGTATCCGCGGAGATGTCGTTGAGCACTACGGACGAACGGAAGGCCTATCCAGCGATACGGTAACGGCTCTCTTTGAGGATAGAGAGGGAATTGTATGGGCTGCGACTACCAGTGGTGTCGACAGCTTTCGCGATCCGCGGATTGTCACTTTTTCGGCACTGGAAGGATTGGGGAATGATGAAGTTTCAGGCGTTCTGGCCAGCCACGATGGCACGATCTGGATTGCGAACTCTGGATCGCTCGATCACATCGTTAACGGGAGCGTCTCGTCCATTCACGCTGGTAATGGTCTTCCAGGTCATCAAGTTGCCTCAATGATTGAAGACCGCGCCGGCAATATGTGGGTGGGCGTGGACGACGGACTGTATCTATTCAAGAATGGGCGCTTCCGGCGACTCCCCGAACCGAATCACAAGCCGCTGGGTCTAGTGGTTGGGATGACCGAAGACGTGGATGGGAATATTTGGGCAGAATGCGCAGGCAGTCCACGAAAGCTGGTGCGGATCCGCGATTTCCAAGTGCGCGAAGAGTACTCTGCCTCGCAAATTCCACCCGGCCATGCGCTTGCTCCGGATCCACGTGGAGGGATTTGGATAGGAACTCTGAAGGGAGACCTTGCGCTATTCCGCCGCGGGGTCGTTGAGAAGTTCCCGTCAAATCCAAAGGGCGATCCTGTTTACCGCCAGATCATCGCCGACGCAGACGGTTCCGTTCTCGCCGCCTCGGATGACGGGCTAGTCGGATTGCGGCGGAATAACGTGCAAAGAATGACCAAAAAAAACGGCCTACCGTGTGACTCCGTAATTTCGTACATTGCGGACGACGCGAAACGCTGGTGGCTCTATACCGAGTGCGGCGTGGTTGAGCTGCCGGATTCCGAGCTCCAGCGCTGGTGGGCAAATCCAGAGGCAGTCGTTCAAACCCATGTGTATGACGTGTTGGACGGTGCGCGTCCACAGGGACGACCATCCTTCAATTCAGCGGCTTACTCTTCGGATGGGCGGGTATGGTTCGCGAGCGGTTTGGTCGTGCAGTTGGTGGACCCTTCTAGGCTCTCGCAGAAAGCGTTGCCGGCGCAGACATATATCGAATCGCTCCTTGCTGACCGGAAGGACTTCAAAGCAACGCCTAACCTACGAGTTCCGCCGAATCCGAGGGACTTGCAAATTGATTACACCTCACCCACTTTTTCGATTCCGCAGAGGGTGAATTTTCGCTACCGGCTCGACGGCTACGACCACGACTGGCACGAGGCCGGTACGCGCCGGCAGGCGTTCTACACGGATTTGCCTCCCGGGAAGTACTCCTTCCGTGTCATCGCATCGAATAGCGACGGGGCCTGGAACGAGAGCGGCGCCAAGCTGGATTTCTCCATCGCTCCCGCGTACTACCAGACGAATTGGTTTCGCGCCCTATGCGCAACCGTGTTTGTGGCATTGCTGTGGGCAGCCTACCAGTTCCGTGTCCGGCAACTGCATCATCAGTTCGACGTGACACTGGAGGCGCGCGTCAGCGAGCGCTCACGCATTGCGCGAGAGCTTCACGACACGCTGCTGCAAAGCTTCCACGGTTTGCTGCTCCGCTTCCAAACGGTTTTTCAGTTGCTTCCAGAGCGCCCGATGGAGGCGAAAGAGAAGCTGGGAAGCGCGATCGAGCAGGCCGCCGACGCGATCACCGAAGGCCGGGACGCAGTGCAGGGATTACGCGATTCCACAGTGCAAGGTAACGATCTCGCGCTGGCGATAAGTACGCTAGGCGAAGAACTCGCAACCGACTCAGCCACGCATCGTCCGGTAACGTTTCGAGTAGCGGTTGAGGGTGAGGCGCGCAATCTCCATCCCATTCTCCGTGACGACGTGTACAAGATTGCTGCCGAAGCGCTGCGGAACGCGTTTCGGCACGCTGAGGCACGGCAGGTCGAGACTGAAATTCGCTACGACACTGAGCAATTCCGATTACGGGTGCGGGACGATGGAAAAGGCATTGATCCAGTGATTCTCTCCAGTCAAGGCAGTGAGGGACACTACGGCTTGCCCGGGTTGCGGGAACGCGCCACTCTTATCGGAGGTAAGCTAGTGGTGTGGAGCGAAGTGGACACCGGGACGGAGGTAGAACTGCGCGTTCCTGCCAGCACCGCCTACGCAACAGCACAGAGACGTTCGTGGTTTTCACGCAAGGCGAAGGCATGAAGTACGACTTCATGAGCCCCGGAATCCCGCAAATTCGAATTCTTGTCGTTGACGACCATCCGGTTGTGCGCCAAGGGATCGCCGGTCTGGTTAGCATTCAGACAGATATGGTCTTGGTAGGCGAGGCATCCGACGGACGCGATGCCATTCAGCAATTTCGATCTCATCACCCAGATGTCACGTTGATGGACTGCAGATGCCGGAAATGAATGGCATCAACGCGCTCATTGCGATTCGAAATGAGTTTCCCGACGCGAAAGTCATTGTGCTGACGACCTACACAGGCGATGTGCAAATTCTGCGTGCGCTCAAGGCGGGTGCCCAAGCCTACCTGCTCAAGAATACCTTGCATAAGGAATTACTGGAGACGATTCGTGTTGTCCATGCTGGAAAAAAGACCCTTTCCCCGGAAGGCTCGTACCAGATCGCAGAGCACGCGACGGATGACGCCTTGACGCCAGCAGAAATCCTTGTGTTGCGCCTCATCGCAGCCGGGAATGCGAACAAGCAAATTGCGGATCAGCTCTCGGAAACGGTCAAGAGTCGAGTCAAGTGCATCCTTTCTAAACTGGGCGCGAACGATCGAACGCACGCGGCGATGATTGGCCTGAAGAGAGGAATCATCGAGCTGTAGTTTCCATCAGATTGCCTTCGTGCCACAAACGCAAGACTCGAAAGAGTGACGATGCCAACTCGTTTTGGGGTTTCGATTCGGTTCGCAACGACGGAACCTAGTACTGTCTGGAAGGGTGTTTTTGCGAAGGTTATATTCCACATTCGCTGACGGTTGGCCTGGCGCAGGATTGCTTCTCATGCGCTTCGTCGTTGGCTCTGCCCTGGTCGTTCGGGCTAGCCTGACGCTGTGGAGCGATCCACCACCCCTAAATGTCACGATTCCCGCTGTGCTCCTGATGGCAGCGGGAATCCTACTAATCGCGGGCTTGTGGACTCCCATCGTGGGAACCGGGATAGCATTGATCGAAGTCTGGAAGATGTTTGCGCTATCCGGAGACAAATGGGTCTGGCTGTTGTTAGGGACCGTGGGTGCAGCTCTCGCAATGTTAGGACCGGGTTTATGGTCCATCGATGCTCGCCTCTTTGGGTGGAAGCGCATCGAAGCTCCACCCCGCGAAAAGAGCTCTCACCCTCGTTAAGGTCCCCCCTATACCACCAAATTTCTTGCCTCAGAAGAGGGTAACATTCGCTCCCCGCAAGAGTCTGCGATTTGCCTCCATGTGGGGCTGTGTGCAAACGAGCATCGGCGCACAATCGTTCGCGAGTTCAAGCCAAGAAGGTTGAACAAAGGAGTACTGATATGGCAAAGGTAATTGAGTTCTACGTTCCAGTTCGCCTCCGAAAGGTCGTGAAGTGGATGCCTCAACAGCAGCGCGCACGAGTTCTCGAATTTGCGGTGGCGCAAAAGCGAACCGCCTGACATTCCAACCCGGAAACGAGCTGTAAACATCGGAGGAGACTATGGCCGCTACCGTTGCTTTCGCAGACCTCGGAGACCTCGCAGGACCAGGCTTTCCGTACGTGAGCGATATTGAAGACCCGCAACTTTGTCTGGAACCAGAAATCAGGTCTGAGCACTGTTTCGAAGACATTGTTGGGAAAAGCACGGCGCTCCGAAAAGTGTTCGAGCAAGTCGCCATCGTTGCTCCTGCTGATGCCACCGTCCTACTGCATGGTGAAACAGGAACTGGCAAGGAATTGGTTGCACGCGCCATTCATAACCTTAGCTGTCGCCGTGACCGTCCCTACATGCGTATGAACTGCGCTGCCATTCCCTCGGGATTGCTGGAAAGCGAATTGTTCGGTCATGAAAGGGGAGCTTTCACAGGTGCTCTGATGCAAAGAAAGGGTCGATTCGAACTTGCAGACAGAGGCACGCTCTTTCTGGATGAGATCGGCGACATCAGTATGGAGCTGCAGCCGAAATTATTGCGCGCCATTCAGGAACAGGAGTTCGAGCGTTTGGGAAGTGCCACGACGATCCACGTGAATGTGCGGATGATTGCCGCCACTCATCGTGATCTCCGAGGCATGATTCGAGAGGAAAAGTTCCGCGAGGATCTTTTCTACCGGTTCAACGTTTTCCCGATCGAGATTCCTCCGCTGCGAAACCGGCGCGAGGACATTCCATTGCTAGTAAGTTTTTTCGTCTCGAAATTTGCGGGACGTATGCGAAAGCAGATTAGATCAATCTCAAGGCAAGCAATGGACATGCTGACTAACTGTGAGTGGAAGGGCAATGTTCGGGAATTAGCGAATTTTGTTGAACGCGCTGTTATCGTCACTCGTGGTGAGGAGCTAGAGGTCCCGGTTGCGACGCTTCCCACTTCCACGGACGCCGTTGTGGCCGTTAGCTCGCCCTCCACTTTTAGAGCAGCGGAATCGAGTGTGATCATCGTAGCTTTACGAGCAACATCAGGGCGAATCGCCGGCCCCGGAGGAGCAGCCGAACTCCTAGGGTTGAAGCGCACCACTCTACAGAACAAGATGCGCCGGCTCGGCATTTCAAAAGCAAATTATTCGCACTAGCCGATGGCGGAAGCACCACACACAGAGATCAGACACCCATCCCGCTACGAACGCGAATGCAATGCCACCTCCCGGCAAACCCAAGGTCATGCATGGAACCAAGCGATCTTATTCGCCGAAGTCGGGGGACTGATGTCTTGGGCTCCAAAACTGGAGAAACAGTACCGGATGGCCGCGCGCTACGCCGCCAAGATCCTCGAGGGAGCAAATCCCGGCGAACTGCCAATTACGTATCCATCAGAGTATTACTTGACGATCAATGCAGGGGCCGCCCGAAGACTGGGTTTGACCCTTCCACCGACCCTACTCGTCCAAGCCGAGCGAGTCTTGCAGTAAGTACGACAACACTTGCAAATGGCGGCATCGATCACCCCTCGGGGTCCAATGTACTAGTTGACGTAAACAGGCGATTACGCCAACTACTCAGTTGAGGCACGCTGGTTTGGTACGCTCGATGTGTGGGAAAATGTGCTGACACGTCCGATGACAATAGGGCTTGCAATTAAGGATGCCCAGAATCATGTCGATGACCCGAATTGGAAGTGCTTCTCGGTATCTTGTACATTTCTTCGTAATCTCCACCGCCCTGAGATACGGTCTGAGCCCCTGTGTCGCGCAGACGACAGATCCATTAGGTGAAACACCTGCAGCACAATCGGGTCCCAGCCCAATCCCCTCGTCCGGCCAGGCTTCGGAAAATACGCAGCAGTCATCCCCCTCATCGGTAGTATGCGGCCCCGCGCATCTTGGGCGATGCTTGAAGGACATAGCTCAGGATCAGGCGGGAATATGGACCAGCCCTCTTCGTCTGCATCCTAAAGACGCACTTTGGCTAGTGCCGTTCGCTGGGGCGACAGCGGTTGCGATCCACTATGATCCTAGAGCGCGTCAGGAACTCGGGTACGACCAGAGCAGAATTGATGCCAGTAATACGATCTCTGCATTTGGCTCCTATTACGCGACCATCGGAGCGGGTGGCACCGTCTATCTAATTGGCCGATTAACCCACAACGAACATCTTGCGGAAACCGGCCGATTGGGGACGGAAGCCGTAATCGATGCCGCCTTGGTTGCTGGCGCCTTAAAGTTAGCAACCAACCGGGAGCGCCCTGATGAAGGTGACGGCACCGGTGGATTCTGGCCGCATGGCACGCGCACCTTCTCAACTAGTTTCCCCTCCGGCCACGCGATAGGAAGCTGGGCTCTGGCGAGAGTGATCGCAGCGGAATATGCAAACAAGCCGACCCAAATTGGTGTCTACGCTTTTGCGACAACGATAAGCGTGGCCCGCGTGACCTCCCTGAAGCACTTCCCCTCGGATGCACTGGTAGGTGCCGTATTGGGATACCTTATAGGCGGTTATGTGATCCGACATCACGCAGGACAAGACTTTGAGTCCGGCGTGTCATTTGTTCCAACGGTGAATGTCTCGACCCATACGTTCGGGGCCGGCGTTGAGCTGCGGCCCGGCCGTCTAGACTTGGCGAAGGTGGCTCGTCTGACGAAGCGTACACTGGGACGTAGATCGTTTCCTCAAGTCGATACACGTTCGCACTCGGGCGACTCCTCTTACGATTTCATGACACCAACTACTTGGAAACAAGCCGGTCGGGCAAAGTAGTTGGCGAAATGGCGATTTTTCACCAGTTATCCTGGCTTCTTGCACGATCAATTCTGATGCCTTCTGGCAATAGGAGGAGCGGCAATGCGGCCAGATGTGTTTTTTCGAATTTCTAAAGACGTGAGGTACGTTGCCCTTTATCTGAATGGGCAACTGACGCTCCACGAGCGTCCCGCCTTGGCTAATTCGTCAGCACCAGAATCGGACAAGTATGAGGAACTGATTGTCAATCCCGTATCTTAATGCTAGTGCAACAGCGCGGGAATACTGATTGTGGTGGAGTTAAGTTCGTGGTGATCCGATACGGAAATTTCTGGCAGAGCGTATGGCCAGTTAAGCAAGGCCACGTATCAGTTGGGGTGGAGCCGACTGCGAATCCTCTGAAGCATGCCAAAGCGATTCAGAGTGCGATCGTGGAGCAGGAGCTTTAGTTCGCGGTGCAGAACTCCTGCCCTAGCCGAACGAGTTCGCTGATGATTGACATTGGCTAGGCCGTGCTCGATCCGCTCCAACCCTCGCCGTTGGTTCTGCCCCAGAACTTATTGGTGTAAAACTGCACCGCGTTACCATTGGCTCTCCAGCCGATGTACACGATAGGATGATGCGTTGCTCAAGCCTTCGCGGAAAATTTTCTTGCGAACCAGGAATGTCGCGGAGCTGATGCGTAAGCCTTGCTGGCGGGAACGCACAACTCGACTTCAGTTCCAGCGTCAACTTCGCTCCACACTGTCAACTTACCTCCTATAAGTGTGGCGCGTTCACGCATACCGTGCGCGCCGAAGTGTCCCTCACTCCCTTGCCGAGCGAGAGCGGCGGCATCAAATCCTTTTCCGTCGTCCCGCACACGCAACCGGAATTGCTCTTTGTCGTAGCGGATTTCGACCTCGACACGTTGTGCGTGGGCGTGTCGAAACGCGTTCCGTAGCGCCTCGGCTGTAAGCTTGTAAATTTCGTCACGCACGATCGGGCGCAGATCTCTCGATTCACCCCCAACCGCGACATGGAATGCTGGCCGATGGCCGTTCGGGTCCGGTTCGATTTCTTCTCCGAGCGTGCTTATGGCCAGCGCGAGATCGTTCCCCTCCACCGTGGAATCGCGCAATGCCTGCACCGCATCACGGCCTTCGGTGATCGCGGCAGCGGCCTGCTCTATCGCACTGTCCAGCTTCTCCTTCGCATCCGAATGTTCTGGCAGCAATTGGGAAACGGTTTGGAATCGGAGCAGCAAACCGTGGAAGCTTTGCAGCAGGGTGTCGTGAAGGTCCCGCGCGATCCGCGTACGCTCGCCGACGCGCGCGTCCAGTGTCATCTCGAACTCATAACGAAACCGCCGGACCCGCAACTGGTGGGCCGCCCACAGCAGCGCCAGAAAGAATACAGCGCATAGGGCGCGGAACCAATTCGTCTGGTAATAGGCGGGCGCGATTGAGAACTCCAGCGCCGCGCCCTCTTCGTTCCACACGCCGCTGTTGTTGCAGGCAAGGACGCGAAACTTGTAATGCTTCGGCGGCAGGTTCGTGTACTGCACGTGGCGCTGGTTGACCACTTCCCGCCAGCCCTTGTCCTGACCCTCCAGCATGACGCGAAATTTCACGTTTCCCGGCACCAGGCTAAGTGCGGTGTATTCAATCAGCAGATTGCGGAGGTGCGGAGGCAGGAGCAAGCCAGGCCTCGTTTCATATGTCTTGCCATCCCCGGTAATCTGCTCAACGCGAACTGGCGGAGGGAGCTTGTTACGGATTCGAAACGGTTCAATAAAGCTCACGTTGTCTCCATTTACAAACCAGATTTTCCCGTCGGAAGCCTTGGTGACCGCAGGCCTGAGCCCCTTGAGAATCGGAACCAGCCGAACCCCATCCGTGGCATCGAAGGTTGTCACCTGGATGCTTCTTTTCGGGTCGGCGATCCAGGCCTCCAACTCGGTTCGTGCTATGCGCAGAAGTCCGCACTGCGTGTAGAGCCAGTAGGAAGAAAGGTCGTCTTCAATGATCCAGTGAACGGTCTTGCAGGGTAACCCGTTTGCGGTGGTCAGGGTCGCGACCCCTGTGTTCGTGATCCGACTGACCCCATTTTCGGTGGCTGCCCAAAGCGTGCCGCCGCGATCGCGTGAAATATCCAACACCTTCCGGGCGCCCGCCCCGTCGTCGCTCAATGGCAAGTTCAGTATCTGGCCCGCCCGAAAGTGGGCAATCCCGCCGCTCAACAGCCCAGTCCAGATTCCGCCGTCCCGGTCCGGCAGGAGGCCGGTCCCCGGTCCCCCACCCAGTTTCCGCCAAGGCACCTGTTCCGCGATTTTGCTGTCGACTAGATGCGTCAGACTGTAATTGTTTGCTGAGCCGAACAGACTGAGCCAGAGGCCGCCGTGATTGTCGCCCGTGATCGCATTTTTCGACCCGGCCGGCACCGACGGAACTGCACTGAACTTCCCCTCGCCAAATGCCGCAAGCCCGGTAAAGCTTGAAACCCAAATGCGACCACGCTCATCCTCGAAGAGCGATTGAATCTCGTTGTCGGCGAGGCCAAGATTGCCTCGCCCCTGGTACACCGTCATGCGCCCGTGGTTCCACCTATATAGGCCACTCGTCGTGCCGATCCATATGCTCCCGTCGCGCGCCGCCAGCACGGAGTTCGTGGCGAGACTGGATAATCCTTGTTTCACGGGGAGCGAGGTCACCGGCAACTCTCGAAATTGGTCGAGACCCTCGGAAGTGGCGACCCAGATGGATCCTTCACCGCCCTCGAACAACGCGTACACTTGATTGCTAGACAGGCCATCTTTGTGGGTAAAAGTGCTGGTTTTACCTTCGTACGAATGGACGAGCCCTTGAGCAGTTGTGCCGATCCAAAGCCCACCGTTGCGATCGCGAAGGACCATTCCAGCACTCAAAGGCAACCCCACCCCATGAAGCGGATAGTCGGTCACCTTCTTTCCAATGATTTGGCGGACGCGGCCAAGAGAAGCAAGTACGAGGCCCGCGCCATGATCGCCTTGAGTCATCTTGCCGTCCCGGCTGATTGGTGTCGCGATATAACGGGTTGGGGGACCGGGCGTCCATTGCCACAGGCCCGTTGCCGCTCCTACCCACATGCTGCCGTCGACGTCCTCGTACAAGGACGCCACCGTGGTGCCGAGGCTTCCGTCATCGCCATAACAGGTCGGGCTTTCGTCGCGGATTGCGCAGAGGGTTCCGGCCGGCCCCGCGAGACCGCCTACCCAGACGGTTCCGGCGCGATCCTGCAGCAGCGCGAGAACAGTGCGGCGTGCAAGCGACGGATATTCAGCCAGTCGGCCGTTCTTCCAACTCACCAGCCCATCAAGAGTGCCGATCCACAGGGTCCCGTCCCGTGCCGCTAGGAGGGCTTCCACCGAGGTGCTCGGAAGCTGCTGCCCTGGCGCAAGAGGCAACGGCACCGTCCGAACACCGTCGAATCGAACGACTCCGGTTTGTGTAGCGAGCCAAAGATAACCGTCAGGTGTCTGCGCGATTGCGTGGACTGCGCCTTGCACGAAGCCATCACGATAGGTCCATGCGGTATGTGCGTATTGACTTACATCCAGCGATGGATTCAGCGCAAGAGCATCAGGACACCAGAGCAGCACGTAGAACGCGCCAAGCGCAACGAGTGCTAGCACGGCCGATATTTGAGCTTCCAACCTCTTCATATGGGGCTCGGCCCTCGTCTTGGAAATTTCTAATTCCGGTTGCGCAGGGGATGCTGGCCGAGAGTTAGTTAGTGCAGCCGATCTTCGTGTCTACTTAAGCGTCGCGGGCCAGTTAAGGATCACATAGTAAGTTTCCAGAAAGCCCTTCCGCGGCTCAAGTACTAGAAATTTCAGCCCATCTCCAACAACTGCATACTGATTGAGTGTTGGATCTGGAATCAATCCCGTGTCGAATAGCTTTTTGGGGACGCCTACCTGGGGTGAGCCGCGCTCCACGGTCACTGCCATCATTTGCCCTTCATTGTCGATAAAGAAGAGTTCACGGCCGTCAGCGCGCCACCGTGGTTGTGCGCCACCGGCCGCTGAAACCTGCTTTATCTCCTGAAACGAAGGAAAAGACGCAACGAAGACCTCCCATCTCCCACTGCGGTTCTCGCCATAGGCGATCAGGTGCCCGTCTGGGGACAGATGAAATGCATCTTTCAGAAAGCTCGATGAATACATCGCCTGAGGTTTCATGTCGCCCGTCAGAGGTAGTCTCGAAACCGTCTTTGTGTCGTGCGCCACCAAGAAGCGACCATCCGGTGACCAGTCTTCTACCCAGTGTCTTAGATCGTCGCCGTAAATGAGGTGCGGCTGCTGATTTCCAATTTCAATCTTTTGTACGAGGAACGGCGGATCAGTTCCACCATTGGGAAGAAGATTAAAGGCAACATAGCGCGAGTCGGGCGACCAGACGGGATCAGATTGTGCGCGCGGATCGAACGTCAGAGGCGTCGTTGTGTTAGTCGCAATATCTATCAGCCACAGACTGCCTGTAGCATGCTGGTGGAACGAGTTGAGCGCCAGGCGCTTCCCATCGGGCGAAAGGGTGAACTGCTGATAGTCGATAACCGGATTGAGGCTGCCGATCGTTGAGCCCTCTCGTGCATACCACTTCAACTGATCGAAAGATGAGCCCTCTGATGTGCCGTAAATCAGGACCCCGTTTTGCGAGGCAGTGAATTCGGATGTGCCCAAGTAAGCTGGGGAGGCAGCGACGTTACGGGCCACCAACAACGGTTCCCCAATCTTAGTCAACGCCTTCCAATCCATCCGCTGGGCAAACAGGTTCTGCTGCTGCGCGAACAGTAGGTAAAGCGGTACGGCTATTGCCCGGCTCTGACTTGTCAATAGTTCAATCGGAGCTCCGCCATCGAGTGACTGAGCGTAGACCTTCGCTTGTGGATCGTCACTCGTAAGGTTTGTGCGAGCCAAATAGATAAAGTGTCTGCCGTCTGGCAGAAGCTGGACCCACATGTGGCTGACCTGTCCAGGCAGGAGCGAGGTCGCCGCGGTCGCATTTCCGCCGTCGGGAGAGACCCGATAAATCGGGCTGTTTACAGCTCTGGCGAAAAGAATTGTTCCGTCGGGGCTCCAAGCTCCTTGCGCGATTTCTGCAACGCTACAAATCACCTCTGGAAGTCCACCCGATCGCCGTATCTTCTTAAGCTTGCCACCGGCCCAGAAACCGACGAACTGCGAATCCGGGGACCAGAAAGGCAGAAGCGCGCCCTGAGTCCCGACCATCTTGCGCGCTTCCGTAGAGCTCAAAGGCCTGATCCACAAAGAGCTTTGGCCAGAAGCATCAGTTGCCGAAAAGGCCAGCATGTCGCCGGCGGGCGAAAGTGTCATCTCTTCGAACGGGTGCCAGTTCCTGTGTAAACTGACGCCCTGCGGGAGCCCGAGTGACAGTCGTACCGCATTCTGCTGGGGTGCCGGGTAACTTCGTAACCAAAGTAAGACAGAAACAATCACGAGGCCGGCTAAGGTAACAATTGCGATTACCGCAATACGCCGCGATAGCCGAGCATGCGTAGGAGTTGCAGCGATCGCAGTTGCGTCTTCGGATCTTGTCTCGGACGACCAATGGAACTCTGGTATATACGAACCCGGAGTCAGTTCAATACGCACCGGCGGGTCTTGTTTGGCCTCTCGGTAATACCGTGCCAGCCTCTTTCGAACTTCCGTCACGCGCACGCGGCCAGCCGCATCGTTGGAGATTTCGTAATCGGCGGGCCGCCCAAACACTTCTTCGCCGACTGCGGGCTCCCCCAACGATTCCAAGCGTCCTGCCAAAGCGCGCTCCACAATGAGGCGAAAAAAGTCCCTGCACTGCTCGCTGTCGGCGAACGCTTTGCTAGAAATTACTGATTGCAGCGCACTGCGCAGTGCATCCACCTTTTCAGAGGTCAGCTTATCCGACTTTTCGAGCTGATGCCGTGACCACATCGCGCCTATGGTACCGCTTTCAGAACGATAGCGGAATTCCCAACCCGAGTTCAGGTCGGATCACGAATACAGTGAGTAGTGCTCTACAGCTTCAATTTGTTTTCAAAGTTCACTTCTAGAACTCATGGCCTTCCCCCTGGAGCAATTTGAAGATCGCACTTCGTATTCGCAGTCCGGCTGCCACAAGTGGAGAGTTGTAAGTGGAGGGGTTGTAAGCGGATGAAATCGCTGTCTGCCAATGGGTTGGACGCTCCGGCAGGCAGCCGAGTGACCTGTCTAGGGCATTGACCGAACTTGGACAGCACGCCGAAGTTGGTCTTAGCCTTTATTTACGGCTTTTCGCTAGGCGTTCGCTGAACCTGAATGGTGGGAATCCGATCCGACTTCGTATTAACCGCGACGATTCCGACATTTCCGTTTGAGTCGCGCGCGCGAATGGTTACTGTGGACTGCTCGCCCGCGGGTCCGGGAACCACCCTGCCGTCGACTAACCACAGACAGGCGGAGACCCCCGAACCGGGATCCCCCGGACTGGTCTGCTCGATTCTTTGTTGGTTTGCTCGCACACCAGTGAGATTCGAGCTCTCGACACTGGTTTTGCGCTCAACTAGGTGTGGGCTCCCGTCCCGCGTGGTACCCGGGACATCCATGGAAATAGCCTCTACGAGGCCGCGCTTTTCTCCGGAAGGGCTCTCGGATTCGTGGCTCACGACGCGAGAAACTTCGCCTACCTAGCCTTCGGAGTCGATGCGGGAAACGTGCTCCTCGATAGTTCGGTCCGTCTGTCCTTCCGTGGTAGTGGCTTGGCGTACTTCGCTCACTTGCCACTTTCCGTTAACGTCCGTAAGCCAGGTGGTTTTTTCAATTACTATCGTATCGTTCGCGGCTCGCTTGCGAAGCTCGTGCGTCTGGGAAACTGGAGCTAAAACGCCGTTGACGCTGGGGAGCATGACCGTCGTGTTCGTTTCTTCCAGATTCTTCCCGATCTTTTTCGTTTCTACCATTTCGCGTTGTACTGGTTGAAGTCGGCCACTAACATCTTCGTTGTAGGTCATGCGCACTATATTTGAATCATCGCCCGGCAGGATGTGTTTGTCCTCTTCCGTTAACTGCACTAGGGCTTTGCTCCCATTTACATCCCGAGCGAATGTGCGCATCGTGGACCTCACGGTAAAGGCATCGACGGTCAGGATCTCTTTTTCGATGTCCTGATAAGGTTCGAAACGTCCATCGTTCCGGCGGATCTCGACCGATCGCTTGTCCAACGTTCGGTTGCCACTCTGGCTATGGCTTTCGATGATGCGCAGGGGAATATGTTGAGGACCTAAATCGTCGCTCTTCAAGTCCGTCGTAGCTGTCCACGACTTCGTAGGCTCCTCCGCTGTTCGGGAATCCGATGTCTGCGCAAAGGCGCTCGCACAGCAGCAATATGCGCCGATCACAACGAGTACGCAGCGCAAAGCAACAACACTAGAAGCGCGATAGCTGGCGTTCTTCTGGAGGCGCGATCGTGCGCATTGCCCCCTTCCCGGTCCTGCTCGGAATTACGGCCCGGGCCACCGAGACCTCTAGCGTATCGCCCTGCCCGTGCCAGACTCCGGTTTGGTAGGCGAGGCACCCAACGGACGCGGTGCCATTCAGCAATTCGGAAAACACCTGACACCAGCCGGAGACCGATGGGTTGCCCTTCTGCTGGGAACCATCGGTGGCTCTCTCGCAACGTAAGGACCTGTGATCAGCCGATGCTCGCCTTTTTGGATCGAAGCGTGTCGAAGCTCCTCCTGCAAGAGTAGTTCCCACTCCCCTTAAGAGACCGACCCAACGCCCCAACGACCAAATTTCTTGCCTCAAAAGAAGGCTGCTATTTGCTCTTCAAGAGTCTGCGATTTGCCCCGATGTGGGGCTGCCCGTGAACGGAATTGCGTTGGAGAATGTGGGCGTGAGTAGTCAAAGAAACGGAGTAGCGTTATGGAAGACGGCACATCAATGCGAGTTCGCATCGACGAGGAGGGTTACACGTACATCACGGTGACACAATGGGACGAGGACGGCCGGGAAATCGTGTATCGCGAGGATGAACATTCTCAGTTTTCGGCGCCGCAATTTTGAAGTCGATTTCAGCCCCCGCCAAAATAGGTCCAGGAGATAGTCATGTGCCAAAGTGATTGAGTTTTACATACAGAAGAACGTTCGGAAACCGTTAGGGACCGTGGCTCAGCCGCTATCCATTTTTAGAATTGGTTTCGCCCCTATGCGCGACCGTGCTCTTGGCATTGCTGTGGGCAGTTACCAGTTCCGTGTCCGGCAACTGCATCATCGGTTCGACGTGACACTGGAGGCGCGAGTTAGCGAGAGCTGACGCATTTGCGCGAGAGCTTCACGACACGCTGCCGCAAAGCTTCCACGGTTTGTTGCTCCGCTTCCACACCGTTTTCGGTTGCTGCCAGAGCGTCCGATGGAGGCGAAAAAGAAGCTGGGAAGCGCGATCGAGCAGGCCGCCGACGCGATCACCGAAGGCCGGGATGCAGTACAGGGATTGCATGATTCCACAGTGCAAGGCAACGATCCCGCGCTGGCTATAAGTACGCTAGGAGAAGAACTCGCAACCGGCTCAGCCAAGCATCCTCCGGTAGCGTTCCGAGTAGCGGTCGAGGGGGAGGCGCGCAATATCCATCCCATTCTTCGTGACGAGGTGTATAAGATTGCTGCCGAAGCACTGCGGAACGCGTTTCGGCACGCTCAGGTGCGGCAGGTCGAGGCTGAAATTCGCTACGACAATGAGCAATTCCGACTACGGGTCCGGGACGATGGAAAAGGCATTGATCCAGCGATTCGCTCCAGCCAAAGCAGTGGGAGACACTACGGCTTGCCCGGGATGAGGAAACGCGCAATTCTTATCGGAGGTAAGCTAGCGGTGTGGAGCGAAGTGGACACCGGGACGGAGGTAGAACTGTGCGTTCCTGCCAGCGCCGCGTATGCCGCGGTTCAGCGAGGTTCCTGGTTGTCTCGAAAGTTCGCCGCGAAGCGAAGGCATGAAATAGGATACCGATCATGAGTGGCGCTATTTCGCAAATTCGAATCTTTGCAGTTGACGACCACCCAGTCGTGCGCCAAGGGATCGCCGGCCTGATTGGCATTCAGCCCGATATGGTTCTGGTAGGCGAGGCATCCAACGGGCGCGATGCCATTCAGCAATTCCGAATGCACCGCCCGGACGTCACTTTAATGGACTTGCAGATGCCGGAAATGAATGGTATCGACGCCCTCATTGCCATTCGAAATGAGTTTCCCGACGCGAAGGTAATTGTGCTGACGACATACGTAGGCGATACCCAAATTTTGCGCGCTCTCAAGGCCGGTGCTCATGCCTATCTGCTCAAGAATGCGTTGCATAAGGAATTACTGGAGACGATCCGCGCCGTCCACGCTGGAAAGAAGGCCCTGTCTCCGGAGGCCTCGTACCAGATCGCGGAGCATGCGACGGATGATGCCCTGACAGCAGCAGAAATTCTTGTCCTTAAGCTGATCGCAGCCGGGAACGCGAACAAGCAAATTGCGGATCAGCTCTCAATCACCGAGGAAACCGTCAAGAGTCGAGTAAAGTGCATCCTTTCCAAACTCGGTGCCAATGATCGAACACATGCCGTCACGATCGGTTTGAAGAGAGGAATCATCGATCTGTAGTTTCCACCCGCTTGCTTTCTTTCGTCCGAAAATGCAGAACTCTAAAGAGTGACAATTAAAGCTCTTTTTGGGGCATCGGTTCTCCTTCACGACGTAACAACCTAGGAGTGTCCAGAAAGGGCTTTTTGCGACGGCTGTATTCCACATTTGCTGGCGGTTGGCCAGGCGTAGGTTTACTTCTCATGCGTGTGGTCGTTGGCTCCGTGCTGATCGTGCGCGCGGGCCTGAGGCTGTGGAGTGATCCACCATCTCTGAGTGTGACAGTTCCCTCTATCCTGTTGTTAGGCGCAGGAATATTGGTGATCGCGGGCTTATGGACACCCATCGCGGGAACCTCCATAGCATTGATCGAAATTTCTACGATGCTCACGCTAACCGGAGACAAATGGGTTTGGCTGTTGTTAGCGCCCGCTGGTGCCGCTCTCGCAATGTTAGGACCCGGTTTATGGTCCATCGATGCTCGCCTTTTCGGGTGGAAGCGCATCGAAGCCCCTCCTCGCAAGTAGTTCTAACTCTCCTTATTAAACGCCCAACGGCCAACATTTCTTGCCTCTGAAGAGGGACGCTAATCGCTCCCCAAGAGTCTGCGATCTGGCCCGATGTGGGGCTGCCCGCAGATGGAGCTTGGGCGGACAATGGCTGTTAGAGCAAAGGTGTGAAGGTTCGAGAGGCATTTATGTGGAAGATCACAACTTGCAGTTTCACGCTACAGGAAGTCCTGATCATGGCTGCGATGAATGTTGCCCCCGCACTGAAAGCGCCCGACCAAGGTAAGCGAACGATCGGGCGCAGCAGCGCGCGCAAAGATTCACTAGAGCTAGGAGATTGTCATGGCAAAAGTAATCGAGTTTTACATCCCGAAGAATTTTCGGAAAACGTTTAGAACGGTGGCGCCGCCGCAACTCGGAAAAATTATCGAGTTTTGTCAACAGACGAAGAGATCAGCTTAGCTGCTCTCTATCTTTCGCGATTAGGAGCAAATATGACGTTCAAGTTCATTCCTACACAAACGGGTTTTATGCGTCTAGAAGATTCAGCAAGACTGTTACGGCTCATCTTCCCGAACTATCCCAACCTGCAACCGTGCCATCCCGCGCCCCGTCTGGAACCGATTGGCCAAGACAGCTCAGATCGGAGCAATTAGCCATGTTCCGCATCACTGCCGAAACCTGCCGTAGGTTCACACTCGCCAAAGCGCTCATTGCGGCCGCTATCAACGTGCACAACCTGTGCCCGACAACCGGGCCGGCTGCGATCTCACACTGCAGCAGCACAGAGTTCTGCAAAACACTGGACATGTGAAGGGTCACGGAGACGATTATGGCGTACGCGACTGTTGATTTCGCCGACCTAAACAGCCTTTCAAAAACAAGTTTTCCTAACGAGATTCTCCGGGAATACCAGGGGTTCTACACGAAGTCAGCGATGAGTTCTGAGGCTCGCTTCGAAGGCATCATCGGAAACAGCCCAGCCCTTCAGAAAGTGTTGGAGCAAGTCTCCATCGTAGCGGCTACAGACTCGACTGTCCTGCTACACGGAGAGACGGGTACGGGAAAAGAGCTGATCGCGCGGGCTATTCACAATCTCAGTTCCCGGCGCGAGCGCACTTTCGTGCGTATGAACTGCGCCGCCATTCCCTCGGGACTGCTGGAGAGTGAACTGTTTGGGCACGAAAGGGGAGCGTTCACCGGAGCCCTGATGCAAAGAAAGGGCAGATTCGAGCTGGCGAACGCGGGCTCGCTGTTTCTCGACGAGATCGGTGATATCAGCCTGGAGCTGCAGCCCAAGTTGCTGCGTGCGGTCCAGGAGCAGGAATTCGAGCGCCTGGGAAGCACGAAGACGATCCAGGTAAATGTGCGGATGATCGCTGCGACCCACCGGGATCTTCCCGCAATGATCCACGAAGGCAAGTTTCGCGAGGACCTGTTTTATCGACTGAATGTGTTTCCGATTGAGATCCCGCCACTGCGGGAACGGCGAGAGGATATTCCGCTGCTGGTGAACCATTTTGTTTCACAGCTATGCAGACGAATGGGAAAACGGATTGAGTCGGTGCCCAGGCAAGCGATGCAATTTCTGACGAACCACTCGTGGAGAGGAAATGTCCGAGAACTAGCGAACTTTGTCGAACGCGCCGTCATTCTGACACGCAGTAACGAGTTGGAGGTGCCGATTGCGGAGCTTCGCGCCTCTTCAGAGATAGATCTGGAGACTGGCTCGACCTCTACCCTTCGACAAGCAGAAACCAAAGTCATCCTCGAGGCTTTGATAGCCACGTCAGGACAGGTAGGGGGCCAGGGTGGAGCCGCCGAGCGGTTGGGATTGAAGCGTACCACTCTCCAGAACAAGATGCGTCGCCTAAACATTTCCACAAAAGCCAGCCCCGCATGGTGATTCTTGTGCCGGATGACATGGCTGGCGCGCGTGAGCTGAAGAAAAGAGTGAAACGATGTACAAGGTGCCGAGTGAGACTCCACTGAAACGACTGACGCACCGGATGCGGCCAGACTCATTAATACTCAATACGGGTGTGGTCCCGTCCAGTTCTCCGGAACGGACGAAGCGTCGGTATGAACGGCACCTGCTGGTTGACACTGGCGTTGGCCTGGCGGACGCGATGGCGCGCGATCAGTTCGAAGCGCTGGGCGACGAGCGACGGCGTGCGTCTTATGCCGACCCCCGGCGAATGGGCCCGCTGAGCCATCCTGAATGTGGCGAGTTCGGGCAAGTTATCCAGCGACCGAAGCATCGCCGAATACGCAGCTCGCATATGGAATGTACAACCCTGCCCAATATCCGAGACGTGATAGGCGCTTTTGTTCGCTTGCTTGTCTCCGGAAGCCAAGAAATTGACCCGAATCGCTTAATAGTAGTTCACTCCCGGGGAGTCGCGATGATATTGAAAGAAACTTGCGATCATAAACCCGAACCGAGTAATGCTCTTATTAACTGCTTAACTGTCTTGGTGACGTTCGCGTGTGCTGACGGCCAGGATGTTCACTCGCACCGTACCTCCGCCCCGGGTCGCCCCTGAAGCCGATCGAGCGAGCGGCTGGTTTGCTTCCTACACGAACGTTCGAGGTTGCGTTCGCTCACTACTGCTGACTTCCCGGATTCGGGAAGGACCAACTGCGGAAGCGCGCCGGAACTCATTCCGTCTCCTTTCTTGTCTGAAAAGCCCAGCGACTCTCTTTTGTGAAGACTATCCGTTCTGGCGGGGCTAGCGATGCGCTCGGAGTCAGGTCTCACTTCGATAGAGCAGGCCCCAGTGCATCGCGGCCCCGAACAAGATCACCTGGATCATGATGAGAAATGGCAGACGCATTGTCCTGCACAATCTCTGCCCATACGCACCTTCTGCGCGAAATCTCGCGCCCATTCTTCGGACCGACGCGAGTAACCTCTTGGCCATCACGTTCAGCGAAAGTCAGGTCACTGAGATCGATTTCCAAGCAGCGGCGCGGAACGCGGCGTGCCGCAAGTCCTCGACGAACGCACCATCGAGTCGCGCGTCGTCTGACGAGGATGCGGGGACCACGATGAATGCTGGACATCATCAACATAGTAATTAGGGGAAGTGTGTTGCCACACTAAATGGGCTTGGCTCACGGCATAGCGGTGACTTAGACGCGCACAATCAGGCCAACTGTAGGTTCAATGACCGTGGACAAAGGACCGAATGTGGGCATGCCGTATCACGGGGCCGCTCGGAGTTCAAGGGTGAGGGATAGAGGATAGTGGTCTGATGCCGAAACGGAATGGTCGATCTTCGGAGAAACCGCGGCAATTGGTCCCCGAATCAAGATCCAGTCAATCATGTTGCCACGACCGAAAGGATGGGATCGTGCTGTGCGCAGTCCTAGACTCGCGAATGGATTTTGAAAGCTCCTCTCATTGACGCATGCGTTGCGAGGCTTGGTCACGTCAAAATTGAAGTCGCCGGCAACAATGACGGGTACATCCAGGCCATACCTAAGCGCTCCGTTTAACACCTCAGCCAGTTGGGAGCAGCGCGGGTCATCTCCGCCACGGCTCTCCAAATGCAGGTTGTAGACGGCAAGCGTTGTCTCCGCAATCGTGACGTTGCTCAGGAGTGCCATGCGCCCACCAAGCCTTCTCTGAAACGCCGGTAGTGATGGTATCCACCACCTGGGGTGCCAGTAAGCCGACTGTCTGGAAAGTCGAAGTACACGGCAGTTGCAAAGAGGCCAACGAGAGAGAGTCGCTTGGCCGTGATGCGCAGGCGCGTCGCGGGAGCCCTGCGCCAACTCATGAAACTCGATTCCGAACGCATAGTTCAGTCTCAGTCTCTTAGCGAGAAACTCCGCTATGTTGCGATACCCAGTTCGGCGCGCACGCATGTCCACTTCTTGCAACAGGATTAGGTCAGCATCCGCGCTGACGAGGAATTCCACGATTTCATCGAGGCGGCAACCACGAGCGATGTTCCAGCTCACAACCCGAATCTTGCGGGGAGGGTGTGAGATGCCCTCCTGCGTGGTAAACGAACCTGTTTCAACCTGGTCCAGCGACATAATTCGCATGCCGAATCTTCAGCGCTCTCTATGCACCCGCCTGTTCAACCACTACAGCAGCGGGTTTCGATACACGCTGCTTCCCCGAGAGCGTGATACAGGAATAGAGTGCAATCATCCACACCACGTTGGATCCAAGCGCGGTTCCGATGAACACGAATCTTGTGAGGTTCAATAGCGAGAATCCAAGGAGAGCATAGGGAAAGAAGCAGCGGCGGATAATGAACTCAGTGTGGCGTCCCAGGTAGAGCAGAGGATTGGTCTTCCGGGTCTCTGCTTTCTTCTGCCAAATCGTGAGGAATCTTTCGGGATGAGCACCGGTGAAGTGATGTCTCATGAAACCAACCGTGAGAAAGCTTGTCATTGCTCCAAAGCCGAGCAGAGCACCCCACGCAAGATACGATTTGTTCCCGAAAGTCCTCATCAGCCCTAATGACATTCCGCCGAAAATGAATAGGTAGTAAAGGTAGTCACAAACCGTTTCCAGCCAGCATCCGAAGTCGGACGACTGCAGCTTGATGCGCGCAACTTCACCGTCGCAGCCGTCGAGAATGCTGGCCGACACCGATAGGACTGCGCCGAAGAGCATGTTCCAGTACCCGCCGAGCGCAAAGTAGTAACCGGATACGAAGCTTACGAGCAACGTGAACATGCTCACCATGTTCGGCGTGATCGGGAATTTGATGAGTTGCCGGCTGATCGGAATGGAGATCCTTCGATTCATGCGAGCCCACAAGCCGTCGGTGGGTTTCAGTAACCAGCTATTCAGCTTGCGCTCTGCCGCTAGTTGATCGTCTGGGGTTAGGATCTTCTGCCACGAACTCGAGGGCACCTCCTTATCGGTAACCGAAGCGTTCGATCTCACCCAGACATCGAGTTGCCTAATAGTATCGGCATTGGTGTCGTACCCGCCGGCAAACTCGAGAGCGGCGGACTGAGTGAGTGCGTAGATTCCCGCCAGCTCAAATTCAGTTTTAAAGGCCAAAGCGGCACTCGCACTTTTCCACTCGATGGCGCTTTGCAGCAAGGCGGGCTGGTATGTCCTGTTTCCGAGAAGCAAGACCATCCGGTTCGACGACCGTGCGAGCTCTAGCATCATCAAGGCCAGATCTGCTCCTGACGTAGTTTCGTACCATTCAATGGATTTAGGTAGCCGCCCGGTTCGCTCCAGTTCGTTCAGGACAGTTCGCATAGTAGGTGAGTCGACACACACCCGAATTCGGCGTGGCTTTAAGGACTGAACCGTCAAGATGGTCCGCAGCAAAACCGGAAGGGTGCCAACCCGAGCCAGAGCCGGCGCGAATGCACCGTCAACGCTGGGCTTGTCGGCCACAATCAACACGGTCAGCGAATCGCCGTCTGGCTGGCTCGCGCTTATCAGTTCGGAACTTTCTGGAGAGTCTGGACGCGGTGCCATCGTGCCCTCGGCTTCATGCAGTTCGCCTTGCTTACTTGTCTTGGACATCACGATCATACATACAGCGCCAATTACGGCCCAGAATAGCCCTCGCACCCGGCGGCAGAGGCCTAGTGTCAATCCCGCCGCGGTTGTAACTCCGAACAAGCGGGTGATCATAATGTTGCCGCCTTCGTAAGTGCCCAGGTTCCCGGGATTGATTGCGCCAACGACACTAATACACTTTGTGAGGGCTTCGAGCACGAATGCTCCGAGAAAGCTGATTCTCGCTCCCATGAAGTGCAACAGGAGGTAAATCTCCACCATTGCGAGCCCTTGACATACAAGATTAAGGATGAGGCTGGCCCAGAAAGCCTTGGGAGTCTCGTGGTAAAAGCCCAGAGAGTTCTTTTCCGCGGAATCGACGACCGACTGCTTGCCATCGAGCAATTTCTTGAACCCTGGCATCCGCCCAATGACGCGCGCTGTACCGGAGATCACCGGCCAACGTCGCCGCATCGCCAGGGCAAGCACAGCCACGAATATCGCCACGCCCACTGCAAACAGGAGGGCATACAACCTCCATGTTTTGGAAAGCGGCACTGCCACCAGGGCGACCAGGATTCCGGTCACGCTTACGATCGCTGCCGATACGGTATAGAGTCCGCGATCTAGCGTCGCCGCTGAGACGCTATTAGCGACAGGCACCGAGGGTCCCAGCAGAGACACACGGACCGCTTCTCCGAGCACTTGGCCAGGAAGACCGAAAGTTCCGACAGCCTCGGAGATCAAACGAAGAGCGAAACCGCGCAAGAATGAAACCTTGCTGAGATCGCATTGAAATGTGATACGCCAGGCCCAGGTTTTTATGACGTGAGAGACTCCTCCCAAGGCAAAAATCAGAACCAGCCCCCAACCGACTTCTCTCCCGTGCTGGACAATGGTTCCCGTGCCGGTTCGAAATATGAGATAGGCGAGCAGTGCAATGCCCAGAAAGCCCGCGAAAAAGCGGAAGGTGTCGCGAGGTTTCGAATCAGTCCTAGACACTGGAGACTTCCTCCACAGTGTAGTTTGAGCTGTTCGACGGGATGAAGAGCCGCTGTGCATACGCCAGCGCGTCGGGCGTATCGACGTCCTGCCACATAGCTTCCCCAATGTCGAAGGCACGCAGCTTCCGCTGCTGCGCCATAAGGCGCATACCATCCGACAGGGAGCAGTTGCCATCAATCGTCGCGGATTCCAGCCAGTCAAAAATGGCAGGCCGACACAAGAACATGCCGGTGTCGATGGCATCGTACGATTTTATTTGTTTTCCGATGTCAATGATGTGGTTTCCAATGCACCGGACCTTAGTCGCGTCGTCCATATCGTAGATGCACTCAAGTTTTCGGTCCACGGCGAGAATGGTCTCGTCTTCTCCAATGGGCTGGCGAGTAAGCGCCGCAACCGTGTCCGGCTCGAAGATATGGTCCGTCATGAAAAGAACAAAAGGCTCGTGGACCACATCCCGCGCCCTGAGCACAGAGATACCGTTGTGCTTGGTTTTGTAGTCGGGGTTCTCGACCCAAGTTACTTCAATGCCATCAAGTTGTCGCGCTTCAAACCAAGAGCGGATGAGGTTGCCCCGGTATCCGAGGACGATAACGAACCGCTCGATACCGGCGCTGCGCGCATCCAGAAGCACGTGTTCGAGCAGCGGTTTTCCGTGCAGTTCGATGAGGGGTTTTGGAAGCGTTTCAGATACGCTCGCCAGGCGTCTTCCATTGCCGGCAGCGAGAATTAAACCAAGATTAGTGCCCGACATAATTAGCCTCTTTCAATGCCGCGTTGTAGGTTGATAAAGAATGGGAGCCGACAGCAGTATCTGGCGCGTAGTCGAAGTATTGGATCGTTACATCAGTGTTGCCGACTATGCGCGCTTGGGTAATGCTTTCGGTAGTGACTGGGAACCAGAAGTCCCCGCTCTTCTGGTATTGGTGAACGAAATGGATGCTGCGTGTCCAGAAGGAGGGGTTCTTCGCCGGCTTTCCTTCGACGCGCACTAACGCATAGTCGTGAGCGTCGACCCAGATTCGACCCTCGAACAGATACTTGTCCTCGCGTTTCGGCGTGACGTCAATGACGTAGGTCGGACGCCCCTCGATGGAGTCTCGTTGAACCATGGCAAAGGAGTAGTTGTCTGGCGTGAGTCTGCTTTTTGGCCGAGTTTGGGGGAGGGACGTCTCTGCCTCGGATTCCAGCATTTTGCGCAAGATTTTGTGGTTGGCTGTGTTCCATCCATCTTCGCTCACGACGTCGAAATGCTTGCTTCCGTCGGGGCCGCACCTAACGGTAACGAGCAGTTCTGCATGTTTGTGCAGTCGGCCGTTGTCAAAGACGTAACGGCGAAATCCGGCGTATCCTTGGCTGAGCGCCTCGCGATTGCTGTCTTGTAAGAACATCTTGGCCATGACTTCATCTGCATTGGTAATGGAGGGTTCGGCGGTTTGCCCCACGCCTAGCGTGGCCAGTGAAAAGAAGAGTGCGATAACAATGGTGGTTTTCATGGTCAGAACTCGATGACGAATTTTCCCCGGTATTCCCGCCAGGCATTGTTGTAGAACTGTCCAAAGCGAGAGCTCTCTGAAATGGTTTGTACGTCGCGTGGATTGAAATGATTGAAAAGGTTGAACACGCTGAAGCCGACGCGTGCCTTCAGGTGTCTGTCACCGATGGGTATAGTGACCGGGCGCAAAACTTGCAGATCTACCGACTGGAACCTGGGATAGCGCCCGGAATTTCTCGGTCCGACGTATTCACGGAACTCGTTTTGCACCGAGTATGGAAATCCGGTATGGATGTCATAGACGGGCAGGACCGACACTTTCCAAGGGGCTTTGAATTCACCCCAGAGAAGGACGCGGTTGGGCGCGTCATGCGAAAGCCGGCCACGGTCGTTGGGTTGAATGACGGCTTTGGGAGCGTTTCCAAAAAACTGGAAGAAATCATTCAGATCGCCATAAGCACGGGAGTGCACATACGACGCATTCAGCACATGCTTGCGGAAATAATAGCGGCCATTGATCTGGAGTTCCCGGTACGATTGCTCTCCTCGATTGGACAGCGACAAAATGCATGACCCGACGCAGGTCTGAGGTGAAACTACGAAGTCATCTGTGGTCTTGCGCCACTCATATGAGACCTGCAGCGTCAATCCCTGCATGATCTCGCGACTCATTGCAAGGTTCCATGCGACGCTTCGCGGGTTCCGGAGTTTGCCGTCGATCTGGTTGGAATACAAGGTTGACGATTCGATCTGTCTCGACGAGTCGAGGAGCGACACGGTCCTTGCCGGAAACGACGAAAATGTCGGGATCATCAATGCAACACGGTCATAAAACAGGCCCCCGCCGCCCCGCAGCGTAGTTTTGCCGTCCCTGGTCAGTGCAAGTAGGAAGCCGGCCCGGGGAGCTGCATGAACCGAGTCGCTTACGCTGTCCCGATCGAAGCGCAACCCGAGATCGAGTGTCAGCTGTGGCAGCGGTGTCCACTTGTCAGAGGCGAACCAGGTAGTCTCGTTTTGATCGATACTGGACGAACTGGGCTCGCTGAATGTGATTCGCTCGATGGTCGTTCCTGCGACGTCTGCAATCTCAACCGGTAAAAACGTCTGACGGCCGTTGTACGTGGAGTGCGTGTAGTTCAAGCCAAGCTTGAACTGATGAGTCCCCCACAACTTGCGCGGCGCGAATTGATACGTTTCCTGCCAGTCAGCGCGAGACGACCGCCGCGCCTGTAGATTGAAGAACCCGCCCTCGGTAGTCTCTGGCAGAAGACGATAGGTTCCATCACTCGCGGGAGTGAGGTCGGTATCGAACGTCTTGTAACTGAACTGCGACGTCAGCAGGCTCTCCTCTCCGGTAACATACCGATGTTGGGCGTACACCTGATAGCCCCGCTGGTGGTAATTCGACGTGGAAGGCTGGGGGGTGAACGTGTTGAGTCCCAAATATTGAAGCTTTTGTGGAGAGAGGCTGAATGAAATTGTTGCAGTTTGTTTTGGCGACAGGTTCAGGTCGAACTGCGCGTAAGAGTTAACGGCCTCCAGCGTGGCGTCGCGCTCAGACGGTGGAAGGCTATTCACGGGAGTGCGTATGAATCGATATTCCATCGACTGCGTGAAAGCGAGCCGGTCTTTGAGGATGGGCCCAGTAAGTGTCACCCTGGGGGTGGCACCGCCGACGCCCAACACCGTGCCGTTACGGACTCGTGCGCGCGGCATCAAGTTCTGGATGGAAAAGTGAAATTTGTCGAAGGCACTGGTCTTCGTGCCGATGCTCGAAACGGCGCCAGTCAGCTTGCCGTACTGTGGATCGTAAGGGTTCGAGATAACCTGTACGGATTCGACCACATCGATGGGGAGATCTAATCCAGGGCTGCCAGTCGCGGGATCGGTGACGTTGGCGCTGTTGACGAGCGAGCCGCTCTGGGTATTGCGAGCACCTTTCATGTTGATGCGGCCATCTGGTCCACGAACGACACCGGGAACCAGAGGAAGGACATTCTCCACGCGATCGTTCTGGTTGGGGGTGTCTCGCACCGTCTTCTCTGTGATGGTCTGGTCGGTGGTCGGTGCCTTCCCTTCCGGTTCCGTGGCTGTGACCGTGATGGAGCTCTTGACCGCCGTCGGCTTCAGTTCCAAAGGAGACTGCGTAGTCTTTCCGGCCTCAACTGTCACGACCTCGGCAGCCTCGAGTCCGGGGAACTGCACCCGTATCGAATAGGTGCCGGAAGCGACATTATTAAAGAGGCATTTTCCCTCCATGTCCGTTTCCGTCTCAAGCGTCGTGACACCGCTCAATACAACCTTTGCGCCGGCCACATACGAACGGCCCTGGGTATCCGATACGAATGCTGTAGCCTCCAATCGGCCCATCCCCGCACTCTGTGCCTGAGCGGCAAACGGCAACATCAAGTACATGGCGGCGAGCGCCAACATCGTTACTGCGTTCATTTTGCGGTTGAAGACATTCATCTCAATTCCAGAGAACACGGTTGCGACAAGACCATGTGCGGTGGACAATCCAGATGCTGTCTTCAGGATTGCTGTAACGACATTCGCGGGCTTTACGGCTTGCCTTCTGTATCGCCCATCACCGGTGGGACGCCGGACTAGAGGGAATAGCTGCCCACCAAGATCAGGGCGAGGCGACAGGTCAAAGGCAATGCCGGCACTCGTTTGGTGTAAATGCAAATTCAATGCAATGTCTCCTGGCCAAGACAAATGCATTCACGAGACCAAACGCACATTGCTCCTAACTGCTGTCCTTCCAAAGGCACTTATCCAGTACCCACCCATCGCTCTGCCCCCATTGAGGCAGTGCCCTTGAACGGGCACTAGGGAAAGCGCGGACTGTGGAGTTCCGAATAGTGGGCCGAATTTCTTCCGGAACTTTCGCGCGGGAACGGTATCCCAACTCCAACTCTTCGAGCCGAGTACACGACGGTGGAGCTCAAATACGGTACGGACAAGGCGTTCGAGGCGGCGCTCACCGCCGGGCAATCGAAACTACATGGAGAGACGCTATGGTATCGGCTGGTCGTCGGCGGAAATTTGCCGTGCTATGTCCGGCTCCGTCCGCGAGGAAGCTTGGCGAGCATTCTCGATGAGCGCGCTGATCAAGCACTCCCTGACAATGTGAGCGCCTTGGTCACGAAGATCAGCGTCGAGACACTGAATCTGCGGCCGAACATGTTGGTTAACCTCACGCCCGAGACTGCGCGCTAGGTCGAAGGACCTCCATGTTCCACACTCCGGGGAAAAAGAGCATTTGATCTGGAGGAGAGGCAGGGAGAGGCGTAACACCGCCGAATCCTCTCTGCATGGACTATCGAATACAATCATTGCCGTTATCGGAGAATGAGGATGGTTTTTACTACGTTTTACACTTGGAGAACTCCATGATCACGGATCCAGTTCCCGCAATCCAGCCGGAAGTCGGCGATGCGACTGCGAGAAGGGCTCGCGCGGGAGGGACACGGAGAATGAGTTGCTAGCGAGTCGTCGCCTCATCTTTCCGGCGCGTGACTTCTTCAGACCGCGTCACAAATTCTAGTGTCGCCTCTTGACGCGAGAATTGCCCATCAATCGGTTCTGTGACGGTTGAACGTAGCCGTTGTGCTTTGATAGTCTCCCCAGATCAACGGAGGCGCCTATGCCCTACGACGATGAAGAGTCGGGTACGCTACATTCACTGTCTGGTTCGGCAGGTCCGACGCGCCGAAAATTTCTCGTAAATACCGGCACTGCAGCGGCAGCCTCCGTCATGGGTGCGTTCATTCCTGCGCAAGCGCGTGAAGCTGGGCAGAGCTCGTCCACGGCTGATGCGCCCGCGCCCGCCATTGAGGGGGCGGTCCCCATGGTTCTCCGCGTTAATGGTAAGGACCATCAACTTCGCATCGATCCCCGCACCACCCTTTTGGATTGCATTCGCGAAACGGTAGCCTTCACCGGCACAAAAAAGGGTTGCGATCACGGGCAATGCGGCGCATG
>Ga0163162_10000565_pt1 | contig 34186 bp, 29 predicted proteins | sample S55metaG_FD_115310 | JGI IMG/M metagenome (GOLD analysis project Ga0163162, IMG submission 115310) | Switchgrass rhizosphere microbial communities from Kellogg Biological Station, Michigan, USA - S5-5 metaG | ecosystem: Host-associated > Plants > Roots > Rhizosphere > Soil | place: USA... | reverse complement strand
TTTCCAAAGCGCCTTGATGGGATCCCAGAAAGTCTCGAGACCTTCTTCATAGCAACAGCCGTTCTGAACAATGATGGCTTCCACCCTGTCCGGATATTTTGAAGCCAGGGTCCAGCCGATAGGTGCGCCATAATACATAAAATATAGACTGTATTTTTCAATATTAAGGATACTGAGAAGACCCTCGATCATAGAGGCATAGTTCTCAAAAGTATAGGAGAATTCCGCTATAGGAGGCTGCTCGCTCCTGCCATATCCCGGGTAATCCGGGGCGATCAGGCGATATTTATCTGAAAGTTCGCGCATGAGGTTTCTGTACATATGCGAAGAGGTCGGATATCCGTGCAGCAATAATAGGACGGGCGCATCGGAAGGCCCTGCTTCCCTGTAAAAGATTTCCACGCCTTTGATCTTTACAAAATGGTAGTGTGTCTTATTCTTCATTTGTCTATGTTTATTGGTTATTAAGGCCTGTACTAAAAAAGATATTTCCTGATCTCTGCTGCAGCATGCAGGAATAAAGATCTGACCGCAGGGGCCTCCGCAAGGCCATTGAGTAGCCCAAAGTCATGGATCATTCCGTTATAGCGTATGGTTGTAACGCTTACGCCGGCCTGGTCCAGTTTCCGCCCATAGGCTTCCCCCTCGTCCCGAAGCACGTCATTTTCCGCCACCTGGATCAGGGCAGGTGGCAGTCCCCGGAGCTCTTCAAGGCTGGCCTGCAATGGTGATGCATATATTTCCTTCCGTTTTTCGGGATCAGGTATATACATGTCATACATCCATTTCATCAGCGAAGTGGTTAGAAACCTGTCTTCTCCGAAAAGCTTGTACGACGCCGTAGCAAAATCCGCATCTACGATGGGCCAGAGCATCAGTTGGAATTTTATGGAAGGCCCGCCCATTTTTTTCGCACGTAAGGCCGTCACCGCCGTCATGTTCCCGCCTACGCTGTTACCCACTACCGCAAGCCGGCTGCCATCTACCATGATCTCCGGGCCATTTTCCGCCACCCACCGGGTAACCGCATAAATTTCATTGATCGCCTGCGGATAAGCAGCATCCGGGGTTCGCGTATAGTTCACGAATACCGCTACGGCGCCAGACATTACCACGAGGTCACGCACCATTCGCTGATGGGTCGGAAAATCGCCCAACACCCAGCCACCGCCATGTATGAAGATAAATACAGGCAAAATGCCCTTCACGCCCCGGGGCCGTACAATATTCAGGAGGATGGAATAGCCGTCGATAGCGATCGTCTTTTCTGAAACTTCGACCCCTGAAAGATCAACCTTTACAGATGCCTGTGCATCTGCAAGCACCTTGCGCGCGGCTATAGGGGACAAAGTTTCCAATGGGGGGCCTCCGCCCCCGTTCAATAATTGCAGAAATGCCTTGACATGGCTGTCGAGATGCGGGTCGGTTGCATAGTTCACGACCTGTGTCTGCTTTGACATACTAGTTGTGCTCATCGTTGTATATTTATGGTTTTAAATTTATTTCATCGCACCCAGGGCTGCGGCTTCAATGACTTCAGCGATCCTTTTTGGTTGCGACATATAGACGACATGACTGGCTTTTATTTCCGTCACAATAGCACCTGCGCGCTGGTACATTTTTCTTAGAATGATAGGGTTAATGCTCTTGTCTTCAGTAGAAACCACTGCCCATGAAGGCTTGCTTTTCCATGCGGCTACGGTTACCGGTGCGGTAAAACATTTTAGAGCAATGGGCACCTGCGAATCATACATGAAGTCCGATTTTTCTTTGCTTACATCTCCGGCAAAGCCCATGTGATATTGTTCTTTGGGGTAATAGATCCAGCCGTTCTCATCCGGAGTCAGAGCGCCTGCTTCCTTAGCGGGAGGCTCGGAACCTGCCAGCTGCGCGGTGGTTTCGCCTGGTTCCAGCATAAAACCTTCGATGTATACCAGGCCGGCAACTTTTGAAGAAACACCCGCCTGCGTGATGACGGTGCCGCCCCAGGAATGTCCTACCAATATTGCAGGGCCATCCTGCTTCTTAAGCACCTGGTTGGTGGCTGCTACGTCATCTTCCAGGGACGAACACGGGTTCTGAACAATGGTGACATGAAACCCTTTCTCTGTTAATATTTTGTAGACAGCTTCGAAACCCGATCCATCGGCAAAGGCGCCATGTACGATTACGATATTTTTGACTTTCTGGGCGAAGGCGGTGCCTTCCGCATTGGACAGGCAGAAAACAAGGAATATCAGCGAGATCTTCTTTTTCATTTGTTTATTTTTAAAGATTAAATAATAATTATACATCTGCATATACCAGCTTGGTAAAGAATGCCCCGTCAAGCACATACTTTCCCCATTTATCGTCGAAGGCCGCCGTAGGCCTGGCCGCCACCGTTTCCGAAAGGGACCGCCCGGCCTTTTTTAATCTGGATACATTATACCTGACCGTAACAAGCATATCCCTGAATTCCATCAGCTGACGGCGATTTCCTACGGCGCCATGGCCGGGCACGATAATGGTTTTATCGGTTGCGAGCTTGATATTATGCTCACATGCATTGATCAACCCATCCAATGAACCGCCGCTGTCATGATCTATAAACGGGTAATATGGGTTCCACCAGGTATCCGCAACATGGAGTATATCTGCATGGGGGAAATGAACGTAGATGTCACAATTGGTATGGGCCGGTGCATAATGTCGCATATGGATGGCAACTCCGTTGATATCCAGCGTATGTTGATCTTCGAACACAATGGTAGGCAATGCACTTTTTGGCAACGGGGTGAAAGTATAATCCCAGTCCTTGACCCGGATGGTGCTGGCAAGATTTTCACGGGTCTGTTGATGACCGATGATGGTGGCTCCCTCCTTATGCACCCATTCATTCCCATCGGTATGGTCAAAATGCCAGTGGGTGCTGACCAGGTATTTGAGGGGGTCTCCACTGATCCCGGCAAGGGCTGCCTTGATCTTTCTTTGCGAAACGGCTATGCCTGCATCCACCATTACCTTTCCTTCCGGGCCGTTGAAAACTGAAATATTGCCGCCGGATCCGCTCAGAACATGTATGTTGCCGCGAAGCTTTTCAACGATGATGTCGGCTTTCCCCGCCTCATTTTTTATAGTGATGACCGGGCTTGTTTGTGCAAATAAATCCCTTGGGGAAAGGATCAAACCCGCAGCCATCAGCCCAATGGAGCGGAGAAAACGCCCTCTCGGTATTTTGTTTTCCGGTGTGTTATGCATACTTTAAATTTTATAGATGCTAAGGTCGTGTGTGAATGAAAAGACGGTTTGCCTATACCATTCTTATATTTTGATTCTTAAAGTCAGAGAAAAAGACCCTGGCTGGAATATATACACAGAATACCATGGTTTATGAATTGACGCAGCATGCTTCTGCCTTTAATTTTGAAATACATTATATTATAATATGGATCTTTTAGATCAGGAAAATGAACGCCATTTGCTCCCGGATGAAATGAAATTTTACCTGGCTAATGCATTTCTTAACGCTTTAAAGACACATGACTGGGACCTCTTGAGTTCCATCCTCACGCAAGATGTCACGTGGACATTGCCGGGCGCGAGTCTTATCTCCGGGCGGTCGGATGGGGTAGAGGAGGTTGTAAGAAAAGCACAGCGGATCGTCAGCTTCCACCTGATGTTCCGGCTCAACTACATTCTCTATGGCTTGAATGGCATGGCGCTCTCTCTCCATAAGACGGCCGCCAGGGGAGATATGAAGCTGGATGAAGATTGGGTTGCCGTGTGTGATGTGCGGGACAACAAGATCACCGCGATAAATACCTATTCGCCGGATGTAGATCTTATGGATGCTTTTTTCGGGGTTGTGGCCTGACTGTAGCCATATCAGGATAAAATATATGTAGAGGTTTCATGTTTATTCATTATTTTGGAGTAGCAACTCTTCCCGTTCAGCTATTCATCCGGGAATCCTCTCCCTTGTTTAACATTTCGGTTCAGGTGACGCTTTCATGTATTAATTAAACCACTGAAAAGTGAGCCGACTGGCGATTATACTGATATTGCTGTTTGTGATCATGTTTGTTAGAGCGCAGGATGCTACCCGCAACCTTTACCGGGAGGAGGCGGATCATCTATTCAGATCCCTCAACGGAAAGATCCCCGATTCCACGCGTATTAAATTGTATTTACGGCTGGCGCAGTTCAATATCCTGAAGCCCGGTGAATTCAAAGCTGATATAGACAGCGCGGAAGGCTTCATTCTGGAGGCAGAGCGGATCAACCCCAGGCTGAGATCAGCCGAATCCGATGGCGCCATTGATTTCGTGAAGTTCATGATCAATAGGGAGAAAGGACAAAAGAAAGCAGCAAAGGCGCTGCTGGAAAAGGCCATTAAAACTTTACAGGGAACAAACGAGCACTACTATCTGGGGCAGGCCTATTTTGAGCTATCTCAACTTTATGAATATGACGAAGCAGATCAGTTGGTCCGGATGATACAATTGGTACAGCAGGCTGTTTCTGAATTTGAACTGTCGGGCCACACGGAGATCAAGGCCTTTAGTCTGAAAATGCTGGCGGATCTGTATGACCTGAATAACGAGGACGGTAAAGCGCTGGAAGCACTAAATAGAAGCTTGGCGGCTTATAAATCCATCCATTATGCCCAATTACAGGGCGTATACGACCTGTTTGGAGTGTTATATTCTGGTTTAATAGACCTTAAACATGGTGTTCAATATGGATTGATGGCGCTGCAAACCGCTGAAGCAGTGCATGATTCGACCATGCAGCTATGCGAAATTTATAACCATCTGTCAAACTATTACTGCGCTTTGTTTGATCAGGAAAAAGGCCTATACTATTTGAAAAAGGCCATGAATATCGCGGTCATAAATAAAGAGATAAAGGCAATCTACCTGGTGGGGACAAACATTGCCCGGGTGTATATAGCGCTGGACAAACCAGCGGACGCGCTGCAGTCATTAAAAGAGATGGCGCGGGTGTATGCAGAACCGGGAAATGTGGACACCAAATTTAACCTTTATATTACTTACCTGGATATTTACATTAAAATAAAAGATCATCAAAATGCGGCAACGTATTGCCAAAAATTGATACACCTGATCAACGGTCCATCGTTGTCTGATCCCATTAAGAATCAGGGGTATTTAAGGATCGTCAATTTTTACATCTCTTTTGGCGAATATGCATCTGCCCTTGCCGCATTAAAGAAAAGTGAGGCATTAAGCCTCACATTGGATGACAAGAATGTCCTGGCCACGGTTTATTCCTATTGGTTCAGGATGGATACTGCACAAAAGAGGTACAGATCGGCTATCAACAAATTATTGAAAAGCAAAAAAATATCCGACTCGTTGCTGACCGAGACCAAAAGCAGGCAGATCACGCAATTGGAAATACAATATGAAACGAAGAAAAAAGAGGATTCCCTGAAATTAAAGGACCAGGACATATTGTTGTTGACGCAAAAAAACCAGCTTCAGCAGGGGAGTTTACGGCAATCCAACCTTATCAGGGACACCACTTTTGCAGGAATTATACTACTGTCCGTCATCATCGGCCTGCTGTACAACAAATTCCGGCATAAGCAAAAGTCCAACAAGGTCATTACCCATAAGAATACGGCATTGGAACATTTGGTCACAGAAAAGGAATGGCTGTTAAAAGAGGTCCATCACCGTGTGAAGAATAACCTGCAGATCATGATCAGCCTCCTGAACACCCAATCCAAGTACCTGACGAACGAGGAAGCTGTGGCAGCTGTCACTGAAAGCCGGCATCGTATGCAGGCCATGTCGCTGATCCATCAGAAATTATACAGGTCGGATAACGTTGCATACGTCAATATGACAACCTACATCGGTGAGTTGGTCGATTACCTGGATGCCGGCTTTGGCGCCGATCAGCAGATCTGCTTTCATCTGGACATCGAACCCATCGACCTCGATCTGTCCCAGGCCATCCCCGTCGGTCTGATCCTGAACGAAACCATCACCAATTCCATCAAACATGCATTCACGGATCGCCGGCAAGGGACAATAACGATTTTGATGAAAGACCTCGGGGAGAATAAGATAGCGCTTGAGATCCGGGACGATGGCCAGGGCATGCCGATTACTAACGAGGTGTCGGAAGACAGCTCGATGGGTATGCGCTTGATCAGAGGGCTGATAGATCAGATCGAAGGGAACTTTATCCTGGATAACGACAACGGCTTTTGTTTGCACATAGTATTTCAACAGGACCTCGTACTCAGGGCCGTAGCATCATAACAAAAAAAGGCTCCATGAAAGAGCGCATATTGATCGTAGAAGATGAATTTATTGTGGCAGACGACCTGAAGCTGACCCTGGAGATGGCGGGCTACTATGTCCTGGGCATCGTCAAGACGGTGAAGGATGCCAGGGAAAAGATCCTGCAGCAAAGACCTGACATGGTGATGCTGGATATCATCTTAAAGGGGAAGTCCACTGGCATAGAGCTGGCAAAAGAGCTGAAAAAGGATAATATCCCCTTTATCTACCTGTCGGCAAATTCAAACCGGGAAGTGCTGGATGCCGCAAAAGCGACAGACCCTTATGGCTTCCTGGTAAAACCCTTTCGGGAAAAAGACCTCCTGATCACCCTGGACATCGCCCGCTATCGCCATGAGCATAGCCTGGAATCCAAATTGCGTAAAGAAGCAGCCCTTCACGAACTTCTTTCCCGCATGCTGAAAGACCCTTGCAGTTGGGAACAGAAGCTGCTGGCTATTGCCAGGACATTGCAAACGTATATACCTTTTGATTTTCTGGCGATAACGTTTAAGACAGGACAGGACCAGCGTTTCAGCATTCTGGCCTTTCTCAGGATAGGGTTTGGAGAATATCAGACGATTGGTATTCATGAATTGGCAATGATCACAGGCCTGAAGCCGGAAGAGGTCAATTCCTTACTGTCCAGTTACCCTGAAGACAGGGCCGGCGGCTGGAGCAATGAGGACGCCTTTGACACGTTATGTGCAACCCACCCCATCATCGCCATGTTTGCAAGGACCTTTGATCTTTCATCTCACCTGGTATTACCCCTTTTGTCGGCCGACAGGTATAACTTCTTTCTTAACTTCTACAGCCGTAAGAAAGATGGCTATGACGCCGGCCATCTTATGTTGCTTTCCCATCTTCAATCTCCTTTGACCGGCGTCCTGGACAGCATCCCCGCCAGTGAGAAAAAGTCCGCCTTTTCCATGCGGCTTGCCTCGCCTGCAAATGACGCCGGTTCAGCAACAGCGGTGGATCCCCGCTTCGAAGGCGTCATCGGCAGCAGCGCGCCGTTGCTGGAAGTTCTCGATCAAGTAACACAGGTGGCGCCCCTGGATACTTCCGTCCTGATCCTGGGTGAAAGCGGAACGGGAAAAGAAAGGATCGCAGATTGCATCCATAAACTCTCACCGAGAAAAGAAAAACCCTTTATAAAAATAAATTGCGCCGCATTACCCCACTCGCTGATCGAGACCGAATTATTCGGTCATGAAAAAGGCGCTTTCACCGGGGCTACAGACAAAAGGATCGGAAAGTTTGAGCTGGCGGACGGTGGCACCATCTTCCTGGACGAGATCGGCGATATGCCCGTTAAATTACAGGTCAAACTTTTGAGAGTGCTCCAGGAAAAAGAGATAGAACGCGTTGGCGGCAAGGCCACCATAAAAGTGAATGTCCGGGTGATCGCCGCGACCAATTGTCACCTGGAAAATGAGGTAGCCGAAGGCCGGTTTCGTCTGGACCTCTATTACAGGCTGAATGTTTTCCCTCTCCGGCTGCCCGTCCTGCGGGAAAGGAAAGAAGACATCCGGCAGCTGGCGGCCTTTTTCGCACAAGAGTGCTGCCGGAGAATAAACAAGCCGTTCAGCGGCATCAGCCCGCAGATGCTCTCGGAGCTGGAATCCTACGATTGGCCGGGAAATATCCGGGAATTGGAGAATATTATCGAACAAGCCGTCATACTGAGTGATGGCAGATCTGAACTTACGCTGAAGCGCCCTTTGCAAAGCCCCCTCCACCCAAAAAAAGGAGCGCCTGAAAGAAGCGATCAGCTTTTCTCCCTTCGCACGCTCGATGATTTTAAAGAAGTGCAACAGCAAAATGAACGGGATTATATATGTTTCGTCCTTAAAAAGGTAAATGGCAGGATACGCGGGAAAGGCGGCGCCGCAGAGCTGTTGAACGAAAAGCCCACTACACTGGAAACCCGCATGGCAAAGCTAGGCATTCAGAAAAAAGACATTTTATAGAGTTCCGGAAAAACCGGAGTTGACAAATAAACTCCTGAATTTCAGGAGGTGGCCGGTGTGCCTGTAAAAAACATAGCCGGGTATTGAAAATTAAACTCCCTTATAAATCATTGTATTAGCGTACATCGGCCAGATGTATGGGCAACTATTGGCGGTCCGGCACGGGAATGGCCAGTTGCTTACACAAACCTACTGGTATGGAAAAAAAGACTTTTTTCGAAATATATGCCATTGAAGATCTTAATGGTCAGCAGCTGCCTTCCCGGAACGATGCTTTCAATATTGTATGGTTTACGGGAGGTGAGGGCCGGTTTATGATGGACGTTTCCTCGCATTGCTGTGAGACAAACACGATCTTTGTACTCAAGCCGGGTCAATGCTGTTATTTGAAGCACAAGAGGCAGCTTTCTGGCTATTTCATCTCATTCACCCTGGATTTTATACATGCCGACGGGCAGTATATGAACCCCTGCCTCACACAGGGATTTTTTAATGTGAGATCAGAAGGAAGAAGCTTTAAAGTTGATGGTTCCGTCGAATTGGAGCTATTGCATCTGACACAAGCCATGTGGAAGGAATTTACTAACGCATGCCGGGATGATGCGGTCGTTCTCCGGTGCCTTCTGAATTTATTTATTATTTACCTGACCCGGTTGGTTGATTGTAATGTACTGCCGGCAAACTCTTCAGCATGCATTCGGGTAACACGAAGGTTCTTTCAGCTGATAGAAAGTAATTACAGGACAAGGAAAATGGTGGTTGAATATGCACAGGATCTTTCTTTGTCGCCCAATTACCTTAATTCAATTGTTAAAGAAGCCTCCGGTCTTCCTGCCAGCTATCATATACAGCAGCGGATCATCCTTGAAGCTAAACGAAAAGCTGTTTATGTCAACATGAGCATGAAGGAAGTGGCGCATCATTTAGGCTTCGACGATCTCTCCCATTTCAGCAGGTTTTTTAAAAAAGGAGCAGGATTAAGTTTTTCTGATTTTAAAAAGAAGGCGGTTTCAAACATCGATTTTAAATTTCAATAAATGAACAAATTATCAGATAAAGTAGCAGTCATAACAGGCGCTACTATAGGCCGGCCGGAAGATATAGCCGCCGCGGCGCTTTTCCTGGCCTCTTCCGACGCCGGTTTTATCACAGGCATCGAATTGTTTGTCGATGGTGGAACAGCACAGATATGAATGTACAAACTGCTTCGGGATCGATTGATGTCAGGACCTGCACGCACACTCAATGCGGCGAGGTCTCTTTCCATGTGGGGGAGGATATGCTGATATTCATAGTATTGGGGGGAATGAATATAAGGTATGGCAAGGTGGAATATACAGCGTGTAAAGACCAGATGATCTTTCTTAAAAGGGATACTGAAGTAAATTACCGGACTTTTGACGGACCGGATGCACCCGGAAAGGTCGAATTTATTATATTTTCCTTAAGATACGAGTTGGTAAAGGAGTTTGTAAAAATTGCCGATCTCTCTCTTACTTTCAAAGGAGGAAATTTTCCTGTGGCGGTGAATTCCATCGATATACGCATGATCAATTACATCGGATCCCTGACGACTTGCTTCAGCGGAACCGCAAAGCCGGAGGCAAACCTGGTAAAGATCAAATTGCTTGAATTGCTATTCTATGTGGCAGGAAGCAACAGGGACATACTGGTAGAGATACTGGATCTTCGCGATCGTTTCAGAAGTAACATAAGGGCTACAGTGGAGGAAAATATAATGAACGCACTCTCTTTAAACGAGCTCGCTGTTCTTTGCGGCAGAAGCTTGTCGAGCTTCAGGAGGGATTTCCTTGCTCTGTATAATATGCCGCCTTCGAAATGGATCAGGGAAAAGAGACTGGAAAAAGCTAGTGAATTCTTGCAAAGCACTAACATGACCGTCACCGATATTTGCTATACATTGGGATTTGAAAGCATTGCTCATTTTTCCAGGCTTTTTAAGGCGCATTTTGGATATCCGCCAACTGCGTTTCGTGAGAAGCCGATGGATCAGTTGGCCCGTTTTCGTAGTAAATAGATAATAGCTGTTGACCCTGTCTCTATTAAACAATAAAGTTAGATGTCAGTTAGAACTTTCTTACAATGACTACGCCGGCCATTATCAGCACTATTCCCAGGAACCGCCAGATATTAAAATGATGCGGCTCCGATACCAGGATGCTATAATGATCGAGCAAGGTTGCGTTGATTACCTGCCCTGCAATGATCAGGCCGAATGTAAGCGCCATTCCTAATCGTGGTAATGCCAGCATCGTGGCAGTTATAAAAATGGCTCCGAATACACCGCCTCCCAACCACGAATAGACTGAAGCTGACTTTAGGCCTGCCCTTGTAACAGTCTCTTTGGTGAACTGGAGATAGATCGCCACGGTCAGTGCTCCGACAATAAAGGAGAACATCGATGCGTATATGGGGCTGTCTATCGATTTTCCCAGCCTGGCGTTTAGGCCGGCTTGCATCGGAAGAAGTGCCCCGCATATGAGAACAATGATGATCCAGATGAATTTCATAACGTTTGCTTTCTGGCAAAGTTACCGGCTCGTGATGAAGCACATTTTACTATGCAAGCAAAATATTTTGACTTTTACATTCACAGAGTCGCCGCACTTTCATCGCCTTGCCCTATTGGCTAAATTACCCATCGCAAACGTTTCACCAACTGAATGAGGAATAGAGAAATAAAGGATGCTACAATAACGACGGCCCAGTCCGACCATCCATAAATTGAAACTTCCAGTACTTTTCTCAATGCGGGCATCCAATAAGATAATAATGCAAGTACAATACAGCCCAGCGTAGCATACCAGACATATTTATTGCGGAATATTTCTGATTTGAAGAAAGACACTCCCTTTTCAAAAGACATATTAAAGACATGCAGGATCTGCGTAAAAATAAGGGAATAAAAAAGAATGTTGTTGCATAGCTCCTTATTCCAGGCCCCTTCCATTTTATGTAAGACTTCATGACTAAAGAACACTGCCCCAATAGTAGTCACTGTGATAATGATGGAATACGTAAAAATGGCAGTCCATCTCTTTTTATCGATGATGGCAACCTGCGAGGCATAAGGCTTGCGTTCCATAATGTGGGGGCCTGCGTCCGTTACTCCCAATGCCAGGGCAGGCAAGACATCCGTGACCAGGTTGATAAACAATATCTGCAAGGGGAAAAGCTGGAAGTGAAGGTTCAGAATAGAGGCAGTAGCAATAATGAGGAGTTCGCTGAGGTTACACGAAAGCAGGAAGATCACAAATTTGCGAATATTATCGAAGATTACCCTGCCTTGTTTGATGGCAAGGACAATAGAAGAGAATGCATCATCCTTTAACACCATATCCGCGACTTCCTGGGCTACCTGTGTTCCCCTCTGTCCCATAGCGATGCCAATATCGGCCTTTTTTAAGGCAGGCGCGTCGTTAACCCCATCGCCCGTCATGCCCACCACCATTTTTTTCTCCTGGAACAGGGAAACCAGATCCAGCTTTTGTTTAGGGTTTACTCTTGCAAACACCGGAGCCTTCATCCATCTAACTTTGTCTTCTTCGGTTAGGTCATTATATGGCTTCATGCTGGCCCCATGTATCACTTCCTCGTCCGCGGTCATCAGGGATAGTTGCAAAGCGACATTTCTGGCTGTAGCAGGGTGATCACCAGTGATCATGACCACTTTTATTCCAGCTGATCGGCATTCTTCTAAAGCATGGAAGACTTCGGGCCTGGGTGGATCGATAAATCCTATTAGTCCGGCCAACGTTAGATTGCCAAGCAGTTCTTTTTCCTTTGTTTGCCTGTTACTGAAAGCAAATGCCAGCATTCTCAACCCATTTTGTGCGTGTTTTTCCGCTATCTCCAGCCATTGCGTTCTTTTGATATCAGTAAAAAGGACATTTTCGTTGCCTTCCTGTATAAATGTGCAATATTTCAATAATTCTTCCACTGCACCTTTTGCTGCCACATAATAGCCGGCTTCATCGGCGTGCAGCGTTGCCATAACCTTGGTGTCGGATGAAAATGGTATTTCATCCAGCTTTGGATACCGGCCTGCAAATTCTTCCAGCTTTATATTTGAACTAAAGACCATTTTTAGCAAGCTAACTTCTAAAGGATCGCCGGATTCCTGTTCTCCCTGCACATCTTTATGAAAAGCAGCCGTATTGCACAAAGCGGCTATCCGAAGGATATGTTTGTAAGGTTCCGTTGCTGTAATGCTATCTCCATCAATAAAACGCAGCGAAGGGATACCGGTATTTACCTCTATGCGCGAAACATTGTCAAACACCTGTATTAGTGCGGCTTCAATCTTATTCTGTGTCAAAGTTCCGGTCTTGTCAGTGCATATAACGGTAGTTCCGCCCAATGTTTCAACGGAAGATAACTTTTTCACGATGACGTTATGCCTGGCCATCCGCAACATGCCAAATGCCAGCGCAAGTGTCGTAACTATCGGTAAACCTTCAGGAATAGCTGCTACTGCCAGCGCAATAGAGGTCTCCAGCATAGCTATCAGTTTTTGCCCGTTCAGTAATCCAGCAATAAAAATGATAATGACCAGTGCGGCAGTTACCCAGATCAATTTTTTACTGAACAACTGTATCTTTTTCTCCAACGGTGTTGCTGCCTGATCTGCGTTTTGGACCATGCTCGCGATATTTCCCAATTCTGTTGACATGCCTGTATTTATCACGACGGCATAACCATTGCCGGTCGTTACAAAAGTGCCTTTATACAGCATATTGTTCCTTTCCGCCAAAGAAACACCTTCGGAAAGTGCTGTTATTTGCTTAGCAACTGGCAGGGACTCCCCGGTTAATGCTGATTCATCCGTTTGGAGTTGGGAGGCTTTTATTACCCGTGCATCTGCTGTCACCATGTCCCCGCTTTCCACGAATAAGACGTCCCCCGGTACAACCTGTTCTGAAGAGAACTCGCTTAGTTTGCCGTCACGTAAAATGCGCGCCGGTATGGTAGTAAGCTTCTTTAAGGCTTCCATGGATCGCTCCGCCTGGGACTCCATGATAAAGCCGATAACGGCGTTGATAACAATGACGGCCACTATAGCAATTCCGTCAAGCCATTCATTAAAGTAAAATGAAAGGGCGGCAGCTACTGCCAGCAACAAGACAAAGGGACTGACGAACTGGTTAATGAAAATGACTACGGGATTGACTCTTTTACCGGACTCTATTTTGTTGGGTCCTATGAGGGACATGCGTTCCGCCGCGTCCGCTGAAGATAGACCATTTTCTACGTCAGCACTCAATATTCCCGGTATTGTTTTACTGTCAATCGACCAGGGCGTTGTTATATTTTTTGTACTATCAAACATTGTACTGCGAATTAAAATGTTTACATTTTCATGCCTCCCATGCCTGACCCTTTCCTTAATATCAAGGCGCTATTGAGCAGGAAGGCGCCATTGGTTACAACGATATCACCTGCTTCCAGGCCATAGACAACCTCTGTTTCTTTTTTATTTTGTATACCGAGCTCAATTGTCCGGTTTTCATAGATACCGGTACCCGTGTGTACCCACACCGTGATCATTTTGCCAATAAGCAAGGAGGATTTAGGTATAACCAAGGCCCTTTTTTCATTTCGTTTTATATTTACATAAGCCATCATGCCAGGTTTTAATTGATGGTTGTTATTTACAAGGAACCTGACGAGGCTTATTTTTTGGTTAGGCTCGACCACCGGGTTGTCAAATACGGGCGTTACGGTATATTCCTGGCCGGGGTAAGCGTCAAATTCGGCAGTGATGGATGGTTTCTGATATAGCCATTGCAATTCGCCGGTATACATTTGAGATTCTATCCAAAGTTTTGAAAGATCCGCTATTTTAAATAGAGGTGTGCCTGTTTCAACATATTGGCCTTCCGTAATATCCAACCCTGTCAGTGTTCCTGAAATAGGGCTGTAGAACGTGTCCAGCGCCGACGCTACACGGGTTTGTTCCAGAAGCGCGATCTTTTCTTTCGTCAATCCCCATAACGCCAATTTCCTTCTTGCCCCATCAACCAGTTGATCAATAAGTTGTTTCGCCTCACTGAATGTTGCCTGTTGCTGCAATGCATTCAGCAGTTCATTTTCATAAGACTGCAATTCTTCGCTGTAAATAGCGTATAATGGCTCGCCCGAACCTACCCATTGTTGGAGATTACGCACAAATAAATGGTCAATCCTGCCACGAATACGAGATGTGACCACAATGATCTTCCTTTCATCAAAATTTGTACTGCCAAGCAGGGTAGTATATTCAGCAATATTCTTAAAGCGAACTGTATCCACGGTAATATTGGCGTATTGCTCATCTCTTTTCGACAGCCGGATCGTATCCGGCTGCATTTCCTCCATCTTAGCCGCGGTATGGCCCGCATGTACTGAGGCCTGGGGCGTTTGGCCCTGGTTTTTAACGTCGCCATTTTGGCGGGAGCAACCACCAATACCAAAAGCCATGATGGCTGAGAGATACCCAATAATCAAGTGCCTGCTTTTCATAATGTTGCATAATTAGTTAATAATGGACTCGCTGTCGGCCAGGTAACCTGCATCCTTGGCAACCATTTCCTGATCGCTTAACCCTTTCAAGATCTCTACGCCATTTTTGTCGCGGTGGCCTATGCTGACAACTCTTGCCTGAAAAATATAACTGCCTTCCTTTGTAATCCCTGTTTTCACCCATACTATGGAAGTGCTGCCCAGATAATAGACGCTGCTTGCTGGTACTATCAGGGACTTGGCATGGATAGAAGCCGTGGCAGTAAGGAGGGAGTTTTGTTTTAACCTGCCTGAGGGATTTGCCAGATAAACCCTTGCCTGGGTGAACTTTTGCCCTTCCTGGTAGACCTGCTCTATTAATTGGACCGTTGTTGTCAAAGACTGTTCAGCACTTAATTCGCTGGTCACGATTAGCCTCTGGCCTTTATTTATATATTTTTCATTTTCCTTTGTGAAGGCGATAATGCCCCACAATTCCTTAAAATCGTTTATCCAGAAAAGGGTCTGGTCTTTATTAATATACATACCTTCCCTTATGCTGTTGTCAGCCAATGCCTGTCCGCCGGCAGCCGATGGGGCAGCAGCCTGGGGCATACCGGACATGCCCGGTGTAGCATTTTTAGTTCCACTCATGCTTATATCACCGGTGCCAGAAGGACTAAATAAAACATACCCCTCATAGGGGCTATATACCGGAATGGTAATTGGTGCCTGCCCCGTCGCATCAATCTCGTTTATCTGCTGCCGTGTAAGACCCAGCAACAGGAGTTTTTGTTTTGCACGGCTTTCAAGCGCCGTGTCGTTTGATTGCCTGCGTATATACACGTATTCTTCCACATAGGTGTTCAATTCAGGGCTATACAATTCAAAAAGCTTTTCTCCCTTTTGCACATGCTGGTAGTTATACCTGGCGTATAGCTTTTCGATACGGCCGCCAACCCTGGCTGCAATCTTCCGGTTACGGCGCATATCAAATGTTATATAACCATTGCCATTCAAAATAAAATCCACATCGGTAACCAGGGGTTGCACAGCAGTTTGCCTGGCAATAACAGTATGATTTGCCGACAGGCTGTTCCAGGAAGTTTCGGCAATCGAGGTATCCGATTTGCCCTGTTTTTTTTCATTGTTACATGAGGCAACAAGAAATAAAACAAATAGCGTATTTGCGATAGCAGTAATATTATATTGCCTGTATGTTCGTTTTATTTTCATGTTATTTTATCTCGTTTTGATATTCGAATTCAGACTGAGTGGTAAAAACCTCACCCAGTTTGTCCATTCTTTCGAGCTCCTTCATAAACAACATGTTCCAGGCATCCAGCAAAACAAAGAAGCTTCCCGTATTCTGCCTGTAAGAAAGCAGGCTGCTCTCCATGTTCTTTCGGTAAGAGGGCAAAATGTTATTCTCGTAATTATCCAGCTGCTTTCTTGCATACATTAGCATGGTGAGTTTTTCCCGGATCATCTGTTTGGCCATCAGTTGCATCGTTGCTGTCTGCTTTTGCATCGCCTCTATTTCATAACTCATTGATTTTACTTCTGACTTATACATCTTAGAGGACCAGGAGAAAATGGGAAGGGTCATCATTCCCATAATAGAAAACTGGTTTCCCATGCCAAACATCTGGCTGTGAGAAACCTGGATGCCAAAATCTGGCTTGGAAGCTGTTGCGGCAAGTTTTTTATTCAACTGCATCGCATTTATCTGGCTCTGCATGGATAAAATGTCGTTTCGGATTAATTGTGATGTGTCCGCAGCATGCAAGTACTGGGAGCTATAGTCAATAGGCGCCAAAAGAGTATCAATATTAAATATTGCATATATGTCATCGTTCATTAAAGTGCTAAGACCAATGCTACTTTCTGCTATCTGGGAAAGCAACATCGTTTCCATATTTGCCAGTTCAGTCAATGTTGCTTCTCCCTTAAATATCGTCCCGAGATCCGCCTGGTTATAAGTGTATTTGTCTTTAGCTGTTTTTATCAGCATATTCAGCAGGCCGCGGTACTCGCTAATTATCCTTAATTTTCGCTCTGCCGTGTACCGGCGATAATAATAAAGCCTTGCCGTAAAATGCAATACATTTTTTTGCCATTCAAGATCGTTGTGCTGTGCGTTTTCAAGCGAAAGGATATAATCCCGTTTTGCATTGAGCTTGGCGGCGTTGGGTATCATCTGCTGAAAGGAGACCATTATTCCGGCCTGATTATCGGCTGATTGCTCTTTCAACATGGAGAGCCGGTATGGAAATCTGTCTAAAGCCACCGCCACGGTAGGTGGCATCCATGCTTTGGCGCCTTCCGCCATCGCCCGGATGGATGAGATCTTAGACGTATAATATTGCAGCTGGGGATAATTCTTATCAATAACTGCAAATACATCTTTTAAGCCCAGGCGCATCGTATCCTGTGCGCACAAGCTTTGCTGTGTCACCAGTAGCAGCATAAGTGCATATATATAGTGTGTTTGTTTCATACATTTATTAGTCCTTAATATTGAGAACAACCAGTTTTCCATATTTTTTCAGTTCCCATTCCTTTGCTAAATGGTATATCACGGGTAAGACGATCAAAACAAACAGCGTCGAGGTAACGAGCCCGAACACAAATGGTATGGTGATGGGTTTCATTACATCACTTCCAGTACCGGTGGAAACGAGCACGGGTATCAATCCGATGATATTTGCCAGTACCGTCATCAACAATGGACGTACGCGCTGTGTAGCACCCACGAGGAATGTTTCCCGTAAATCTTCGTCGCTTATATTCTGGGGGCCGTTGCCCTTTGACTCAACCAGCTTTTTAATGGAATCATTTAAATAAGCGATCATAAGAACGCCTGTTTCAACGGCTACGCCAAACAATGCTATAAAGCCAGCCGCCACTGCAACGGAGAAGTTCACATGGTAATAATACATGGAATAGACACCTCCCATCAGGGCAACCGGGATGCTGATGAATACAATCCCTACTGCTTTAAATGAATTGAATGTGATGTAAAGAATGAATCCAATAACGAGCAAAACAATTGGGATAATGATTTTTAGGCGTGCTTCCGCCCTTACCTGGTTTTCATACTGGCCGCTCCAGTCAAGATAATATCCTTGTGGTAGCTGCTTAATGGCCGCTTCAATTTTCCTTTTTGCCTCACTTACTACCCCGCCCATGTCCCTGCCGCGAACATTAAAAAGTACGGTTCCGCGTAGCATGGCATTTTCAGAGCTGATCATGGGCGGCCCCTCTGTAATATTTACGTCGGCCACCGCGGATAGAGGAATCACCCCGTATTTCATCGTCTGGATGGGTATTCTTTTTATTTCATTAAAATCGCTGCGATATTCCTGCGCCAGGCGAAGGTTGACGCTGAATCGCTCTCTTCCCTCCACTGTTTTCGTTAACACCATTCCCCCCAACGCGCTTTCAATAACCATGTTTACGTCGTCAATGTTTAGCCCGTATCTTGAAGCATCGGGGCGGCGTATTTTTATATCAAGGTATTTTCCACCGGTAAGCTGTTCTACATAAAGATCCTGCAGCCCGGTGATTCCCTTTAACGAGGCTTCCACTCTTCTTGAGATCTCATAAATACTGTCCAGGTTACTGCCGAAGATCTTTATGCCCACGTCCGTCCTGATCCCGGTGGATAACATATTGATCCGGTTAATAATAGGCTGTGTCCATCCCACTACGACGCCCGGTATTTGCACCTTTTCACTCATTTCCCGGATAAGCCTTTCCTTGGTCATGCCCTCTCGCCAGGCTCTTTTAGGCTTCAAAATGATGATGGTCTCAATCATGCTCACGGGTGCATTGTCTGTTGCCGTATAGGCACGGCCTGCTTTGCCAAGGACATTATTAACTTCGGGAAAGCTTTTGATGATCTTGTCCTGTAATTGTAGTATCCGCTTCGCTTCAGCGTTTGAAACGTCCGGTAATGTCACGGGCATCATTAGCAAGGAACCTTCGTCCAGGGGAGGCATGAATTCAGTACCCAGGTTAAGCACCAATGGCACACTGCCGGCAATTAAAAGAGTGCAAAACAATAGCACTGTTTTCCGCCATTTGAGGCAGAATCGTGCCACCGGCTTGTAAATAGTAATAAAGAAATTGGAAACGGGGTTCCTGCTTTCAGGGACCAGGCGACATTTCAGCAATGTCCTGGTCAGCATAGGCGCTACGGTAATAGCAAGGATCGCCGCGCCGATCATGGAGAAGGTCTTGGTAAGCACCAGCGGCGTGAATAATTTCTTTTCCTGGCCGGTCAAAAAGAGAATGGGAGCAAAAGAAATGATCATAATGATGACGGAGAAGAACACAGAGCGGCCAAGCGTCCTGGAGGAATCTTCTATAATAGCTACCCGTTCTTCTTCCGGAATTTCCCTTGTATGTCCTATGCGTTCCTTTGCCATAATAGTATTTTTTTCAGACTGCGCTATTGTGTTTTAAGTACTCGGTTCGTCAAAGCCCGGTAGGCATTTTCAGCCATCACTATGCCTGGATCAACGACATCCCCGATAGCGAGTGCGATACCCCCAAGCGACATTATATTGGACGTAACGCCGAATAATTTCATTAATATGAACCCTATCAGCACAGAAAGTAGTATGGAGAAAATGGCCACCAATCCCGCTCTGATGCTGAAGAGAAAGAGCACTACGACGATGCAAACGATCAATATCTCCTGCCATAAAGCTTCTTTGAGGGTATTAAGCGATGCGCCAATGAGATCGCTGCGGTCATAAGCAGTCTTAAATTTGACGCCGGCCGGCAGGCCTTTTTCAATATCCTTTATTCGCGTCTTAGTTCTTTCAATGACATCTTTTGCATTTTCACCATACCGCATAACCACGATACCGCCGACTACTTCGCCCTCGCCATCTTCATCAACGATGCCCAGGCGCAAGTCACTGCTCATTTGCACCTCCGATATGTCACTCACCTTAATCGGGATGGACCGGTAAGTGCCGACGGGGATGTTCTTTATATCCTCAATGCTGGTGATATAGCCAAGACCACGTATTAAATAGCCAGTTGCGTTCATTTCATACAAGCTGCCTCCGACATCACGGTTATTGGACATTACAGCACGGGTGACATCCATGAGGGGAATGCCATAATAGACTAACCTGTATGGGTCGATGGTGACCTGGTACCGTTTTTGAAACCCTCCAAAAGAAGCCACTTCACTTACACCTTCTACATTTTGCAACGCAAACTTTACATACCAGTCCTGCAAAGCCCTCAATTCGCCGAGGTTATATCCTTTTGCATCGAGGGTATACCAAAAGACATGGCCTAACCCGGTGCCGTCCGGTCCAAGCCCTGGAGTGATACCTTCGGGCAATAGCTTTTGTGCATAATTCAGTCTTTCCAGGACCCTTGTACGCGCCCAGTAGACATCCACGTCATCATTGAACACGACAAAGATGAAGCTCATGCCGAACATGGAGGTGGCCCTGATCGATTTTATCTTCGGGATCCCTTGCAGGTTGGACACCAGGGGATAAGTAATCTGGTCTTCTATGATCTTTGGATTGCGGCCCATGTATTCAGTAAAGATGATCACCTGGTTCTCGCTCAGGTCAGGCAAAGCGTCCACCGGGGTTTCTTTTATGGAATATATTCCGCCGAAAATGATCAGCAGGATGCCTATCCAAACAAAAAAACGGTTGTGTATTGACCAGGAAACTAGTTTTTCGATCATTATGTTGGTAATTAATACTTGACTTAGAACGTTCGGGCGCTGCTGACTAAGTAATTCAGCAAAGACACTTCGACAATATTTCCACAGTTTTCTTTTCCAGGCACAGGCAGTAATAAATATTTTTTCCTTCCTGCAAGCGTCTTACGACGCCGGCGCCCTTCATGATATTTAGGTGACGGGATGCGACCGGTTGCCGTAAGTCGAGCTTATCATAAATTTCCTTAACAGTCAACCTTTCGGCCTTCGATTTGCGCAGTAAATTTATGATGGCCAATCTGTCCGGATGAGCAACCGCTTTCAGCATCTCAGCTACATCCTGCATAATCTTATTTTTCGTTGCTTGTGGCATGATGTAATTTGTCTTTATCAGGATTGGCGGCTTAGCAATTGTTTCTCTGGATCGTTAAGCATATTTTTTAGACAGTGCTAGAGATTGTTTAGAATATAATCTACTCGATGTTCGGGGGAAAGTATTGGGACATGGACAACCGGAAACCAGCATCGGGAATTGCCCTGTCCAGAAAGACAATATCGTCGGCAGAAATCGATTTTTCCTGCTCAATCTGCATATCAAGGACGCCGGATTGAAATGCCTCATGATTCTTTCTTACTTCTTCCACTGTATGACCCTGGATATGCTGTGTATCGAGGTAGTGCCTGGCATGTTCAATGTTTCATTGCTTTTGAATGAATTAGCCCCGTTGACATTGGCAACGGGGCTAAATTTTACGAATGCTGTTTCAAAAGCCAATTCACTTTATACATTTTATGAAAGTCATCATAGCCGGTGAGTTCCTTGTCATCCTTAAAGGTTGCATCCAACGCATCATGAAACGGATGGTTAGAATGGAAGGCCTTTTTCAGATTTGACCTGGTGAGTTGCTGTAATACATCGGATGAAGCTGTTGTAAAATAGTATTTAGGCGTATATTTTTCGGCTTCCTTTGGCGAATGGCCGGGATGCTGGAACTTATATATAACAATTGACTCCTTTGCATTGAGGACCGTGTAGTTTTTGTTATTAGCCACCGTAGCGGAAGTGACTTTTGGCTTTTGCGCCATCGCTGTTGTAAACAGGCTGATAAGGATAAATGCGAGTGTGAGGAACTTTTTCATTTTTTAAAGTTTAATGTTTACTAGATTGTTTTTTATCTTGTTATCGGCGGCTATTGTGCGTAAAATTGAAATGGCCTAATCGTAACAACATTATAAAACTATCGTAAGGAGGATCAATACGTCATGATTGCCGTCAACGGCAGACCTGATCTTACTCATGTTTGTATATAAGTAGCCAAGTATTCGGATAGTTATATGGTCTTAAGAGCTGGATTCGGCTACTTAAATATTAAAAAAAGGCTGCTTACATTACAAAACGCAAAAAGCCCCGATCTCTATTTGCGTAAACTGCCTAATACCATTTTATGTATTCATAAATAATTTAATTTATAGATTAGAGATTATACATTGGTCTATGTCTTTTGCTGGAAGCTTCCCGTTCTTTTGAACTATAAAGCAATCTCAATATATTTATGCATGTTCAATTTTTTCAAAAGATCAAGGAAATTTCCGCCATTTGAAACACTCGCGAGTTTCGCGCACAAGGACTTGTATTTTGTCAGAACAGCTCAGTGGTTCCCGCTGGACAAGCGAATGATAACGGTAGTAGACCCGCACAATCCACGTATGCTGACCATGGACCCCTGGCCACAGGTCATCTTTCTTGAATCTGATGGCCAAAAGACCGTAGCCGAGTTCATCTATTACATGGCAGGAGAATATTCCGGAGCCATCCCTGACGAATTGGATAAGACAATAGTTGATGAGCTGATGAAATTGATCGATTATAAAATTATTCGGTTTTCAGCAGAAAAAAAGAGACCGGATGCGCAATTTGACGAGGCCCGGGTGCCTAAAAAATAAATTTACCGATACCCCGGAAGCTGACCCTCAACTGCAATGCCCCGGCGCGCGCTAGCCAATAGGAATCCTACTACTATGAGCGAAATGATCTTATGGGTGATCAACGAACTAATCTATCAGGAAGGTCAAAATATCCGGCTGTACAATAGGAGCGGCGCCCTGCATTTTACCGGTTGCTGTCATAAAAACGACCATTGTTTTCCCGGTCAGGGGTTGCTATCGGTCATATAATTGTTATTCAATTCATATGCATAGGTCAAGGCGGGAGTATGAAAAGCATTAGCGGTTGCGCTAATATGAAATATGTTCATAAACGGGATCGGCCGCTTAGCACTTTTTGCTCGGCCGTAGTTGTTTGTTAGGGTTTGCCCGAAAATAGTGAACGAGATGCTTGCCGGGCTTCAGCAGCTGCCGGATCTGGGTAGCCGCGGTATCGGCGGCAGTCTGGGCGTTTGCGGTCGAATAAAGCCCTGCGAGAAGAAGAAAGAAGGTCAGGATTTTCATTGGACCAAGATAGGCAACAGTTATCACATTGCGGCACGGTCTTCCAGGGGAGGGGGCTTGATCAAAATATCGTATCTTCTGCATTTAAATAAGGACAGGGATTATGAAACTTCTGCTCACTTCCGCCGGCATCAGCAACACAAGCATCAGAAATGCACTGGTTGACCTCCTTGGCAAGCCGATTGCCGAGGCAAGCGCCCTTTTCATCCCCACCGCGATATATGCCTTGCCCGGCGGTGGTGACATAGCAAGAAGGGTGATCCGCGGATCATTAGGTGACCCCTTCTGCGAATTGGGGTGGAAGTCGCTGGGAGTGCTGGAACTCACCGCGCTACAAAGCATCAAACAAGAGCTTTGGATTCCCATGCTTCAGGAGACAGACGCCCTGCTGGTTGGAGGCGGTGACTGCCAGTATCTCTGTTACTGGATGCAGCAGTCGGGACTGGCAGAACGCTTGCCGTCGCTGTTGCGCAATACCGTCTACGTGGGCTTGAGCGCAGGTAGTATGGTGATGACCAGCTTTGGAACCACCTATGGTCACCATACGCTGTCAGCCGAAAGCGATAAATCGCTGCGACTGTTTGACTTTGCGCTGCATCCGCATCTGGATCATGAGTCGTTTCCGAAGAATTCCCTTTCCAACTTGGAAAAGTTGGCCGCCACAATACCCGTACCGTCATATGCTATTGACGATCAGACCGCAATTAAAGTGGTCGACGGCACCGTCGAAGTTGTCTCTGAGGGACACTGGAAGCTTTTTGCCCCAAAGATTTAAACGATATAATGAGAACAACAATTTTAAGCTCAACTCTGATAATTTTTGCCTTTTTTTATGGATTTAGCAGCAATGGCAAAAATAATTTTCCTTTAAGCAAACCAGCCTTTTCACTGCAATATGATACCAGCGCTGCAAAAGTTGAGGAGTTCAAGCAGTTTAGTAAATTGTTTTTCTCGGCGGTGATGAAAAATGATACCAGTTTTGTAAAAGATCATTCATTGTTGCCAATCTATAATTCTTCCTTTGAAATATTCGACAGAAAACTGCTAGGAAAGAAAAGCGTTGACAAGAGAATACTTTTAAAAAATCTTCGCAAGTTATTTCCCGCGGAAATAATCAACAGGATCCAGGTAGAGGGGATATTTGCAGCCCCGGGCCCGAGGATGAAAAAGTCCTCGTATATTATAACTGTTTATGACGGCAGCGGTGACGTGGATTCTAATTACAAATGGTTCTTTACAAAAAAAGACGGCAAGTTTTATTTTACAAATTTTAGGACGGAGGCCGGATGACGTTAATAGACAGTGTGTCTACATTCGAGCATTTGGGGAAATGTGTAGCCTTCGCTAATATTAGGACAGTTTGGAATTAGACTCGAAAGAGCTAATTTCAAACAGTCAATATGAAAAAGCAGCGATTAACGGAGACTCAGACTGTCTCCATCTTAGAACAGTACGATGGCGCGCTTCAGCCGACGATTCAACGGTGAAATCTTTTTTTAGTTCGTTTACATAATTGGAATATCTGAGCATGGCCAGAGCCGGTAGCTGGTCCCGACATTTGTCTTCGTACACTTGGTTGGCGTGCACGTATAGCAGGCGTTCCCCTGCGATTCTTTAGCACGAAATAATCGATTTGCAAGGAAGAAATTATTGGAGACGGCCTAAAAATAGCGTTAGAATTTACCTATATTCGGGTATAAGTCAAATGTCTATAATGGGTTACGAGAATTTGCAATGGGTCGTTCAAAGAAACCTTACAAATCATAATGATTTTTCCGCCCTAAGAGATGCCTGTCAAAAATTGCAGATTCCATTTGTCGGGATTGATGTTATTCCTTTCTCGCATGAACTTCCGGACTTCAATAAAAAATCCAAAACCATTTTTTATGGCTCAACGACCTTCACGCAGCTGGCTTATTCAAACAGTGTGTTGAAAGAGGGTGTTTTTTTCGATCCGACTACTTTTTCCATTGAGCGTTACATAAAGGAATGGGGGGAGCACATGCTAAACTATGGTGCCTTAGTGACAACATTTGAAGAATTGATGCAAGCAGATTACGACGCAAATAAAATGCTGTTTATCCGGCCTGATGACGACGGAAAATCGTTTGCAGGTGAGGTGTTACCGTTTGGCGAATACCGCGAATGGTTTGAGAGGTTAAAGATGATAGAAAACACAGGAATTTCCGGGGAAAGTAGGATCATTGTCGGCGAACCCTTCAATATCGGAAGGGAATGGCGGCTTTGGTGCGTCAACCAAAAGGTTGTCGCCGCCTCCCAATATCGAAATAATTTTAAATTGGAAAAGCTCAGAGGATGTCCCAACGATGTAACCGCCTTTGCAGAGGCACGATGCCTTGAATTCACCCCGCATGACATCTTTGTTATGGATGTTTGTGACGCCGGCGGAGACCTTTATATAGTGGAATGCAACTGTATGAATGCAGCGGGTTTTTATAATGCTGACATTGAGGCGATCGTTTCCGCGGTTACCAACTATGTTTTATTATAAAGCTCTAATTTTCGGCCTTCGGGATCTTCGATAACGGCCATGATTCCCCATTCCGTCGACATAGGCAACTGATGGAACGTAATGCCCTGTTGCTGCAATTGACCAATTTTTGCCTCAAAGTTGTCTATCGCAAATCCCAGGCGTAAGTGTTTGTCTGCTTGTTCCTGCCCTTTAGCAAGAGGGTAAATTTCCAGCAGGGTAGAGCCTATCTGTGCCGAGAAATGAAGTGGCCCATTCCCGTGTCGGTGATGTTCAAAAACCATTCCCAATTGCTCATAGAATTCCGCCAGTCGTTCAGGAATAGACGATCTAATAACAAGAAGATTCAGATTCATATCCAAAGTTAACGTAGAGACAACTTTTAAACTTGTAAGGGACCCCATTTAATTAAATTGTCTGCTGCCCTGATTTGCAACTGTTGACGGGGGTGAAGATAAATAAAAAACGACCTGAATTTCAGGCCGTCTTTGTGTACCCCACACGGGAACTGGATCGAACCTGTTCCTGTCTATACTGCCACCAGTTAAATACTCTCTAAAGGGACATCACTCGCCGCATGCGCGTTTTTTTTCCCTGTTAGTGTAGCTCCGGCACTTGCAACTATGATCAATGCTACCGCAAGCCATTCGTAAAAAGACAAGTATTCATGCAGGAAAAGGAGACCAGAAAACGCCGCTACGGCGGGCTCCAAGCTCATTAAAATACTAAAAGTTCTTGCAGGGATTTTCCGCAGCGCATGCATCTCAAGAGTAAAAGGGATGGCGCTTGAAAGCAGGGCCAGCGCAAATCCTGGCAGCAGCATCACAGGCCTGAGACGTATTAATAATCCGTCCCCTATAGATATTGGCAACACCAGAAGAGATGCAAAAATCATCCCGATAGTGACGGCTTTTCCTCCATCCATTATTTGAGATATGCGCCCACCCAGTAAAATATATGCTGCCCAGAGTGCGCCTGCAAGCAAGGCCAGAAGGATACCAATAATATCTAAACCATTATTGCTCCATGGTGCAATCAACGCGATCCCTGTGGCTGCAAGCAGAACCCATAAAAAGTCTATCATGCGTTTAGAGCTGGTCAGGGCAAGCGTCAGGGGCCCTATAAATTCAAGGGTAACACCCAAACCAAGCGGTATGCGGGCTATTGCAATGTAAAAAATGATATTCATTGCCCCTAACGTCACACCGTACAAAGCAACATATCTCCATTGCGCAGTTGTCAAATGTCGGAGGTTGGGTCGGTTAAAAATGACCAGGATGATGGCGGACAAAACTATTCTTAACGAGGAAGTTGCAGCCGCACCAAGGACAGGAAATATGCCTTTTGCAATAGCAGCGCCACCCTGAAAACTAGTTATGGCTAACAGTACCGCCAGCACAGCCGGAAATTCTATCCCTTTTTTATTCTTCATTTTAAGAATGTTTTGCCGCTGAAAATAGTGATTTCGCCGTCAACAGATGTCAGTCTAAAGTCAGTTCGTAAAAAATATTAGATTACTCGATATCGAGCAGCCTCCGTCAGATTTGTCTGCAAATCCCATATGTACCGTATCAGGGAACTGATTCGAACATCTTTCAAATTTTGTTGAAAGTTACATTATATAGAACGCTATAAATTACCTGGTTTGGCATAAGTCAAAAACCGTATATGTTCGATCTTAGAAATTTTCGCGCTCCAGAGGACTTACAAAAGGTGTTCGAATTCCCCGACAGGGGTCCCCAAAAAAATGATTCCATGGCCGGGCCTACTGGTTGGACAAGTTGAATTGCGTCAATTTCAAAATGAGGACGAGTCATGATCGCCCCGGGGCCAGACAGTATGTGTATCGAATTCGGACGATCTTCAGCATGAATTCTTATATAAATCATTTGCTTGCAATGAATTATTATTTCGGCATCGTCTTAGTTGCGACAGGAGTGTACAAATTCCTTAGCATAATTAAATAATACCACTACGTTTACTGAAATCCTTCGATTCGAATTAGTATACCGCCTGAGAAGGTGGGACACCTGGCTCTTTTTCTTGTTTTACTTTCTTGCCACGGCGATCATCTTCGCCACCGGCGATGTCATTCCCGGGACTCGCAGTTACATCAATAGTCCGGTCGTCATAACCGATACTTTTGCGGGTATCAGCAGCTTTATGATGCTCGTCAGTGGGGTGATCATGAGCGGTTCTCTTTACCGCGACATCGAATTCAATACATACGGGTCGTATCTCACTTTACCGATCACCCGTGTAGGCTATTTCTGGGGCAGATTTTTGGGCTCATTTCTGTTTGTTGCATTCATCGGGACATCGCCGGTCTGGGGCAGTTTAGCTGGCACCTGGGTGGGGTCCCATATCGGCTTGATACATGCTGCCAGCCTCGGACCGTACCACGCGATCAGTTATTGGCAGCCATATGTAGTTTTTGTGTTGCCTAATTTGTTCCTGACCTCTTCACTCTTCTTTGGTCTGGTAGCGTATACCCGCAATGCACGGGTAATTTATGTCGGCGGGATTGTACTATTTTTTGCGTATGTGCTTTCTTCCTATGTGCTTAGATTCCTTCCCAACAAAGTTTGGGTCTATCTCCTGGACCCATTTGCATTTGCCGGCGAAAGGGTAATTGTAAGTTTCTTTTCTCCCGAACAGCGAAAAAGTGCTCTTGTTCCGGTGTCCGGATGGATATTGGCCAATAGGCTGCTTTGGCTGGCGATCGGCATGTTGGTCTTGATGGCTACTTGGTTCCGATTCAGCTTTACCCGATTTTTCAGCGGGAAAGAAATAAAGAAAGAGAAGATCGTGGCGGAGCCATCACCAGCAAGATCATTGACGATACCCATGGTTTCAGCCGGCTTTACCAGTAGATATAATCGCAACGTCCTTTTATCCCTGACGCGTATCGAACTGACCAACTTCTTCACGGATAATTACTTCCGTCTGATCATGTTGACTGGCATCGGCGCGATGACGTTAATGTACTGCTTTGGTAGTTCGGGTTCGTACGGAGTACCGTATTTTCCCGGTGCTGTTCGATTTCTACCATTTTATAATCACAATTTTCAATTGTTCGCCTTCCTTGTCATTATATTCTATTCCGGCGAAGCCCTTCACAGGGAAAGATCAAGCGGCTTTTCGGTCATCAATGACTCTCTCCCGCCCGCCAGTACCGTCTTTTATGCATCGAAGCTGTTGTCTGTCCTGCTTCTGGTCCTCCTGCTTGCATTGATCCCTATGCTCGTTGGAGCAGCTATCCAGCTGGCGCAAGGAAATCTGGGCCTGAATTTTTCGCTTTACGTCGAATACTCCTTCGGCATTCTATTGCCGAAGTATGTGGAGATAATGATGCTGGCCTTTGGAATACACGCACTCATCAACAACAAATTTGGGGCGCACGCGGTGGGAATAATCATCGCATGGCTGCTTTGGCTTGCCAACAGCGGTGCAGTGGTGAATTACAATCTGCTATTGTATTCTTATACGCCCTTAATTGGTTTTTCGGATATGGATGGCATCGGACCGGCAACCAGGCCGCTGGTTTGGTTTAATCTTTATTGGCTTTTCAACGCCGGCTTATGGCTACTCGCAGGTTATCTCCTTTACCCACGCGGCGTTGCAAGCTCATTCGGGGAGCGGCTGCGGTTGGCGGCCCACCGCCTCAGCCTAAAACCCCGGCTATGGGGTGTTTTGTTATTGTCAGGAATCCTGGTGACAGGAGCTTACAATTACTACCAGGTCAGCTATCGCAGTGTCTATTTAACCGCCGGTGATCGCATTGAACGTGCAATCGCATTCGAGCGAGAATTAAAAAAATATGAGGATGATCCCCTTCCCGTCATCATAAAATACAAACTCCATGTCGATATTTTTCCTGAAGAGAGACGCACAGCTACAAGGGCTGAATTTGTCCTGGTAAACCGAACGACCCGGCCGATCGTCCGAATGCTGCTGGACGGCGATCATCTATCCACCTATGCCATTGCATACAACGGAAAATCCATGAATTATACCTCCCCATTGAGCTACCCACGCGCCCGGTTTAGTATATTCAAGCGAGGAAATGACACGTCCATGTATCGGGTATATACTTTTCCGAAGCCACTGGCTCCGGGAGACACCGGTCTGCTCGAGTTAACCTCCACCAAAGAGATAATTGGATTCAGCAATCGGATGTCTTCTGTGGATGTGCTTCGCAACGGCACTTTTTTTGATGGCGGGCTACCCGGTCTTGGCTACGATAAGAACGAAGAATTGGATAACGAAGAACTCCGGCGCCAGTACGGGCTTCCAAAGAAAGAGGAGGAACTTCCGCAGCAGGGAAGCCCGGAGGGCGCGAATAAACTGTTATTTACCGACGTCGACGGCCTGACAAAATTTGAGGCTACTATCAGTACATCGCCCGACCAGGTAGCCATCGCACCGGGGGTACTTGAAAAGACCTGGGTGCAGAACGGCAGGAATTATTACCACTACGTACTCGACAGTCCCGGAACGTATTTTTACTTTCCGGTGATTTCAGCCAGATACGCGACCCTCCATAGCAATGCAACGCTGCCTGGTGGAAAAAATGTCGGTATCGGGATCTATTACCATCCGGCGCACAACGCCAATCTTCCACGCTTCCTGCGTGCTTGTGAGGACGGCTTGAGTTATTATTCCAAAGCGTTCGGGCCCTATCAGTTCAAGGAACTCCGGTTCCTGGAAACCACCGTGTTCAGTTCATGGACATCATCCTATCCCGGTGGCATTTGCTTTGCCGAATATTTTGGCTGGAACGCGTCGTTCACCAGTCCGGACCAGATCGACTACTGCTATTTCAATACCGCGTTTCAACTCGCGCATCAATGGTGGATGTTTCAGGTCGCTCCCTGTCGTGCCCGGGGATCAGACAATATAATGAACGGATTGTCCAAATACTGTGCACTCCTATTGTATGAAAAAAGGGTAGGGCGGGAAAACATGAAACCGATCCTAAACAGCGAAATGAATGACTATCTGCAAAATCACCAGTATGCATTTGGAAACGAGCGCCCACTAGCTGATTCCAAACAGGGCTTTGTATCGAATACGAAGGCAGGATTGATCCTATACGGCCTCAAAGACCTGATTGGCGAGGATAGCCTGAACGCGTCAATAAAAGAATTCCGGGATAGCTTTGCTTTGCGGAACAACCCTCCCTATGCCCAAAGCAATGATCTGATAAGGTTCATCAGGAAACGGACGCCCGACTCGTTGCAATATTATTTATCCGACTCATGGGGAAAGATCGCCGTCTACGACAATAGAACAACGGCTGCAAGTGCTTCTCCAACGGGCCGGGCTGGATTGTATAAGGTGCATATCAGCGTCAGTGTGGCCAAAACCTATACCGACAGTTCAGGCTACGAAGCGGATGCCGACCAGATCAACGATTTGATAGACATCGGGATATTTGCTGCGACCACCAGGGACAAGGAGGGCCGGACGGAAATGAACCCATTATATCTTCAAAAGTGCAGGCTTACCCGCGGCGAACATTCTTTTGATATCATCGTGAAAGGACGACCTGTAAGCGTGGGCATCGATCCCTATAACAAATTAATCGATCGTCGTCCAGAAGACAATATTCTAGCCATCATTAATCGTAACCAATAATCATGAAACTTGTAATAGATTCCCTTTCGAAGACCTATGCCAACGGGGTTAAGGCTTTGCATGATGTAACGCTAACGCTCAACAACGGAATGTTTGGCCTTCTTGGACCAAACGGGGCCGGAAAGTCTTCGCTCATGCGCACGATCGCCACTTTGCAGGAAGCGGATTTCGGGTCAATTTTCCTTGATGATCTCGACGTGCTGAAGAACAAAACCCGCGTCCGACAACTTCTTGGATATTTGCCGCAGGAGTTCGGAGTGTATCCGAAGATCTCAGCGGAGCAGATGCTTGACCATATTGCGAGGTTAAAAGGCGTCGGTGAGGCCGGCGAGCGGCGGGATATCGTCCAGGGATTGCTGGAGAAGGTCAATCTCTACAAGGATCGCCGGAAACATCTCGGCACCTATTCCGGGGGAATGAAGCAGCGATTTGGGATAGCACAGGCGCTGATCGGCGATCCCAAACTGATCATCGTGGATGAGCCGACGGCAGGGCTGGACCCGGCGGAGCGGAACCGGTTTTATAATCTTCTTAGTCAATTTGGGGAGAACACTATCGTGATCCTATCGACGCATATCGTAGAGGATGTGAGTACCCTTTGTTCGAGTTTCGCCATAATCTGTAAAGGTGAAGTGTTGTATGCCGGCGATCCGGAAAAAGCTGTCAGGGAGCTGGAAGGCGCAATTTTCTCACGGGCGATCGGGCAGTCTGAGATCGGTAGATATTGCGATGATTACGATGTGATCTCCACACAACTAAAGGGAGGCAAGCTGCATATTCGGATATTGTCCAGGGATCCGTCTTTGCAGGATGGATGGATGCCGGCAGCACCCAATCTGGAAGATGTCTATTTCTCCTTTATTAGTCCGCACCGCTACCAAACGCAAAAAGCCCCGATCTTTGATCGGGGCCCTTGTACCGCGTAGGGGAATCGAACCCCTCATTCCTCCGTGAAAGGGAGGCGTCTTAACCGATTGACCAACGCGGCGTCGATCTCTGTTGCCTTCTTCGGATATTTCCGTAAAAGGAGTGCAAAGATATAGCCCTGACGAAAATCTGCCAAATTTTTTACAACCTTAATCTTCAATCTTTTCCAATGCCCGTCCCAACTCGATCTCCCACCCGTCCACACCCGATCTCCACCCTCCCAAAACCTTCCGGCGCCTGCTCAAACCCCCATTTCCGGATTCTCCCAATCCTATTATCTCCAACCGCAATTCCTCCCCGCCAACCTATTGTACCTAAGAAATTTAGAAGTTGTTTAAAACTGATACCCAAAATTTTACAACCCGTAACCCCCCAAAATAGTAACTTCGCTTCCTTAATTTTAAAATTCAAATTGTTAAGCTATGAGCACAGTTAAAGTTGCTATTAATGGTTTCGGCCGGATCGGGCGCTTGGCCTACCGCCAGATTCACGGACTGGAGGGGATTGACGTTGTGGCGATCAATGATTTGACAAGTCCTAAAGTTTTAGCTCACCTATTGAAATATGACAGCGCTCAAGGCCGCTTTGAAGAAGACGTTAAAGCGACTGAAAACTCTATTATAGTAAATGGTAAGGAAGTAAAGATCTACGCCCAGAAGAGCCCCGCCGAAATTCCCTGGAAACAGCATGACGTCGACGTCGTCCTGGAATGCACCGGCTTCTTCACCGACAAGGACAAAGCCGCCCTTCACCTGACTGCAGGCGCCAAAAGGGTAGTGATCTCTGCTCCCGCCACCGGCGAACTGAAAACCATCGTTTTCAACGTCAACCACGATACACTGGACGGCAGCGAGACCATCATCAGCTGCGCTTCCTGTACCACTAACTGCCTGGCTCCCATGGCCAAGGTGCTGGACGACAAATTCGGCATCGTCAGCGGTCTGATGACCACCATCCACGCGTACACCAACGACCAGAATACACAGGACGCACCCCATCCGAAAGGTGACCTGCGCCGCGCAAGGGCTGCAGCCGTCAACATCGTCCCCAACAGCACCGGCGCCGCCAAAGCCATCGGCGTGGTACTGCCCAAGCTGAAAGGCAAGCTGGACGGTGGCGCACAACGCGTACCCACCCTCACGGGCTCCCTCACCGAGCTGGTGACGGTCCTCGGCAAGAAAACCTCCATCGAGGAAGTCAATGCCGCCATGAAGGCCGCCGCCAATGAAAGCTTCGGCTACACCGAAGACGAGATCGTGAGCAGCGACGTCATCGGTATCAAATACGGTTCCCTGTACGATGCCACGCAGACCCGCGTCATCACCAATGGAGATACGCAGCTGGTGAAGACCGTCAGCTGGTATGACAACGAAATGAGCTATGTAAGCCAGCTCGTTCGCAGCCTGCACTACTTCGCAAAATTGATCTCTAAATAAGATTTAATAACAGGCCGGGAGCAATGCCCGGCCTTTTTTTACCTAACGACATTTATGAGCCAGTTCAGCCAGCACAATTTCGCCAATGAAAAAGCCCTGATACGGGTGGATTTCAATGTCCCGCTCAACGATAAATTCGAGATTACCGACGACACGCGTATGCGTGCAGCCATCCCCACCATCCAAAAGATCCTGGGCGACGGCGGCAGTGTCATCCTGATGAGTCACCTGGGCCGCCCCAAGGACGGACCCACGGATAAATACTCCCTGAAACACCTGGTGCCCCATTTGCAAAAATTGTTAAATGAAGGCGGGTCAAAAAATACCCCCGTCCTTTTTGCCAATGACTGCATCGGTGAACAGGCCTATACCACGGCAGGCATGCTGCGGTCCGGGGAAGTATTGCTCCTGGAGAATCTCCGTTTTTATAAGGAAGAAGAGAAAGGGGACAAAGCATTTGCGCAAAAGCTGGCTAAGCTGGGCGATGTATATGTCAATGACGCCTTTGGAACAGCCCATCGGGCCCACGCCTCCACGGCTGTCATCGCGGACTTTTTCCCTAAAGACAAAAAGATGTTCGGCCTGCTGATGGAAAGCGAGGTCAGCAGCGCGGAAAAGGTGATGCACAAGTCGGAAAAGCCATTTGTAGCCATCATCGGTGGCGCCAAAGTCTCCGATAAGATCCTCATCATTGAAAACCTGCTGGAACGCGCTACCGATATCATCATCGGCGGCGGCATGGCCTATACTTTTATGAAAGCCCA
>Ga0163162_10000564_pt1 | contig 34206 bp, 24 predicted proteins | sample S55metaG_FD_115310 | JGI IMG/M metagenome (GOLD analysis project Ga0163162, IMG submission 115310) | Switchgrass rhizosphere microbial communities from Kellogg Biological Station, Michigan, USA - S5-5 metaG | ecosystem: Host-associated > Plants > Roots > Rhizosphere > Soil | place: USA... | reverse complement strand
CCCATCCAAAGCACCCTGTGTGTTAATAGGAACGCGGAAAACCTTTCCCGGCTTTACGTTAAAAGGAACATTATGATCTGGCGGGGATACAAGCTTCAAGTTCAATTGGCTGAAATTATGCAGGCCAATGGCCGTTTTACTATAACTTACTGTACGCCACGGCGTGATCAGGCTATCCCTGAACATAATTACAGAATCCGTCCTGATCGATAAAACCTGTTGCCCCCGGTAAACTGTGTCTGCATAAAAATGAAACGCCAGGCTGCTTGAACGGGGTCCATGCACCAGCACACACTTAGTATAATTGCGGTTATCCGCTTCTCCGATACTGATATAACCGGGCGCATCAGAAACCAGCGTAGATGGCAGGTCGCTGATCCCATTTAGCGAATCCAGCGCTAAAGGCCTGAAAACTGATTCTTCATGGTATTGATATATCCGGTACCGGCCTGCCAGGTTAACTTCCGTCAGTTCTGCCAACAGTCGAACCGGGCGCTTCGGCAACCGGGTGCAGACATATCGAAAAGCCAGGCTGCCATTGTAAACCCGGATCATGAGGTCAAATGTTCCGGTCGCGGTACTGCAATGAAGGATATTACCGCGGTAGTTGTTTTTGATAACAGCATCTTCGCCAAGCGGCCACGGAAATTTTTCTTCTACCCTGTGCTGCCCTGAAGCTGAAACCGAAATAAGCGAATCGAGCGATGGCCCGTCAGTTTTAATGCCCAGGCGCGACCAGTTCACAATCACCCGTTTATCGCAAATTAACCTGTAACAGAGTTTTCGCTGCTTGTTAAGCCTAAATTGAGCTTCAGTAAACCCGTCGGGCGATTGGACCCGGGATATTACTTCCTGAGCGCCGGCTGTTGCGGTCAGGTAAATTAAAAAGGACAGGCAGATGAGGAACCTGCAAAATGAACTATTTAGCTGACCGGGGAATAATATATTGATTTGCATTTGCTGAAAAGACAGGTCGGTGTGTTAAATATACTCATCTAAATTGCATCTATTTTGTTACATGCGTGTAGTACATAATTTTCCGCTGTAAATAGCCGAAAACAGCGCCTGTGTGGCTTTAAAATCCATTCAGAGATAGCAGTTACGAAATACGTCAAATTTCGATGAGTATAGAAAACAACTCCATCTGTCTTTAACAGATAAATAAACTATAATATTCTATGACTAAAATCTATCTGTTGCCGACACCAAGCCTGTTTTTCTGGAAATATACAGAAGCCGAAGTGATCACCTATAAGCAGCCGGATTGTACAATCGTTAGTAATACATATAACGTTCAGGTTAGAGATAGTAGTGGCAAAACACTTGAGTTTTGATCCGGTATTTGTATTTTGTTCCGGGTATAATATTTGATCTTTTCTTTGAAGTTAATGATGATAAGTCTAAAAAAAGCTTTTTGCATAGTCTTGTTTTCGGGCTTTTGTGCAGGCGCCCATTCCCAGCAATTTGTACATCCGGGCCTTTTGAGCGACAATAAAGATATAGCCAGGATAAAAGCGGGATTAACTGATGGTCAGCCAGATATAAAGGCTGGATTTGAACAACTCAGCCACCATCCGCAATCACAATTTAACTATCGACTGCAAGGCCCGCTAACGATGATCGGCAGGAACCCTACTGTAGGGCAGGGCGCCTATGACAGCGATGCCAACGCTGCTTTTCAGAATGCCTTGATGTGGACAATTACGGGCGACCTTCGTCATGCAAAAAAAGCGATTGAGATCATCAATGCCTGGTCAAATACGCTTACCGCTATCACCGGCAGGGACGCTGTATTAATGGCAGGCCTGGGTCCGTTTAAAATGGTCAATGCAGCAGAGTTATTACGCTATACAAATTCAGGCTGGACAGAAAATGAGATCCGCCGTACCGAACAGCATTTCCGGGAAGTTATTTACCCTGTTATTCAAAACTATGCTCCGTTTGCAAATGGAAACTGGGACAGCGCAGCCCTTAAAACAGCCATGGCGATAGCTATTTTCTGTAATGACCATCAGATATTTGAAAATACGCTCGACTATTACCAAAGCGGCGCAGGAGACGGCTGCCTCTCCAATTACATCATCAATGATTCCGGGCAATGCCAGGAAAGCGGGCGGGACCAGAGCCATACACAGCTGGGAATTGCCCATCTTGCAGATTGTTGTGAGATGGCCTGGCACCAGGGAATTGATTTGTACGGCTTACAAAACAACAGGTTACTGAAAGGATTTGAATATACGGCGAAGTATAACCTTGGCTACGATGTTCCATTTACACCAACCATAGACAGAACGGGCAAATACAGGCATTACCATATTTCCGGGGACGCCAGGGGCAGATTGCGGGCAGTTTATGAGGAAGTTTATAATCATTATGTCCGCCGGCGCGGAATTGAAGCGCCATTTACTGCAATGGCTGCCGCGCACGTAAGGCCTGAATCACAAGGTACGCCTGGTGCCGACCATGTTGGGTTCGGCACACTTTTATATTCAAGGCAATATCCGGATAACAGTACTGTAAATCTCCCCTATCGCCCTGCCGGCGTTATTGTGACGGATTCAGGAAATGTTAACATCATCAACTGGCCCAAAATAATCAATGCCGGATATTACCGGATCCAAAGATCAACTAAGCCTAACGGGCCGTATAAATTACTGACAGACAAATTCGTGAACGATCATTTTATTGACCGTAACGTTATAAAAGGCCAATTATATTATTATAAAGTAGCTGCGGTAAACCCTTATGGGCAGGGTGCATTTTCCATTTCAAAATCTATAAATACGGGGCTGCCTGAAGCATGGCAAATTGCGGATATCGGTACAGCTGGGGATGGTGTCAAAGAACACCCGGACAGCTTATTCTCAACGGGTGGTAAGAAAGGCGTAGCCTTATACAATGGTGCCGCATTTGAATTGCATGGGATCGGTACAGGGACAGACAGCCTGGGCGACCATTGTTCAATGCTTTACCAGCCATTGAATCAATCGGCTGGCATAATGATGAAATACATACCGCAATTCAGTGCGCAGGCTACCCAGCTTGGGTTAACTATCCGCAACGACAAGGACGTGAATGCTGCCGGAATATTGTTACTGTTGCGTCCCATACCCCAGCCCAATCCCGAATCACCGGGCTGGCAGGTTCAATTTCTAAAACGTAGTCAAAATGGCCGGAACGAGGTCATTGCTACGAGTGAAGAACTGAAATCCCCCGTGGTAACTTTTGGACGAATGACCGGTTCTATCTGGTTAAAAATCAACAAAACCGGGGATCATTTTACATCAAGTTATTCCGCAGATGGCAGGCAGTGGATCGAGTTGGGAAAAGCTAATTTCAATTTCACGGTTCAGGCAGTGGCGGGTGTTTTGGTGGCTTCAGGGTCAAAACTGATTGATACACAAGTCACGATTGCTAAATTAAAACTTTTGAAGCCCTGATTAAGGTAATAATATCGACGATCACATCGGCTCCCCGGCATTCTTAAACAACCGCATATTAATTAAGGTAACTATAAAATGCTGATAGAAACAGCGCCTATAAGAGACAAGAGACTCTTTAACTAATACTCTATCAATAAGGCACTAAGCATTTTAACTAAAAAACAAAAGCGAAAAAGCGCTATTTCACCACATAGGAACTCCGCGTAAAATATACTGAAGGAAACCGCATTAGCATGCAAAGTACCTGAATAGGCCTTCTATACATACCCATTTTCAATGCAAGTTGTGCCGCCTCCGCATTTCAGACTTATATAATATATTTTTTTTGATGGTAAGGCACTGATGATGAGTATCATTTTCAGCTTCCCTTGTCTTTGCCAATGTCCAATTATTACAGTTCGGGCCTGAGTACCCTTAAAATGTTCATGCTACGGAAACAACCGCACATATTGGTTTACCTAAATTATCATTTACAATGGAAAGAACTTTTACGCTTAACAAACAAACATTATTCAAACGCCGCATTTGTCCGATGCTTTTTTACCTGGCAGTAATGCTGATCTCTATCAATGGAAAGGCCCAAACCTTTGTACATCCCGGTGTGGCCTTTAACCGGGCCGATCTGGATCAATTGAAAGCGAACATTACCCGCGAACCATGGCTATCCGGTTATAATGCATTAAAAAACGACTCGCATTCGCAATTGGGCTATGGGCAAAAGGGTCCGTTTGCAACAGTTACAAGGGCACCGAACCTAAACAACAGCGCTTGGATCGATGACATGCAGGCTGTTCACAACCTGGCCTGGATGTGGTGGTTTACAGGAGATTCTACTTATGCCCGCAAAGCTACTAACTTGCTTGATGCCTGGGCGGTAACCAATACTACCTGGGGTGGCGGAGAATCTATGCTGGATATTGGCGACTATGCACAATATTGGGGCGTAGGTGCTGAAATCCTCCGCTCTACTTTTCCCGGTTGGACCGCAGCTAATACACAGCATGTAAAAAATTATTTTGCCAATGTTTTATTTCCGACTTCCTGGGTACCGAGCCCCTTGCGCGACGCGAACAAAGGGGCCCTGCAGTTAAAAATAGCCCTTGCTGCATCGGTTTTTTGTGATGATATCACCCGGTTTAACCAGGCAGTGGAAGTGTACCGAATGGACGCCGGCGGGGGGATGCGTAATTCACTGCCCAATGGAGAGGTAGGAGATTCAGGCCGTGACGACCACTGGCGCGTCCAGGCAGCAGCCCTGGCCTGGGGTGCAGAAGTTGCTTATAAACAGGGGGTAGATATGTTTGCCGAGTTAGATAACCGGGTATTGGCTATCGGCGAGTTGTATCATAAATACGCCTTTGACGGAGCCTCAATGACCTTTATCCCGTTGGGAGGCTACGCAAGTTATTGGACCGGCTGGGGTATTCAGCCCGGGGCAAGGGCCGGCGATATGACTAATCTTATTTACAGCGCCTATAATGTGCGTAAGGGGATACCTACCCCTAATACGGACAGGATGAGAGCTGCTTTGGGTGGTCCCGGCGGCAATTTCTTATATCTGAAATCATCAGATACTTCTACAGCTGTTAAATTGCCCCAGGTATATTACCCTGCCGATCATGTGCAAGCGGTGAGTAACCTAACCAATATAGATATCGGTAATCCCGGATTGGCAGGCAGCGCCTCCTATAATAACGGGATCTGGACGCTTAAAGGTGCCGGAACTTCCACAAGCAATGCTTTCAGCTTCAACTTTAAAAAAATCAGCGGCGATGCCGGCCTGGTAGTAAAAGTTGAGAATATGTCGCTAAATACCGGTGGTTGCGGCGTCATGTTACGCCAATCGCTGGCACCAGGTTCAGCTTTTTATGATATTTTCCTTAAAGCAACAGGCGGTGCCGGAAACCACTGGCAACCCAAAGCCCCCTGGTGGTTAAAAATTGAGCGTGTAGGCACCCGCATATTTACGTATCATTCACAGGATGGCATTAGTTGGACTTGTCTTGGTTGTTGGTATTCTGCAACAGGTTTCCCCAATGATTTATATGCCGGATTTTATACCCTTTCCAGCAATAATTCGGCACTAAATATCGCCACGTTCAGTAACGTGGCCTATAGTCAAACCGCCCCTGCCGGATCTCCGGAGATCAGCAGTGCTACCACAGCTACGGCTACTATTGGTGCACCGTTCAGTTATAGCATCGTTGCCGGTGCTAATCCATCTTCCTATAGTGCCAGTGGTTTGCCATCAGGGCTTAGCCTTGATGCTGCTACCGGTATTATTTCGGGCACACCTACCGCTTTAGGACAAAGCGAAGTTACCATAGCTGCCACTAACGCCAGCGGTACCGGTACGGCAACCCTGATGTTGAATGTGATCAACAACCAGGTACCGGCCGCGCCAGCTTCGGCTGCGGCATCAATTGTTAACACTACACAAATTAATCTTACCTGGGCGGCTTCAGCCAACGCTACCAGTTACTCGGTAAAACGGTCTTTATCATCTACCGGGCCGTTTACCACCATACAGTCAGGTATAACCGGTACATCATACATTGATGCCAGCCCGGTATCCGAAGTAAACAATTATTATGTTATTACCGCACTTGCCGGAACATTGGAAAGCGGAAATTCAGCTGTGGTTTCCGGGTCGGTACCACCGGCTACTCCTGCCGCGTTAACTGCAGTAAGCAAAAATCATGAAATTGACCTGAGCTGGAATACAGCATCAGGGGCAGCTACCTATAATATAAAACGGGGTACCCTAAGCGGCGGCCCTTATACAACGGTTGCCAACGTCGCAAGTACCAGCTTCGCCGACCTGAACGTAAGTAACGGCAGCCCGTATTACTATGTAGTTTCATCTGTGGGCCAAACCAAAGAAAGCTCCAATTCGGCCGAATCATTTGGTGTGCCTGGCTCAAGCACTTCAACCTGGAGCCCTCAACCTGAATCCGACTCGCTTACGCTTGCCCGGAACTGGCTGGAAAATGCGGCACCGGTTAATCCCGCGATCATTACTTTTCAGGCCACTGCCGACAGCACCCTAACCAACGATATTCAAAACCTTGTCGCTTCCAGGATCCAGTTCAATGCAGGCGCCAGTAATTATTCAATAGGTGGTGCTGCAATACATTTGCGGAATGACCTGGTTAACAACAGCACGGCATATCAAACCCTAAGCATGCCTGTAACACTTGATACGCTGCTCAATGTAAATACACCCGGCGTGAACGGAACAGTAGCTTTAACCGGACAAATCACAGGTACCGGCAGTCTGCTTAAGAATGGCATCGGGTTTGCTTACTTAGGAGGTAACAATACCTACTCTGGTGGCACTACGCTCAACGGAAACGGGCAAAGCTGGCCTCCGGTTTACGGTATGGAAATATCGGGAACAAGTACAGGAACTCCCTCTGCCCCTACCTCAGGTCCGCTCGGAACCGGAAAAATAACAATGAACGGCGGGGCACTTTTCTCGGCCAATGGTGATGCTACCTTGTACAACGATATTGAAATCGCAGCCGGAAAAACCAGCTATTTCTACCAAACCAGCAACGCTTTGAACCTTTACGGCCGCCTTACCGGAAGCGGTACAATTATTCAGGATGGTAACGTATATGCCGGGCTGCACCTGTTTGCTGATAACAGCAGCTTTACAGGATACTTTGTTTCCAAACTGCGCAGTGGTAACTCTCGTACCCGCTTCGAAGTGCCGCAATCAGGCAGTGCAAATGCATCATGGAACCTTGACGCCAATGGTAACGACTGCCAGGGGATAATGTTCCCTACCGGCACCATCAGTTTTGGCTCATTAAGCGGCAGGGGCGCTATCCGTACAGATGGAGGCGGTAACCCAACCATCAGCATTGGTGCGTTGAATATAAGCACCAACTACGGTGGAACAATGACCGGTACCATGAACGTAGAAAAAGTAGGTACCGCTGTTCTGACCTTTACGGGTAACCAGGCTTACTCAGGAACAACGACGATAAAAAACGGCACTTATTTGCTCAATAACGATCCCAACAGCGGCACATTCACCAGTCCGGTGATTACTGCAGCAGGAACCTTTGGCGGCACGGGGCAAAGTTCATCAACGGCTACCATCGGTACAGGCTCAGGTACCGGCGCGGTACTGGCACCCGGTAACCTGGCTATCGGTACCTTAAAAGTGGGCAGCCTTAACATGAATGCCGATGCTACTTATAAAGTGGAACTAAACACAAGCGCTGCTACCAGCGATAAGGTAAGCACAGGTACCGTAAATTTACTAAACCAACCCAAATTACAGATCGCTGCTATTGACTCAACCAGTCTGGCCCAAGGAGCATCATTTACCATTATCGACAATACAGGAAGCGCCGCGATAGCCGGTACGTTTAAAGGGCTGCCGGAACTTGCTCCTGTAACAGTTGGTAACTTCACGCTGCGTATCAGCTATAAAGGTGGTACAGGCAATGACGTAGTGCTTCTGGATGACCGGCCGCTACCAGTAATTATCACCAGTGCGCCAACGGATACTATACTGATTGGCCGACCTATGACTTATACCATAACCGGAATCAAATCGCCCAATCATTTTTCGGCAAGTGGATTACCCGCCGGATTACAAATTGATTCTTTATCGGGCAAAATTTCAGGAACACCAACTGATGCAGGGACTTTTAACGTTAGCCTGACAGCAAGCAACGGCGGCACAGCGGGAACTTCAACACTTGTGCTTACGGTACTTGGCAGCGCTGTAAACTCATTGACAGTTGCCGCAGGCGATGCTAAAAACATCCTTGAATGGCAATCACTTCCAGGATATAGCTATAATGTTAAACGTTCAACAACTTCCGGAGGCCCCTACACCGCCCTCGGCTCGGTAACAAACCTTAGCTTCACCGACAGCAACGTAAGCAATGGCACTACCTATTTTTATGTAGTAGCTCCTGCAGACAGTACCGGCGAAGGTGCAAAAAGCTTAGAAGTGGCGGCTAAACCCAACATCGGGCAGCGTGAGTTTTATCAATTTGATGAAGCCAGCGGAACCAAAGGCAGAGATACCTGGGGCGCCAATCATGCTGTGCTCGCGGTAACGGCTAATCGTGCCACGGGTAAATATGGCAAATCCTTGTTGCTTGACGGTTCAACAAATGCTTATGCAACGCTGCCTGCCGGTATTTTCAGCACCCTTAACGATTTTACCATATCTGCCTGGGTACGAATGGATGCCATAAGTACCTGGATGCGTGTTTTTGACTTTGGCTCAAGCACTACCCAATACATGTTCCTTACTGTGCAGGCTGGTGTAGTGAGCGGCCAGTCAACCATTCGCTACGCTACCAAGAACGGCTCGGCTGCAGAACAGAATATCAATTACAACTATACCTTCCTATTAAATACATGGACCTACCTTGCCGTAACACGCACTGGCAACACTACTACCCTTTATGTAAATGGCACATCGGTAGCGTCGTCAACAAACATCACCATCAAGCCATCGGCAATGGGTAACACAACGCAAAATTACCTGGGTAAATCACAATTTGCCGACCCGATGTTTAAAGGATCAATCGATAATTTCAAAATCTACGGCAGGGCCTTGAATGCCTCTGAGATCGCATCCGACATGTTAGGCGACCAGGTTATTTCCTTTGCTGCCATACCCACCAAATCTGCTACAGATGCAGACTTTACCCCCGGCGCTCTGGCAACATCCGGATTACCGCTCAGCTTTAGCAGTTCGGATACAACAGTTGCGGTTATTGTTGCCGGTCAGGTTCATATAAAATCGCCGGGCACAACAATCATTAATGCTTCGCAAGCCGGCACTGCCAGTTATAAGGCGGCAACCTCAATAAATCAGACATTGACGGTTCAAAAAGCGGCTCAAACAATCACTTTTAATTCACTACCTGCAAAAACATTAGCGGATAGCGATTTTGTTGGAGGAGCCATAGCGAACTCCGGATTGCCGGTTACTTATAACAGTTCTGATACCTCGGTCATAAAGATCATAAACAACAAACTACACATTGCCGGTGCCGGCACAGCGGGCATTACGGCTTCACAAAATGGCAATGCAGTTTACGCCGCGGCTAACCCTGTAAGTCAAAACATTACCGTTACCAAATTAAACCAAACTATCAACTTCGCTGCATTTCAGGCCGGAAGGCCCGGCGACCCGGATATTTTACTGAATAGTTCCGCGAGTTCAGGACTGCAAGTTTCTTACAGCAGTTCCAACACAGCAGTTGCTACAATTATTAATAATAAACTGCATATCATAGCGCCCGGAAGCAGTACCATATCGGTTGAGCAGGCAGGTGATCCACGGTATTCGGCCGCATCACAAAACCAAACATTTACCGTCCTGCCATATAATATCCGCGTTCAATCAACAGATGGTGATAACGGTCAGCTAAGTAATGCTACCATTAAGCCCTATCTGAAGATAGCCAACCAGGATTCAGTTGCCATTAAGTTCGGCGAACTGACCGCACGTTACTGGTTTACAGCCGAAAACTACGCGGGCATCAATACCTATATTGACTATGCACAAATGGGTGCAGGCAATATTACGGCCAGGTATGTGGCATTGGCCAATCCGCGTAATAACGCGTTTGGTTATGTGGAATATGCCTTCGCAGCCTCTGCGGGCAACTTAAACGCCGGGAGTACCTCCGGTGCCATCCAATCCCGTTTCGGCAATAGCGACTGGTCAAATTTATCAGAAGCGAACGATTATTCGTATCAGCAGGGTTCTGCCGTTTATTCAGAAAATCCCAACATCACGCTTTACCGCAACGGCGTACTTATTTGGGGTACCGAGCCGGGCATCGTTGATGAAAACCGCCAGGTGAAGGTTTACACTGAGAATAAAACATCGTCGGGAAATACGATAAGCGTTTACCTGAGTATGGACAACCAGGGAAATGTCCCTCTCAATTACAAGGACCTAAGCATCCGTTATTTCTTTACCAACGAAGATGCTAAGCCTTTAAATTATTGGATTGATTACGCGAAGATTGGTACATCCAAAATAAGCGGCCAGTTCAGCCCTTTATTGCCGGCCGACACGATGGCCGACACTTATTTCCGCCTGAAAGTTGATTCATCCGCCGGTAAATTATATCCGCTCAGCACCACCGGAAATATCCAATACCGGATCGCCAAAACAGACTGGTCTGCATTTACCCAAACAAACGACTATTCATACCAGCCGGGCCTTAGTAGTGAAAACCCGCATATCTGTGTTTATTACCAGGATCAGCTTATCTATGGTACTGAACCAACAGGTTCCTTACCGGGTACAATGGCTTTTCATAACAACATCACCGGCATAACTGTCAATCAAAACAATATCAGCCCTGCAGTTTCCATTGCCAAAGCGGTATCGCCCAATGGTGACGGCATTAACGATTTTCTGATCATTGAAGGGATAACAAGTTATCCTAATAACAAGCTAACCGTTGTTAACCGCACCGGCAACCTGATGGCGGAGATCAAGGGTTATAACAACGCAGACCGGATCTTCAACGGACGCAATGCAAGCGGTAGGCAAATTGCTGCCGGAACTTATCTGTATTTGCTGGAATATGTTGACGGTGCCGGTAAAACGATCAGGAAAACAGGGTATTTCCTCCTGAAATATAATGATCAATTGTAAGCGAAAAAGACATGGGCAATTTCTTTAAATCTATTAAAACCAACGGCCGCCTGGTGGCCGCCGTTGGTTACTTTACGCTGACCGGCATATTTCATGCAGCTGCACAAAGTTCCTTTACTTACAGCCAGTATATGAACAACCTGCTTCCACTAAACCAGGCTTATTCCCTGCTTGACAAGAACGCGTCGGTCACCGGTTTATACCGCAGTCAATGGACCGGTATAGAGGGCGCACCCAAAACGTTCATGTTTAATACGGCTATTCCCCTTGAACAAATGAACGGAGCCACCGGCGTGACCGTACTGAACGACCAGTTTGCAGTGGAGCGTGTGACCGAGGCAAATGCTTTTCTGGCCAAAGGTATTCAACTGGGCAACGAAAACTTTCTGGGTGTTTCATTAAATGCGGGGATCAGGCAGTATGTGGCCAATTATTCGACACTTGCTACCACAGATCCCTCTTTCCGGAATGATGTGCGCCAAACCCGGCCGAATGTTGGTTTTTCTGTGATGTTGTACGCGTCCAACTATTATATTGGTTTCGCACTTCCCGAGTTAACCATTGCTGCATTAGGTAGCGCATCTGTACAGGATAACAGCTATTTCAAAAGCCACTTTAATGTATCGGCAGCTTATCTGATCGATAACGGCTCTGATTTCAAAGTTAAACCGGCATTCCTGGCGTACTATACCAAAAACCAGCCATTGACTGCCGATTTCTCGACGACCCTTTATATGAAGAATGTTATTGGTTTGGGTGCCGATTATCGTACCGGCAAACAAATGTCCGGGATCCTCAGCATCAATTCCAGGAATGTGCGTATTGGTTACAGTTACCAGTTTGGCACAACCGGATATAACCTGGGCGGAATTAACAATGCTGTTCATGAAGTGATATTGACCTATCGTTTTGGCAAACACCTGGACAATATATCGCTGCTGTAATACAATTGCCGGTAGCTTGAATTAGATTTGGTTAATGAAACCCTACTCATCAGTTCCTGTCAAATCTTTGACAGGAACTTTTGTTTATAACGAATATTTTTTTTCGATTGCTATCATCAGAGCATATTACAAAATTTGGGCGTTTTTTATTCCAGTGATTGATTATAATCGGCTTAACCCGGTTGGGCTGACTGATTCTTTATTTAATTAATACATTTTAAGATCCGCCTTTAACCAGCCAGAAAAGTGATATAACAAATTTGATTTGGATTAATCAAATTTATTCCTTTAGCTTTACCGCAACTTTAGGGGTGTCCTTTGATGGACTGAGATAATACCCTTTGAACCTGATCCAGGTAATGCTGGCGAAGGGAAAAGTGATAGCATCGCTACGCGCGCTGTTTTTTCTTTCCTTGTACGGGACATTCCTATAGTTAGCTTTTTTAAACGCAACACCATGGAAGTCACCGTTAATCAACAAAATTATATTGTTCCTGATGACTGTAATGTGCAAACGCTGCTCGGCGATGTGCTGCAACAGCACCTGAAGGGCCTCGCTGTAGCTATCGACAAAATCATCATTCCCAAATCTCAATGGGAAACGCAGGCACTTAAACCAGGTGACAATATCATCATCATCAAAGCCACCCAGGGAGGGTAAAAAATCAAGCCATTATGAAAACAGAAAAAATTCCAACAGGACAGGTCATTACTACTACGCCTTTTCCTGGCTCGCGTAAAATTTACGTAGAAGGTCAACTGCATCCAATTAGCGTAGCGATGCGTGAAATTACCCTTAGCGACACCAGGCTGCATGGCCGTTTCGGTGAAACGGAGCCTAACGCCCCCGTGACGGTTTACGATACCAGCGGCCCATACACCGATTCAACCATTGAGATCGATGTAAAAAAAGGCCTGCCCCGTCTGCGTGAAAGCTGGATCCGGGAACGCGGTGATGTAGAAAAACTGGATACCATATCATCCGATTACGGTCGCCAACGCCTCGCCGATATCGGTCTTGATCATCTGCGCTTTGTTCATCAAAGCACACCGTATAAAGCAAAAGCGGGTATGAATGTATCGCAATTGCACTACGCTAAGAAAGGCATCATCACAGCAGAGATGGAATACATTGCTATACGCGAAAACCAACGTATCGATTCATTAAAAGAACAACTCAACGGTCAATATGCCCTTCTCGGTCAGCAGCATGCGGGTAACAGTTTCGGTGCCAATACGCCAAAAGGCTTTATCACCCCCGAATTTGTTAGGCAGGAAGTTGCTGCCGGCAGGGCTGTTATCCCCTCCAACATTAACCACCCGGAGAGTGAACCGATGATCATTGGCCGTAATTTCCTCGTTAAGATCAATGCCAACATCGGGAACTCGGCAGTCACATCCAGTATTGAAGAAGAAGTTGAAAAAGCTGTATGGGCCTGCCGCTGGGGTGCTGATACCATTATGGATCTATCAACCGGTAAAAATATTCATGAAACGCGCGAATGGATCATCCGAAATTCGCCGGTGCCGATAGGCACGGTACCTATTTACCAGGCGCTGGAAAAGGTGAATGGCAAAGCGGAGGATCTGACATGGGAATTGTTCAGGGATACGCTGATCGAACAAGCGGAGCAGGGTGTTGATTATTTCACCATTCATGCAGGCGTGCTGTTACGTTATGTTCCGTTAACAGCTAAAAGGGTAACAGGTATCGTATCGCGCGGCGGTTCTATCATGGCTAAATGGTGCCTGGCACATCATAAAGAAAACTTCCTGTATACCCATTTCGAGGAGATCTGCGAGATCATGAAAGCTTATGACGTTGCCTTTTCGCTGGGTGATGGCCTTCGCCCGGGCAGTATTGCCGATGCCAACGATGAAGCGCAGTTTTCCGAACTGGAAACATTGGGCGAGCTCACCAAAATAGCCTGGAAACATGATGTGCAAACCATTATAGAAGGTCCCGGACATATTCCTATGCATATGATCAAAGAGAATATGGATAAACAGCTAAAGCATTGCGCAGAAGCGCCTTTTTATACGCTGGGACCACTTACTACCGATATCGCTCCGGGTTATGACCATATCACCTCCGCCATTGGTGCTGCCATGATCGGCTGGTTTGGCACCGCGATGCTTTGCTACGTAACCCCCAAAGAGCACCTGGGCCTGCCCAATAAAAAGGATGTTAAAGATGGTGTTATCACCTACAAAATCGCCGCTCATGCCGCCGATCTGGCCAAAGGCCATCCGGGTGCGCAATACCGCGACAATGCATTAAGTAAAGCGCGGTTCGAATTTAGATGGGAAGACCAGTTTAACCTGGCGCTTGATCCGGATACGGCCAGAGAGTTTCATGATGAGACCTTACCTGCCGACGGCGCCAAGGTAGCTCACTTCTGTTCGATGTGCGGGCCCAACTTCTGCTCAATGAAAATCACGCAGGATGTACGTGATTATGCCAAAGACAAGGGCTTTGATGTACAAGGTGCGCTGGTAAAAGGGATGGAAGAAAAATCGAAAGAGTTTTCGGAAAAAGGAAGCGAATTATACCTGTAAAACATGGAACTGATCGTGATTTCGAGCGAACGGGCAATTGAGGGAGAGGCCGGCATTATAAACGATCTGTTCAGATCAGGCATGTGTCGTTTCCATCTGCGGAAACCCGGCAGCAGCATTGAGCAGGTTAGCAAATTGATCGACCATATCGATCCGGCTTTTTACCAACGAATTGCTTTGCATCAATATCACGAACTGGCAGCCACATATAACATCGCCAGGTTGCATTTTACAGAGCAGTCCCGAACCCGAACCTTTGCGAAAACACTGGAATCACAAAAAGAAAAAGGGATCAGGCTGAGCACGTCAACGCATGATGCGCGACTGATCCCTTCTCTCTCCGTTTTTGAATACACGTTTTTAAGTCCCGTGTTTGATAGTCTTTCTAAACCCGGATACACGGGCACCATAAAACCTGGTTTCAGGCTTGAAAATGAAGACAGAAGCCCCAGGGTAATTGCTTTGGGTGGCGTCGAAACAGATCGGCTGGAAATCATAAAAAAAATGGGCTTTGACGGTGCAGCCGTATTAGGAGCGGTCTGGAATCAACCACAAATGGCCTTGCAAACATTTCACCGGCTGCAGGCCGGCATAACAAATTTAAATATCATCATATGATCAGTAAACTTCATTATATATCACAGCCGGCCGCCGATGGCTCGCATATTACAGCCATACAAAATGCACTGGATGCCGGCTGCAAGTGGATACAACTAAGGGTAAAAGATGCACAGGAAGCAGACGTACTGGCTTATGCTACCGAAGCCATTGCCCTTTGCAGGCCTTATGGCGCTAAACTCATTGTGAACGACTATCCGGAACTTGCACTTAAAGCAGGTGCCGATGGCGTTCATTTAGGTTTAGAGGATATGCCTGTAAGTAAAGCCAGGGAAATTGTTGGTAACAATTTTATCATTGGCGGTACAGCGAATACAATAAGCCATGTATTGGCCCGGATAGCCGAAGGGGTAGACTATATTGGTTTGGGACCTTTCCGTTTCACAAGCACCAAAAAGAAACTTAGCCCCGTTCTGGGTTTGGATGGCTATACGGCTATCATGAATGAAATTCAAAACCTGGGTTTTAAAACGCCGGTTATCGCTATAGGCGGTATCGAAACTGATGATATCCCGCACATCATGGGAACGGGTATTTACGGAGTCGCTATTTCAGGCGCGATCACCCATGCTGATGACCGTACCTCTGTAGTTAATAACATTCATGCCTTTCTTGACAGCGCTCAAATAACCTCAACTGCAACCATTTAATACTTTTAAATTATGCTAAAAATTGCAGACACTATATTTAACTCCAGGTTATTTACAGGAACCGGAAAGTTCAGTTCATCTGCCCTGATGGAAGAAGCCTTAATAGCTTCGGGCTCTGAACTGGTAACCGTGGCCTTAAAACGGGTTGACGTCAATAACGATGACACGGACGATATTCTGAGACATTTGAAATTGCCGCACATTAACCTCCTGCCCAACACATCCGGGGTCCGCAATGCCCGCGAAGCCGTATTTGCAGCGCAACTGGCCCGCGAAGCACTGGAAACCAACTGGATCAAGCTGGAGATCCACCCGGATCCCAAATACCTGATGCCCGACCCTATTGAAACCCTGAAAGCAACAGAAGAGTTAGCAAAATTGGGGTTTATTGTGTTGCCTTACATCCATGCAGACCCGGTGTTGTGCAAACGGTTGGAAAATGCGGGTACATCCGCGGTAATGCCACTGGGTTCCCCTATCGGCAGTAACAAGGGGCTAAAAACCATCGATTTTCTGGAAATTATTATCGATCAGAGTAACGTACCCGTGATAGTTGATGCCGGTATCGGTGCGCCATCAGACGCAGCCAAAGCCATGGAAATTGGGGCCGATGCGGTTTTGGTAAATACAGCCATAGCCGTATCCGGTAATCCGGTACAAATGGCCATGGCTTTCAAACTTGCTGTGGAAGCGGGCCGGATGGCATACGAGGCCAAATTAGCAATGACAGTATCTCATGCGGTTGCCAGCAGCCCTTTAACTTCTTTCCTGGATGAATAGTTTTAACGACATTTTTCAGGCATACAACTGGGATGATACCAAACAAAGCATTTATGCCAAAACCAGCGATGATGTGTTGAAAGCGTTATCTGCAGGCAGGCGTACGCTGGAAGATTTCAAGGCGCTGGTATCACCGGCGGCAGCCCCCTACCTGGAACAGATGGCGCAGATCAGTCAGCAGCTAACACTGAAACGCTTTGGTAAAACAATACAAATGTATGTGCCGCTTTACCTGTCGAACGAATGCAACAATATTTGTACCTACTGTGGTTTCAGCTACGATAATAAACTGCGGCGCAAAACGCTTTCGCCCATGGAGATCATGCAGGAAGTAGCTGTGATCAAGGATATGGGATATGACCATGTGTTACTGGTTACCGGCGAGGCCAACCAGACAGTACATGTAGATTACTTTAAAAAAGTGCTGGAACTCATCCGGCCCCACTTTGCACATGTATCCATGGAAGTACAGCCACTCGACCTGGATGATTATCTGGCCTTAACCCCTTATGGCTTAAATACGGTGCTCGTTTACCAGGAAACTTACCATCAGGATGATTACAAAAAACATCACCCCAGGGGAAAAAAATCCAATTTTCAATATCGGCTGGAAACACCCGACCGTTTAGGGCAGGCAGGTATCCACAAAATGGGTTTAGGCGTGCTCATTGGATTGGAAGACTGGCGTACCGACTGTTTCTTTACGGCCCTGCATCTCAATTACCTTGAAAAACAATATTGGCAGAGCAAGTACAGCTTATCCTTCCCGAGGCTACGTCCATTCAGCGGCGGGCTGGAGCCTAAAGTGGAGATGAGCGATCGTGAGCTGGTACAGCTCATCTGTGCGTACCGGATATTTAATGAAGAGGTTGAGTTATCCATCTCTACCCGCGAGTCGCCTAATTTCAGGAATAATATCATCAAATTGGGTATAACCGCCATGAGCGCCGGCTCAAAGACCAATCCGGGCGGCTACGCGGTTGAACCGGAATCGTTGGAACAATTTGAAATATCAGATGACCGGAGCCCGGCAGAAATTGCGCGAACCATCCGGGCACAGGGCTATGAACCGGTTTGGAAAGATTGGGACCATTGTTTAACCCGTTAATTTAACAGCGATGCTTGAAAAGGAAGAATTAAAGCGCTACAACCGGCAGATCATTCTCCCGGAATTAGGGATGGAGGGACAACAGAAACTGAAACAAGCCAGCGTATTGATTGTCGGCGCCGGGGGCTTGGGATGCCCGATTTTACAGTACCTGGTTGCAGCCGGCATCGGTTTGATTGGTATAGTAGATGATGATTTGGTTGATATCAGTAACCTGCACCGACAAATATTGTACAACATAAATGACATAGGCCTTAATAAAGCTGATGTTGCAAAAGAAAAGCTTCAACTGTTAAACCCGCACGTCCGGATAATTTCTCATCCGGAACGTTTAACCGAGAACAACAGCTTTTTCATTTTCAGCGGGTATGACCTGGTGATCGATGGCTCAGATAATTTTCCTACCCGGTACCTGGTCAATGATACGTGTGTAGCCTTAAACAAGCCGCTGGTATTTGGTTCTATTTTTAAGTTTGAAGGGCAGGTTTCGGTATTCAATTATCAAAACGGTCCAAATTACCGCGACCTTTTCCCTGAAGCCCCAGCCGCCGACGAAGCGCCAAATTGCGCGGATATCGGCGTAATTGGCGTGTTGCCCGGGATAGTGGGAACCTTTATGGCTAACGAAGCTATAAAAATCATATGCGGTATAGGTGATGTGTTATCGGGAAAATTACTGACCATTAACGCGCTCGATGTTTCCGTTAGCTTATTCAACTTCGGAAATGTCACAAATCCCTCTCCTGCCAAAATAATTCCTATCCATACCAGGCATTCAATACAGGAGATTGATTTTACAGAATTAGAGCGATGGATTTCCTCGGTACCGGAACAAATAATATTGGTAGACGTACGCGAATTTTATGAGTTTGAGGATTTCAACATAGGCGGTATCAATATCCCCCTGTACGAACTTAACGACAGGGCAACGGAAATACCGGAAGACAAGAAAGTTATCTTTTGTTGTTCAACCGGCGTAAGAAGCAAACAGGCTATGACGCTTTTCAGGCAACTGACAAACCGGGACAGTGTGCACCTTAAAGATGGTTTTAAAAACTACGGAAACCATGCAAAACTATAAATACATTTCAGTGCTTACCATTGCGGGTTCTGATAGCGGCGGCGGGGCCGGTATTCAGGCAGACCTGAAAACATTTTCGGCTCTTGGCTGCTACGGTACCTCGGCAATCACAGCCGTCACCGCGCAGAATACTTTAGGCGTAACTGTTATACATCCTGTTCCGCCCGAAGTAATCACTGCTCAAATTGTTGCGGTAATGGCGGATATTAAACCTTCAGCTATCAAAATTGGACTATTACCTAACGCCGAAGCCGTTTTGGCAGTTGCAACTGCATTAAAGCGATACGATGAAGTACCAATTATTGTTGACCCAGTGATGATTGCATCAACAGGAGGTTCACTGGCCACAGCGGGAACCCTTGATGCGTTGAGAGATACGTTATTTCCAATTGCTGAGTTGATCACACCCAATATTCCTGAAACAACCGCATTTATAGGAAGCATAATCACGGATACTCAGTCGATGCGGCAAGCCATGCCCTTTTTATTGAAATATAACAGTTTTGCTGTGTTGATCAAGGGCGGGCATTTACCCGGAAGGGATATTTGCCATTATTATGCGGATAAAAACGGTAACGAGAAAGAAATACGTTCATCGTTCATCGAAACAAATAATACCCACGGAACCGGGTGCACACTATCAGCTGCAATTGCCGCATATATAGCCAGGGGCGAAAAATTATACGACGCCATATTACTGGCTGAGAAATTTGTAGGCAGGGCCTTGGCTGAAGGAAAAAATGTCAAAACAGGTCAAGGTTCCGGGCCGTTGAACCATTTTTTTAAACCCCGAAAATTGGCCAGAATAGAAAGCTGAGATACGCTTCCACCTTTAATTATTGATAGATAAAGCCATTCCCCTGACTTTATCTATCTTATTTGGCATTGACTGTTTTGGTATTGTACTTTCTGATTCTTGCTTTTATCGCCCAATAATTTTAAGATAAGATGATATTTTAGGATCTCTATTTTTGATGCTTCCAAAACCTACCTTTTCCTTCGGCTATCCATTCTAAAGCTTCATTTATTCTTTTTTGTCGCGTTTCGTCGGTTTTGGCATCAGTAATCCAAAGGATATATTCCTTGCGGAAAGAGTTGGATTTGCTTTCAAAAACTGCATTTGCGTCAGGGTTGGCAACTAATGCTGCCAACAGATAATCGGGCGTTTCCAGTACCTTGGGTTTATCAGCTTCTGGCTTCTCTCTTTTTATTTTGATGCCTTTTTCATTTAACTGCCGGGCTTCTTTAAGCATAGCTATAAATTCATCGTCAGGCGGCAGGTCTCCTATTTTATTGATCTTCCCTAAAAATCTTTGGATCGGCTTCAAGTCTTTGTTTGCCTTCAGGCGTGAGTCTGTCATCAGTTCGGCTTTCAGAAATGTGAAGGAGCAATGATTTTTATAGGATGCAGCTACACACATATGATCGCCTTTATAATCAAAATGAGGAAGGTTCCATTTTATAGTCTCTTCGGCATCCGGGCAATTTTCACGAACAAGCCGGCGCCAGTGCTCAAGAATGGGTTTTGCAAAATCTTCCGAGTTCGCTATATAAGCATCCACAGCAGGGTTGTAGTTCATAAAGTTTAATTTTTAGATATTTACGATTGTGAGGGCTAATTCATTTAATTCAATGGAGCAAAGAAACTTAGCCAGACACAAAAGATTTGGTCGAAAACTTGGATAAACAGGTCAATTTAATTACTTGTTCCTTTTGCGGAACTCCGAAGGCGAGAGCCCAGCCTGTTTTTTAAAAAACTTGCCAAAATTGGCAGGATCTGAAAAATTAAGCTGATAAGCAATTTCGGCTATCTCAAAATCGGTGTACTGGATAAGGGATTTTGCTTCGGAGGCTAAACGCCCGGTAATAAACGTGAGGGCATTTTTCCCCGACACCTGTTTAACAGATTGCGAAAGATGATTTGCGGTAACCGAGAGCATATCCGCGTATTCCTGCACTGTACGCTTATCAATGTAATGGTTATTTATTAACTGGATAAACTTACGCAGCAGTATGTGTTGGGTTGTGGCCGGGCGAATGTCCTTTTTCTTTTCCAGTGTAAAGTCTTCCAGATAGTAAAGCAAACCGAGCAACTTTATCCTCGCTTCTATATGTTGTACTTTGGCCGACCTTTCATAAGCTGTAAATACAGCTTCAAAATGTGGCGCTAATTCATTAAACGCGGTGTGATCAAACTTAAACAAGTTGGTATGTAATACATCAAACAGTGGAAACTGCTGGTGAAAGTCTGGTCTGAAAAAGGAGAAGCATTCCGGCTTAAAATAAATAACATAGCCCTCCAGGGCATTATTATGGGCAAAACTATACACAAGGTCAGGCGAATGGCAGACGAGATAGGAATCGGGATCATGAATGGTCTGATCGCCATAGTTAACTTCAACCTTACCGGAATTGAACAGTAGTGCAAAAAAATAAAATGAACGTTTAAAAGGGGGCCGGTATACCTGCAGGTCCTGGTCGAGTTGATTTAACCGTAAACAGTAAAAGTTTGGATCAGTAGTTCGGCCCGGCCATGGAATAGAAGCAAGGAAATCATTAATTTCTGTGTAATAAGGCAGTGTAATTTTTGTTTTCTCCATAAAATACCCCCCATAAGGGCTGATCCTAAAATAGGAAAAGAAAATCTCTTCGCCTACTGATCACAAAAGAATCACCATCCGGAACCCCTAATATTACCATATGGTTTTCACCCTTTTTCGCGCTGTTGCCAATATATCTTTGAAATGGATAAGGAAATTCAGAAAATGTCGATATCTTCTGTCTGCTTATGAAATAAGAAGAGGCCGTATCATAATACAAACGATACAGCCTCTTTTGCGGAGAGGGAGGGATTCAAACCCCCGGTACCTGTTACAGTACACCTGATTTCGAATCAGGCACATTCGATCACTCTGACCCCTCTCCGTATAAACTGAAATAAAACAAAAAATCCTGCTGATGCAGGATATGTTTGTTTTATTGGTGGGGTGAAATGGGGATCTATTAGAACACTTGGATGGAATTTTAGAGATCATTAAAGAAATTCTTCAAGGCAGCCGGAATTAAATTCAGACACCCCTTAATTGATCAAGCGTAAAGAAAAGGTGTGTATATTTGACTATCATAGCGTTATTTTTTTGTCTTTAGCTGACGGGATTGTTCCTTTAAAAGTGGGATAGTCATCTAAATTATTAAAATGTAATATATTGACTTAAACTTTAAGAAAGCTATCTAACCTTAGACGTATTAACTATTTACTTCTTGCAATGATTTTTGAATTTACGACGGCCCCGGGTTTTGACTTTATAACACTGTTTTCAAAACAGATCAATGCACCCGTAAGGGACAATGTATTGGAAATCCCGAAAACACTTGGAGAAGGTTATGTACGTAAAGTTGGGTTTGGGGATGATTTCAAATTAACGATCCATCGTTATGTATTGAAAGAAGATCTGATTGTTAAACGCAATCCGGCTGCAATTGCTAATGATGTCCGTACCATTTTCTTTTATAATGACAGGGAAGATCTTGAAGTTAAATATCATAACGAGGCAAATATACCATGCTCACAAAAAAATGATTCTTCCATACTCCTGTCATCAAATGATTTGCGAACGGAAATTCGTTTTCCTGCCGGCAGCAATATTCAATACGTAGTAGTCGGGATTACTGCTAACAGATTACGCTCAGTTCTATCTATTGAAAAACCTAATGGTACCTTAAAAACCATTACAGCGGAAAACGCTTCCTTTCTCTTTTTCGAAAGTTTGGATGCCGAAATGCAATTGCTGCTTAAAAATATCGTATCCGTCGACATGAATAATTCCCTGAATAATTTCTACGTGCAAATCAAGGTACAAGAACTGATGTACCTGCTTTTTAGTAAACTGTCGCTCAGGGAGCATAGGACTTTTAAAAATATAAATAGTAACGATGCAGAGAAACTTCTGATCATTCGCAACGAGATATTGAGTGATTTGAGTACCCCGCCGGTTTTAAATGAATTAGCGCGGATCGCGTCGATGAGCGAAACGAAACTTAGGCCGCTTTTTAAGCAAACATTTGGTGATACGATATATAATTATTACCAAAAAGCCAGAATGGAAGAAGCCGCTTTTCTGTTGAAACAGGCTAAACATTCCGTTTCTGAGGTTGGCTACGAGTTGGGGTTTTCAAACCTTAGCCACTTCAGCAGGTTATTCGAGAAGCAGTACGGAATTACCCCAAAAAAATTTTCCACCTCTTCATAGAACTTCTTTTATCTAATCAACTATCATTTATCGGATAGGACTATTCTTGTGTCCTTTTCGGTTATTTTGCCCATTTTTTTACTTCTACTTTTGTCATATAGTTAAATATGACCAAGTAAAAAATAATGAAAGCAATACAATATAAAGCATTTGGCAATTCCAATGTGATAGAGGTGGTAGAGGTACCTCAGCCTGAAATCAACAATGAAAACCAAGTTTTAATTCAAATTAAGGCAGCCAGCGTAAATCCTTTGGATATCAAATTACGCAGCGGCATTATGCAACAGATCCGTCCTGTCAGTTTGCCATTTGTACCAGGTGCAGATGTAGCAGGGATTGTTGTCGCCACCGGAGAAAAGGTAACCCAATTTAAAGCAGGTGACCAGGTGATCGCCGTGACCAGAGAAGGCGGGTATGCTGAATACGCGATTGCAAATGAAAGTAACGTAGCTATTAAACCCACTAATGCCTCCTTTGAAGAAGCTACTTCCCTGGTAGTTAATATAGGCACCGCTCAATCGGTATTATTTAACGAGGGAAAATTAGCGAAAGATCAGAAAGTTTTAATTCAGGGGGCTGCGGGGGCAACAGGCGCAACTATGGTGCAGATGGCAAAAAATGTCGGGGCCTATGTTATCGCAACAGCATCGGGGCAAGGCTTCGCGTTAGTGAAAAGCCTTGGTGCGGATGAGGTGATAGATTATAAATCGCAAGACGTTAGTTTGTTAGTTAACAATATCGACCTGGTGGTGGATTGCGCTGGTGGCGAATCACAGCATAAACTTTTTGAAGTGTTAAAACCCGGAGGCGAATTATTCAGTATAGTAACCCCGCCTTCTGCAACATTAGCGGAAAAGCACCAGGTTGACGCACGGTTTATCAGTTCAAATATCTCAGCGGGTAGTTTGGCCGCTGGTTTGGCCTTGGTCAATGAAGGAAAACTCCGCCCCATCGTTGCAAAAACTTTCCCATTAGACGAAGCCGCTCAAGCCCAGGATTTTGTGTCGGCTGGCGGGGTCAACGGTAAAGTTGTCCTTGTAGTTATTTAATAACAGAGTCAATCAGTGGGCTGATCTAAGGAAACATCTTCCAAATCAAACAATACAATTTACAGATATCAATAAGATAATAAAAAAAGAGACCATGAAATTATTAGAAAAGATAACATTAGGAAAAGAAACATTGAAAAACGTTATTGCGATGGCACCAATGACGCGTAGCCGGGCTAACGGCGAAGGTGTCGTATCAGACCTGACCGTATTATATTACACACAGCGTGCCAGTGCCGGACTCCTCCTTACGGAAGCCATCAACATCTCGGAACAGGCGCTGGGCAGCCCCCTAACACCCGGCCTGTACAGCCCGGAGCAAATTGAGGCCTGGAAGAAAGTGACTAAGTCCGTTCACGACAAAGGAGGTGTGATCTACGCGCAGTTATGGCATACCGGCCGTGTTGGGCATTCAGTGGATAGAAAAGGAAAACTTCCGGTTGCGCCATCGGCGATCGGGATCAAGGGGCAGCAGCATTTCACCTCCCAGGGGCCGAAAGAGTACGAAACGCCTCAGGAATTAACTACCGCAGAGATCAAGCAGATCGTAAAGGATTACGGTCAGGCTGCCAAAAATGCTATCGATGCCGGCTTCGATGGTGTTGAATTACATGCAGCATTCGGATATTTACCTAACCAATTTTTATCGGAAAGTGCAAACCTCCGAACAGATGAATATGGCGGCAGCATTGAGAACAGGAACCGTTTCGTGCTGGAAGTTATGCAGGAACTGGTTGATGCGTCAGGAAGCGATAAAGTCGGCATTAAACTATCGCCAACTGTCTATTATAACAATATAGAAAACAGTGATCCTGTTGCTCAATTCAAACCTTTGATCGAAGCATTGAATGAATTGCCACTGGCCTATATTCATATGATGAATGGCTTGTTCCCTTTGGATAATTACCCTCACTATCCTAAGAATGCTGTGGAAACATTTGGTAGTATAAGTAAACACTTAGTCATCGCCAATGGCGGGTTCAATAAAGATAGCGGGGAGGCAGAACTGGAAAAGGGTATTGCTAAAATAATAGCTTACGGTAGCTTATTTCTGGCTAACCCTGATCTGCCAAAGCGGTTCGAACTGGATGCAGCGTTCAATACCATAGAACAAGCTACCATGTATGGCGGAGGAGAAAAAGGCTATATCGATTATCCATTCTTGAAAGATTGATCATAGTAATTACCAGTAATCCTATCTGATCAAATAGTGTAAACCAACGACAATTGAAATAGATAAATAAGGGTTTGTACTAAAATACAAAAGCCTGCAATTGTTTGATTTGCGGGCTTTTGCTGTGATTTGTTATTGAAACTTGCGGAGAGGGAGGGATTCAAACCCCCGGTACCTGTTACAGTACACCTGATTTCGAATCAGGCACATTCGATCACTCTGACACCTCTCCGTATAAATTAAACTTTAAACAAAAAATCCTGCTGATGCAGGATCTGTTTATTTTCTTGGCGGAGAGGGAGGGATTCGAACCCTCGGTACCGTTTCCAGTACGTCAGTTTAGCAAACTGATCCTTTCGGCCTCTCAGGCACCTCTCCATTTTTGTTTTCATTGGTGTTCTTAAAATCAGAACATCATAAAAACTGCAATCCAAAAAATAAAAAAAGCCCTTAGTTTGGGCTTTTTGCGGAGAGGGAGGGATTCGAACCCTCGGTACCGTTTCCAGTACGTCAGTTTAGCAAACTGATCCTTTCGGCCTCTCAGGCACCTCTCCGTTTTACTTTTAATTTATTGTCCCTTTTTTCAGGGACTGCAAATATAGTAATTCATGCATCCCGTCAAAAAAAAAAATGATTTTCTAATAATCAATCCGCACGTGGTAAATACTCATCAGCATCCGCTTAAAAATAGCTTTAATAGTTTCAATATCTTTTAAAGTTATATTACTGTCTTTCAGCTGGTTTTGATCAAGTTTATATTTCACAATGCGATCAACGAGCACACTGATCGATTCTTCATCGGGTTCCTTTAATGAGCGTGAAGCGGCCTCAACCGAGTCGGCAAGCATCAAAACTGCTCCTTCTTTGGTGAAAGGGATAGGTCCGGGGTAGCGGAAAATGTTCTCGTTAATGAATTTTTCAGGAAAATTTTTCAATGACGACTGGTAAAAATAATCCACGCGGGTATTACCATGGTGGGTACGGATGAAATCGATCACCACCTCGGGTAGATTGGCCTTGCGTGCCATTTCAATCCCCCGGCTTACATGGCGAATGATGATCTGGGCGCTTTCTTCATAAGGCAGCTTATCATGCGGATTAAAACCTGAACTTTGATTTTCAATAAAGAACAACGGGTTCTCCATTTTACCTATATCATGATAAAGCGCCCCTGCCCTAACCAGCAGGGCATTACCACCAACGGCATAAATGGCATTTTCGGCCAGGTTAGCCACCTGCAACGAATGCTGAAAGGTACCGGGTGCATTAAAGGCCAGTTCGCGCAGCAAAGGCGCGTTGGTATTGGTAAGCTCGATAAGCGTAATTTCGGATGTGATGGCAAATACCTTCTCAAACAGGTAAATGAGCGGATAAGCGAGCAGGGTAAGCAATACGCTAACCACAAAAGGCAAAAAGTCCATCCAGTCGATATTCAGGAAATCTCCCTCGCGGATAAAGGTAATGCCCAAAAATGCCACGAAATAGGTAAATATGATGATCACCGCCGAGATCAGGAATTGCTCGCGCCGTACCAGGTTTTTGATACTGTAAATGGATACCATGCCCGCCGTGATCTCGTAATAGGCAAACTCAAAGCTGTTGGGCACAAAAAAGCCGGCGATCAACACTACCAGCAAATGGATATTAAGCGCCAAACGGGTATCAAACAATATGCGGATGATGATAGGCACTATACAATAAGGGATATAGTACAAATTAGTTGGGAACTGCAATTTTATAGCCAGCGACAGGGTAGCCAGCATGGTGGTAATTACCAGCAATATCAAACTCACCAACCTGTTATCAGCATAAATATCTTTACGGAAAAGATACAGGAAGATCATGAGCAGCGATATGGCAATAGCTACCAGGAAAAACTGCCCAAGCAGTACCAGGTTACGGTTGCCGTTAACACGGGCGTTATCCTCAAAAGCTTTTTTAAATGATTCCAGCTTTTGATAAACATCATCATTAACTACCGAACCTTTGTAAACTATCACCTCCCCTTTTTGCACCATGCCACGGGTTACCGAAAGGCCGTCAATAACTTCCTTCTCCAGCCTTGAAGTTAGGTTGTTATCGTAAGCAAGGTTATTTTGCAGGCGGTTGCTGATCAGATCGAGCAGGAAGGCTTTGTCCAGATCAGTATGTTTACTCAACACCTTATCAGAATACGCCTGCGCTTTTTCTTTGGTGAACAGTTCGTTGGTATTTTTATCGGTGGCAACGTTCTTATCCAGGATCCTAACAGGATAATTCTCTGAGCTCTGCTGATATTTAGCATTGGGCTTAAAAACGCCTGTTTGATAAATTTCCGTCAGCAAATCGGTACCGGCAGTAATATATTTTGGCTTAAGCTTATCGTTAATACCGGCATTATGCCATTTAATTTCCAGATCGGCTTTAAAACCATCTATCTGCTGGTTTTGCATGGCGGCGTCCAGCTGGTAAATCGGCGTTATGCTTTCCAGCGCCGATTTCTGATCGGCCATGATTTCCTGGGGTGTTTTTAATATGGCGAAATTATAGGGCGATACCAGATCTTTTTGGTTCCAGATCCTGCCTTTTTCATGCTCGTAGCTAAATTTTGCCTGCTTTGGTAAAAAGTAAACAATAAGCACGATACTGATCAGCATCATCAAAAACTTAACATTACGGGCGTATTTGCGCAGTAAAGCCTTTTGGCGCGAAGTGGATAGTTTTGCCATTTAAATGATTAACCTGCCAAAAATAATATAAGTTTCTGTTATATGCAGTTTTTCTTGCTTTTGCAAAAACAAATTTGATATCTTTGTGATATCATTTTAAAATCAATCTAAATCATGAATCCTGAAAAAACCATCAACCCGCCATCCGGCTTTGCTGTACTTATTGCATTCCTGGCATTATTGGTAATAGCTGCTCTTTGCTTCTGGGCAGGCGAAGAGCCTATCGGCGCTATATTAGCCATTCTTGGCTTCGTTTTTCTTCTCCCGGGACTTATTGTCGTTAATCCTAACGAATCAAAAGTGCTTACACTTTTCGGTAAGTACCTGGGTAGCGTAAAAAAGGACGGCTTTTACTGGGTGAACCCTTTCACCTCAAAAAGAAAAGTTTCGTTAAGGGCATTTAACCTTAACGGCCAGCAACTGAAGGTAAACGACAGTATTGGTAACCCTATTGAAATTGCTGCCGTTATTGTATGGCAGATCAAGGATACCGCCGCCGCTGTTTTCGCGGTTGAAAATTATATCCAGTATGTAAACATCCAGAGCGAAGCTGCAGTAAGGCATTTGGCCAATTCTTTTCCTTATGACAACCTGGAGGATGAAACTGCTACCATCACCCTGCGCGGCGGTGCCGAACAGGTGAGCATGTTGCTGGAAAAAGAACTGAACGAAAGGCTTGACCGTGCCGGCATTGAGGTTTTGGAAGCCCGCATTTCGCATTTGGCCTATGCTCCCGAAATTGCACATTCCATGCTGCAGGTACAACAAGCATCGGCTATCATTGCTGCCCGTAGACTTATTGTTGAAGGCGCGGTTGGCATGGTTGAAATGGCGCTGAACAAGCTATCAGAAAAAAATATAGTTGAGCTTGATGAGGAACGCAAGGCAGCCATGGTAAGTAACCTGCTGGTTGTACTTTGCGGCGATAAAGCAGTTAACCCTGTTGTTAATACCGGCACTTTGTACCATTAATACCATGGATCAATTCAGAAGTTTTGACCAACTGCGTGTAACGGAATTACCTGTGCTGAGGCATGGCTTTTTGCGACCGTGGTATGAGCTTACCGACGGGCAGTTCAGCTACGGCAAGCTCACTTATATTGGTGCTTTGAAACGCAAATGTACGCTTGAAACTGCCAATGGAAGCTGGACAGTAAAACGTAAAAGCTGGCTGGGCCGAAAATTTATAATTGAGCAGCCCGATGGGATGGAGATAGGCCTGTTAACACCGCAGGTTTGGTGCCGCAAAATAAACATGAGCATGAACAATGGCCTTACGGCTAATTTTTATAATAAAAAGATCCTATCGCACAATTACACCTGGGTAAGCGAACAACTGGGCGATATATTGAATGTACAAACCAAATTCTGGAGTTGGAAAAAGCCTTTTATTGTAAAAATTGATCCTGATCTGATCAAAAAAGTACCAGAACTGCCTTTATTGGCGTTACTGGGCATAAATTTAGTTTTGTTAAAACAGGCCGAAGCAGCGGCCGCAAGTTGATATGGCCGAAAAGAAAGCATTTGTATTGCGCATTAACCCCGACATGCTGAAGGAGATTGAGAGCTGGGCTGCCGAAGAATTCAGGAGCACCAACGGCCAGATCGAATACCTCATGCAACAGGCGCTGCTTGCACGTAAAAAGGGCGTGAAGAAGAAAAAGGAGGATAGTTAGTGGCAGTAGCAGGGGCAGTTTGCAGTTAGTAATTATCCCAATCTTGTACGATCTAAAAAGCTACCACTGCAAGTAAGTTTATTATTCAATCGAAAAAGAACTGCTGCAGCAACTAAAAAACTGCAACTAATTATTATGCATGCATAGTATTTTCTTTCATTCAAATCACTAAATTTGCCCACCAATTTTAATGAGGGACACATGAAAGAAGTAGTAATAGTAGCCGCCACACGTACACCTATAGGTAGTTTTGGAGGCAGCTTAGCCGCTATCAGCGCCACGCAACTGGGCGCTGCGGTAATTAAATCAGCAGTCGAGAAAGCAGGGTTACGGCCCGACCAGGTTCAGGAAGTTTATATGGGCAATGTAATGTCGGCCAATGTTGGGCAGGCACCGGCAACCCAGGCCGCTATATTTGCAGGGCTCCCCTATCTGCCTGCTACAACCGTTAATAAAGTTTGTGCATCGGGCATGAAAGCCATTATGCTGGCTGCTCAAAGTATAGCCCTGGGGCAAAACGATATCGTTGTTGCCGGCGGCATGGAAAGCATGAGCAATGTACCTTACTACCTGGATAAAGCACGCAACGGTTACCGTTTAGGCAATGGTCAAATTATTGACGGCCTGGTTAAAGACGGGCTATGGGATGTTTATAACGATTACCACATGGGCTCGGCAGCCGAACTTTGCGCTACCGACTGTAATATCAGCCGTGAAGAACAGGATGCTTATACCATATTATCATATCAACGTGCCCAAAAAGCGCAAGGAGACGGTAAATTTAAAGATGAGATAACCCCTGTTGGCCTTAAAGACAAAAAGGGAGATATCACCATGTTTGCTGAAGACGAGGAACCGCAAACAGTGAAGTTTGAAAAAATCCCATCGCTGAAACCGGTATTTAAAAAGGACGGTACAGTTACAGCCGCCAATGCATCAACCTTAAATGATGGCGCTGCTGCTGTAGTATTAATGAGTCGTGAAAAGGCTGATGAGCTGGGCATAAAGCCGCTGGCTAAAGTTGTATCTTATGCTGATGCCCAGCAAGCCCCCGAATGGTTTACCACTGCCCCATCAAAAGCGATCCCGCTTGCACTGCACAGGGCAGGCCTGCAAAACTCTGATATAGATTTCTTTGAGATCAATGAAGCCTTCTCTGCGGTATCAATAGCCAACAACCAGCTTTTGAACCTCGATCCGGAAAAAGTGAACGTTAATGGAGGCGCCGTTTCATTAGGTCACCCCCTTGGTGCTTCGGGTGCGCGAATCATTGTTACCCTTTTACACGTATTAAAGCAAAATAACGGCAAGTACGGCGCCGCCGGTATCTGCAATGGCGGCGGCGGTGCCAGTGCAATGGTTATTGAAAATTTACGTTAATACTTTTAAAACAACGTTATTGCGAGTTTGAAAATCAGGCAGACTACGAAGGAAAGAATGACATCAATCCGATAATTCTTTGTCATCCTGAGCGATAGCGAAGGATCTTCTTCGATAAGCTAAGCCGCTATACAGAGTGAAGAAGATACTTCGCTATCGCTCAGCATGACAAAAGCTTTTAAACTTGTCATAATAGGCACACGAAGCCATAACGTAAACAACAAGCTCAACTAATTAATTAAAAATCGTGACAAAAAAAGTTGCCCTAACTCTCCTTTCCATACTGCTTTGCCTGCAAACCTTTGCCCAATACTATGACGAAGGTACACGGATCAAGAAACTTGGCGAATACCAGGACAGTCTTAACCATCTGGGCAAAAAAATTGTAAATGATGAGAACGATATGGAGCGTAAAAATGCTAATTACCAGTTCATTAAAACACTGGTACAGGCTTTAAAGATCAATAACTCCTTCCTTTTCCCGTTTGATTCGGTTAAGAGCATCAGCATTATCAACTCGCCCGATAACCGCTTCCGTATCCTGAGCTGGCATGTGATGAACCTTGATGGCAGCTACCGTTTTTACGGCACTGTACAAATAAATACCGGCGGTCCGCTTAAAATGTTTCCGCTCGAAGATTACTCGCCATTATTGAAAAACCCGGAAGATTCGGTAACCGATAGCCATAAATGGTATGGTGCCCAGTATTATAAAATAGTACCGGTTTATGGCCCCAAGCCTTACTATTTATTGCTGGGATGGAAAGGCAACACGGTAAAATCGACAAAAAAAGTGATCGATGTAATTTCGTTTAACAATGGCGCACCACAGTTTGGCATGCCGGTATTTAATGGTAACAGCAAAACCCGCGACAGGGTGATATTTGAATACTCCCGCCAGGTATCCATGCTGTTAAGGTATATTCCCGAGCAAAATCTTATTGTGTTTGACCATCTTTCGGCCCCCGATGGCAGAAGCAAAGACAAACCCGAAACCTTTGGCCCCGACCTGAGTTATGACGGCTATAAATTAAAAGAAGGCCGTTGGACCTATATAGAAAACCTGGACATGCGTAACATTGCCAGTGGCACAAACTCAGCTGCTGACAATGAATACATTGACCCGAAAAAGCAGGCTGCTAAAGACCGGGCCCTTGTACCCGTTAAACATTAAGAATAAAACCACGGAACGAAGTAGAAAACCCAAACATTTATTATATAACTTGTAACACTTTCGGTATTAAATTTCGAATTAATAGAAATATAGTACTTTAGCAAAAACTATTGATGATAATGCAAGAAATCTCTGCAACCACCACAAAAAAATCAAGATTCCCCAGGAGTGTCCCTTATATTATCGGGAACGAGGCTGCCGAACGTTTTAGCTTTTATGGCATGCGTTCAATACTTACCCTTTTTTTGGTAAAACAATTCTTTAACCCTACCGGTAGTGCCGCGTTGGCTCAACAGGCTGATGCACATGCCAATAAACTAAATCATTTATTTGTTATGGTGGCCTACGCTTTGCCATTTGTGGGTGGCATGGTGGCCGACTGGTTTACCGGTAAATATAAACTCATCCTTTATATCTCTGTGGTATATTGCCTTGGACACCTGTTGCTGGCGATGTTTGATACAAGCCTCGATGGTTTTGAGATAGGTATGCTTGTTGTAGCTATCGGTGCTGGAGGTATCAAATCATGTGTTTCGGCCAACGTGGGCGACCAGTTTGATGCCAGCAACCAGGATTTGCTCTCTAAAGTTTACGGCTGGTTTTACTTTAGTATCAATGCCGGCTCAATGCTATCAACAGTGGCTATCCCTACTGTTTATAAATATTACGGCCCTAAATGGGCTTTTGGTATTCCCGGCATATTAATGGCTTTGGCAACGGTGATATTCTTTCTGGGCCGCAAAAAGTACGTAAAGGTGCCTCCGCAAGGCGTAAACAGAAATAACCTGGTGTTTATTACCTGGTATGCACTTACCCACTTAAGTAAAAAGAAACCCGGCCAGTCATTACTTGATATTGCTAAAGAAAGTTATGATCCCGAACGCGTTGAAGGCGTTAAAGCGGTATACCGTGTAATTTCCGTATTCTTTTTTGCACTGGCGTTTTGGGCTGTTTGGGATCAGTGCCTTTCAGAATGGACGCTTTATGCTGCAAAAATGGATAGAAACATCAATCTTGGTTTTACTTCATTCCAGATAGAACCAGGTTCAATGTCTACATTTAATACCATTTTCCTCCTTTTATTCATACCACTTTTTAACTATGTGATTTATCCGGGTTTAGATAAGATCGGATTAAAAACAACGCCTTTACGCAGGCTTGGCTTTGGTTTGATTTTAACGGCATTGTCGTTTGTAGTTATCGGTTTTACACATGTAAGTATTGATCATGGCGGCTCACCGTCAATGTGGTGGCAAGTATTGGCCTTTTTAATATTATCAGCTGCAGAAGTCCTGGTATCAATTACCGGTTTAGAATATGCCTATACCCATTCTCCAAAATCAATGAAAAGTACCATGTCGGGAATTTGGTTCCTGGTTGTTTCCTTTGGCAATCTGATCACTGCCCTTGTTAATGGCCTTATTGAAGACGGCGGCTGGTGGGCTAAAAATCTTAAAGGCGCCAATTATGAATGGTTTTTTGTGGCTTTTATTTCCGTGTTCATCATCGTATTCCTGATTGTTTCACCGCGACTTAAAGAAAGAAACTACATTACCGACCCCTACGTGGAAAACGAGGTCATTGCCGATACAAATAATCTGTAAAATATCACTTCGAAAAACAGGATCGCGCAAGCTTTCCTGTTTTTTTGTTTTGATGCTCTGTAAATTGATTATTTTCGCACCTTAAACATTCATTTCAAAATACTGTTCAGTGCCTGATAGCGTCGTAATCATACCCACCTATAATGAGAAAGAAAATATCGAGCGGATGATCCGCAAGGTATTTTCGTTGCCTCATGATTTCCATGTCCTGATCATTGACGACGGATCACCCGACGGTACCCCGCAGATAGTAAAAAGTTTGCAAGCTGAATATGACGGTCGGCTTTTTATGGAAGAACGAGCGGGTAAACAGGGATTGGGCACTGCCTATATACATGGTTTTAAATGGTG
>Ga0163162_10000558_pt1 | contig 34481 bp, 31 predicted proteins | sample S55metaG_FD_115310 | JGI IMG/M metagenome (GOLD analysis project Ga0163162, IMG submission 115310) | Switchgrass rhizosphere microbial communities from Kellogg Biological Station, Michigan, USA - S5-5 metaG | ecosystem: Host-associated > Plants > Roots > Rhizosphere > Soil | place: USA... | reverse complement strand
TGAAACTACTACATCACCTCCCAATACAACTGCAGTTTCCATTTCGATATTAATACCTGAGGTACTTCCCGTAACCTGCTGTTCTACTGTACCGTAGCCTACATAAGATGCCACCAAAGTAAACGGCACTTTTGCCGTTGTCGTAAAACTAAAACTGCCGTTAGCTGTAGATGCCGTACCGCCCGACTGGCCTTTGATGGTTAAACTAACCCCAGCTAATCCTTCTTTAGATTGCTTATCCTTTACGGTACCGCTTACCGTAATGCTCTGTGCCTGTGCAGCAATATTAATTGTACACATTGATAATAACACATAGAAGATCTGTGTAAAAATTCTGCTCATAAAAGATTGTTAATTTGGTTACCTGAAAGATTAATTGTATTGTTTGTTGGTTTGATTAGTTACATAAACTTAAACTCTTTTTTTGAATTAAACAAATTAGGTTAACATAATAGCTTCGAAACAAATTATAATTTTGATTGATATACAGTTTGTTGTATTTTGCATTAGACATAAATCGTCATTTTGCCCTATCTTAGCAAAAGACTTGTTAGCTAGCCATTATGAATCAAATTAAAGCCCTGTTCTGCATCGTCATTCCGATTGCATTAGCTTTTTTATTTAACACTAAATTAGGCAATACGCCTCCTTTACTGAAATTTCTAAATCCTTTTATGGGTTTCTGGCAAAATGCAGAGAACAATCATTTTATGTTTAACCATAAGGCGAAAATAAAAGGGGCGATTGATAAAATTGAAATCGTTTTTGACGACCGCATGATCCCACATATTTTTGCACAGAATGATCATGACCTGTATCTGGCACAAGGTTATGTTACCGCTATGCACCGCCTTTGGCAAATGGATTTTCAGACCCGTTTTGCTGCCGGAAGAATTAGTGAAGTAGTGGGTGATAAAGCGATAGAGGTAGACCGGTATCAGCGCCGGATGGGCATGGTGTATGGTGCGGAAAACTCCTTGAAAGGTATGATGGCCGATCCAAAAGCAAAAGAAATGATCTTAGCTTATACCGAAGGGATCAATGCCTACATCAAAACACTTTCTAAAGCCAATTATCCCTTAGAATATAAAATTCTAGATTTTAAACCCGAAAATTGGACACCTGTAAAATGTGCTTTACTATTAAAACAGATGTCGGCAGTATTAGCCATGGGTTCTGATGAATTTTACATGACCAATATCTTGAAAAAATTCGGCCCGGAAGTAACCAAAAATCTTTTTCCGGATTACCCTTTCCGCGAAGACCCGATTATACCTGTGGGCACAAAATGGGATTTCTCTCCACTACCAATCCCTAAAACGCCTGAAAGCTTTACTCAGGCTCAAACCGGTGAGGTTAAAACAACTGAAAAAGTAGAAGGTATTGGCAGTAATAACTGGGCATTATCTGGCACCAAAACTGCGTCAGGATATCCGATCTTAGCAAACGATCCCCATTTAGATTTAACACTTCCGTCAATTTGGTACCAGATTCAGCTACATGCACCCGGCGTAAATACCTATGGTGTTTCTTTACCTGGTGCACCCGGGGTAATTATTGGTTTTAACCAGAAAATAGCCTGGGGCGTAACCAATGTTGCTGCTGATGTGCTTGATTTCTATCAGATCAAATTTAAGGATTCGAGCCACAATGAGTATTGGTATAACAACAAATGGAAAGCCACAACCAAAAGATTGGAAACGATTAAAATACGAGGTGGAAAAGATGAAATCGATACTGTTTACTACACCCATCATGGGCCAGTGGTATATTTCCAGAAGCCTAAATATGGCAGGGCCGACAATGTACCCGTTGGCGATGCACTCAGGTGGATAGCGCATGATGAATCGAACGAACTCATGACCTTTTATTACCTTAACCGGGGTAAAAACTATAATGATTACCGCAAGGCCTTAACTTTTTACACTGCCCCTGCACAAAACTTCGTTTTTGCCAGTGTTGATAATGATATCGCGATTACACCAAATGGTAAGTTTCCTTTAAAATGGAAAGATCAGGGTAAATTTATACTGGATGGAACCGATCCTGCTTACGATTGGCAAGGATGGATCCCGAATGCACAAAATCCAACGGTTAAAAATCCGCCACGTGGTTTTGTGAGTTCGGCCAACCAGTCTTCTACCGATACTACTTACCCATACTATATTAACTGGGAATTTGCACCCTATGAGCGGGGCAAACGCATCAACGACCGTTTATCGGTAATGAACAAAGCTACTTTAGACAGTATCCGCCTGATGCAGACTGACAACTATAGCATTATGGCGCAGAACCTGGTTCCAGCTTTATTGCCTTTACTGAACAATGAACAGTTAAATGCTACGCAAAAAGAAGCATTGGCTTACCTGCGCAAATGGAACAAACGTTATGATGCACATGAAATTGCGGCCAGCGTATTCGAAATTTGGACCAAACGCTTATCGTATGATATCTGGGCAGACGAGTTTGAAGTGAAAGGCATCCCGATGCGTTACCCTTCAAGGGACCGTACAGTAGAGATGATCCTGAAAGAGCCCAATGCAACCTGGTACGATAACATTAACACCACCAAAAAAGAAACGTTATCTGATCTGGTTAACGAAGCGTTTAAATATAGTTGTGATAGTTTAGAAAGACGCTTTGGCCCCATCAATAAAGAGTGGGACTGGGCAAATGTAAAACAGACCAATGTACCGCACCTGGCCAAAATACCTGGATTCGGTTCGAAGGTTTTACAGATTGGTGGTGCCAAAAGCACAATTAATGCTTTGAGCGAAACCAACGGACCATCTTGGCGGATGGTGATCGAGTTGGGTAAAACGCCAAAAGGGCACGGTGTTTATCCAGGTGGCCAATCCGGTAATCCCGGAAGCAAATTTTATGATAACATGATCGATACCTGGGCAAATGGTAAGTTATATGATCTGTTTTATATGCAAAGTCCTGATGATCAATCGGGCACGGTTATTTCTCGTTTAAAAATTTCTAAATAGGCTAAAATGGTTTTCATTGTTATATTAATAATCTGTTTCCTTCTACAAATGATTGCCCCCTGGTGGATCATCATCGTAATATCTTTTGCTACTTGTGGTATTATTGGCAAAACAGGAAAAATAGCCTTCTGGCAATCTTTCCTTGCTATTTTCTTACTTTGGATCGGCTACGCTTTATTTAAAAGCCTGCCTAATGATAACGTACTCGCTGGCCGTGTAGCGGTAATGACGGGGATAAAACTGTGGTGGGCATTGTTATTGGTTACCGGTATTTTAAGTGGTTTGGTGGCCGGAATTAGCGGTTATTGTGGCTATCAGTTCCGCATGGCGATGCTGGCTAAAAAAACTGACGAGAAAATAGCATAATGCTTTGTACTTTTGCCGTGTGAATTTAACCGCTAACGAGATTTTTTCTGTAAAAGATAGTAATGCATTTAACGACGTTGCCTTAAATATTTTTAAGTTACAGGCCCAAAATTGCAATGTTTACCGCGAATATATTTTTCATTTAGGTGTTGATGCTGATGCAGTAACCGAAATTGGACAGATTCCCTTTTTACCCATCAGCTTTTTTAAAAGCCACTCAGTTCTAAGCAGTAATGAACCTGTAGAAATTACTTTCAGCAGTTCGGGTACAACGGGTATGATCCAAAGCAGTCACCATGTAACAGATGTTAAGTTATATGAACAGAGTTACCTGCAGGCTTTTGCGCAGTTTTATGGCGATGTAACCGAATATTGCTTCTTGGCACTTTTACCTTCCTATCAGCAAAGGTCGGGTTCATCGTTAATTTACATGGTAAATGATCTGATCGAAAAGAGCAACCACTCGCAAAGTGGTTACTTTTTATATAACCATGAAGATTTGTTACAGACGCTGCTTGATCTGAAATCAAAAAAACAAAAAACAGTTTTAATCGGTGTAACCTATGCCCTGCTCGATTTTATCGAACAATACGACATCAATTTCCCTGAGCTTATTGTAATGGAAACCGGAGGGATGAAAGGGAAACGTAAAGAAATGGTACGCGAGGAGCTTCATGAACAGTTAACTAAAGGATTTGGCGTAAAAGCTATTCATAGCGAATATGGAATGACCGAGCTACTATCACAGGCCTATTCTTTGGGTGAAGGTATTTTCAACTGTCCAGGCTGGATGCGAGTTTTGATCCGCGACACCAATGATCCTTTAAGTTTAATTGAAAATGGCAGAACTGGTGGCGTCAATGTAATCGACCTGGCCAATCTCAATTCCTGCTCATTTATTGCCACACAGGATCTGGGCAGAATCAATCCCGATCAAAGTTTTGAAGTACTGGGCCGGTTTGATCATGCGGATATCAGGGGATGTAATCTTTTGGTACAGTAATTCTTAATTTACTTTATCCGAACAACTGGCGCATAAACCCGTAGCAATCAGATTAAGTCGATCTACTTTAAACCCTGCCGGAACTTTTAATGCCGGGATCTTAACAGTATCTAAACAGTAAATTTTATGGCAGTTATCGCAGTTAAAATGTACATGTTCATCATGATGCTCATGTGCACTGCAACCATCAGAACAGATGGCATAATTGGCCGTTCCTTGCTGGTCTAAAACCTTATGGATAATCCCTTTCTCTTCAAATGCCTGTAAAACCCGGTATAAGGTAACACGGTCTGCATCCTTTCCCATCACCTGCTCTAAATAAGGCTGAGAGGTTGCAGAATCCCTTCCACTTAAAATTTCCAGCACCTGCAAACGCGGAGCAGTTCGTTTTAATCCATTCTTAACCAAAAGTTTTTCGAAACGTGCAGTATTATCTTCCATAGCAATACAAAAATAAGCAATTAATAAATGAGTTTGGCATTTTTGATGGTTATTGGTGGCTTATAACTTGCGTCCTTTTCTTCTAATTTTAAAATCCCCTGCACGTGAATAGGTTTTTCACTATAAGGTACCTCATTTGCCATCTCTATCATAATCATTACCGGAATGCCATTTTGCCCGCAAAAATAACATTGATTAATGGGCAAAGTGGCCAAAAGAAATTTCTGCTGTTTCTGTCCGCTTTTTATAGGGATCAGGTAACCAGTTAAATCAAATTCCCTATTTTCAAAACGCCTGATCGTTTCTGTAAAAAGAGGCAAGAGTTCATTCTTATCAGTCAGTTCAAACTTTACCGAGGCAATTACATCCCAGTTTAAAGATCGCAACTGATCTTTTGGGTTATGTTTTTGCGTCTGTGCTGTGGCTATACAAGCTGAAAACAGAAGGAAAATAGCATATAAATATTTCATTTTTTAACTGCATCTAAAAGAAAAAAGATAGATCGGCTATCGCCAGAATCATTGATTATAAATTTCCCTCGAAGCGTAATGGGCGCTTCTGTCCAATTGATGGGTTTTAAAGTCTTTACTTCAATCATTGATGGAATATCGCCCGTACCACAATATGGGCAGGAGGCAACGGGCACCATAGAAAACATAAATTCATTAAAGCTATTGCCAACTTTAGTGGGAATAATATAACCAGGAAGTTCAATTACCTTATTATGTATAATCTTTAGTGCAGGTGGAAAAACAGCCTGCCAAACGAAGGGCTTTACCTGTTTATCGTATTTTAAACCAATCAGGTTCCAGGTGGCAGTTCGTGTTTCGGTATGAACAGGTACCTGGGCAACTGAGGCAATGGAGATTAAAACCAAAAGTAGCAGTATATATTTCTTCATGATCGAATGAGATTATAACTGTTTTGCATTTAAAAGAAAAAATTCACTTCTATCGTCGCCTGAATCGTTAATGATGAAAGTGCCCCTAAGCTTAATCGGTTTTTCTGTAATGGGGATCGTGTTTAACATTTTTACCTGTACCATTGATGGGATATCTCCTGCTCCGCAATATGGACAAGATGCTATAGGTACAATAGAGAACATGAATTCGCTAAATTTCGATCCTACTTTTGTTGGAATGATGTAACCTGGCAGTTCTATTATCTTATTGTTTAATGCTTTTAATGCTGGCGGAAAAACACTTCCCCATTTGCGGGGTTCAATTTCGGCATCGTACCTCAGCCCAATTAAATTCCAGGTTGGCGTGCGCATGTCGGTATGTACCTTAACCTGCGCAGCCAATACCTGGCAACCTAAACATAAGAAAACTAAAAAAACCAATTTCTTCATCACTTAACGGTCTTTTGTTAATGTTGCTGCAATATCCACTTTGTATATCTGCATGGCCGGAATAAGCGAAGCCAAAGCCCCAATGAACAGCCCGACCCAGATCAGATATATTTCTTGCGGAAAAGCAGTAAGCCCTGTTAATTTTGCCTGAGATGATTCCTGATAAATCCCGATTACTTCTAGCGCGGCATGCCCGATCAACAAACCCAAACCGGTGCCGATAAATGTCACCAAAACCCCTTCAAACATGACCAGAAAAAACAGTTTAAATTTTGATGCACCTAAACAACGCATAATGGCCAGGTCGTATTTCCGTTCTTTCATCGCATTATAAAGGCTGATAAAAATACTCAGCGCAGCAACTCCCATAATAAATATGGCAAACCATCTTAATGTATCAATTCCAACACCGATGAGCGAAAACAGCCTTGCGCTTTCTATTGCCGGAGATGCTGCCTGCATATTGGTACTCTGGTTAACCATCCGCGGGAAAACAATTACAGACATTGGTGATTTATACTGGATCAATAATGCTGTAATCTGTTTATCGTTAATTTCCTTGGCTTCTTCTGCTGCGGTATGTTTATGGTTTTCGGCATGCTTCTCTTCGTGCATTTTGTACACACTGCCAATATTGGTGAGAATCAGGTTATCAGTTATATTTCCCTGTGGTTTTAAAATTCCCTTAACCTGGTAAGCATATTTTTTGTGAATATCTCCGCTACCTGTTAAACCATGCGCACCAAAAAAAGAATCGCCAATTTTAAGGCCAGATGTTTGTGCAACATTGCTACCCAAGGTTACTTCTAAATCTTGATGCCAATAACTCCCCTTTTGGATTGATAAGCCATAAAGGTTCAGGAAACTACTATCAGTACCCACTATTCGGTAACCGTTATAATTGTCTCCCAAAGCCAATGGAACGGCCCTTTTAACCATAGCGTTGTGCATTAATTGGTACGCATCTTTAGCCGGAATATTACCAGTTGGGTTATCAATATGATAAACACTGCTCAATATCAGCTGTAAAGGACTTCCTTTTGCCCCCACAACCAGATCGATATCCTTTGCATTATTTTCCAATTTGTTGTTAATCTGTGTAGAAGCCAGGAAAAGAACAGACAGTATGCCTACACCAAAGGCAACTAAAATAATATTAAGAATTGTAGTTAACTTATTCCTGACGAGGTTTTTGCTACTGATTTTAAGGATATTCATTAGAGAAGATAAGTTTTAGTGAGGTGATCCCGAACCCTGGCGTCGTGCGTGGCTATGATCAGTGCAGCACCGTTATCTTTTGCCTGAGTAGTCAGCATCTTGATTACCTGATTGGCATTTTCATCATCTAAACTGGAGGTTGGCTCATCAGCAATCAGGAGATCGGGTTTGTTTACCAATGCACGCGCTACCGAAACCCTTTGCAACTGGCCTTGACTTAATTGATCGGGATAATTTTTAGCCAGATCGCTAATACCCAGATCAGCTAAAAGCGAGCGGTTTCGTTCATGATCTATTGGCAAACCAGCCATTACTGCTGCAAGTTCCAGGTTATCGAGCACATCAAGAGAACGGATAAGATGTGGTCTTTGAAAAATGATGCCTATATGCCTGCCCCTAAACCGATCAAGCCCCCGTACAGGCAAAGTATATAAATCGGTTCCGTTAATTAAAACTGCACCCTGACTCGGCTTTAAAAGACCTGAAATAATATTAAGCAATGTACTCTTGCCACTGCCCGAGGCACCTAGTAAAAGCCATTGCTCCATATCGCCGATTTCCCAACACGGAAACTTCAGCCTTCTCCCCTTGTCATAAACATGTGCTAACGAACTTACCCTAATCATGATGTACTGTTTTTTGCACTTTTTTAATATCTAGATTTTTTATGGCATAACGCCTGTAGAGTTCCATTCCATCGTTTGTACCATGTTTACAAGCAGGGCTCAACATGGAAATAAACAATAATGCAGGAATAAATAAGATCTTATATTTCATTGATATAATCGATTATTGATGATCCAATGGACAGCTTTTAAGCATTCTTAAATTAATATAATGGGCTGCGGCAATGGTAAGACCACCAATAGGGATCAAAATAGGCTCTAATAATTCAATGCCTGAAAAATGCCCAAAAGCTATACAGGCAAAGCCAGTAATAAGGACCAGAATTGGCATTATACGGCGATGCTGTTTGCGATATGCAGTATTTAAACTCCAGATACCAATAATCAATGAAACTGCAATCATGGTAATTTCAACTGCTTCATTAGCTAAAAACCCCATCCCCCATAAAGGCAAAACGGTAATTAAAAATGGCAATGCAGCACAGTGTATAGCACAAAGTGTTGAAGCCGTAATGCCTATCCTGTCGAGGTTGATTTTGTAGATCCTTTGTTTCATTCAAATAAATTTAATGTCCAAATATAAAAGCAATTTAGTTGCATTTAAAATAATCAACATTATATTTGCAACATAATTGCATTAAAATGATAAAGAAATTACCTGTAACAGTATTAAGTGGTTTTTTAGGCAGCGGGAAAACTACGCTTCTTAACGCCATATTGAGAAATAAGCAAGATTTAAAAGTGGCCGTTATTGTAAACGATATGAGCGAGGTGAACGTTGATGCTGCCTTGGTTAAAAATCAGCATACCTTATCTAAAACAGATGAGAAACTGGTAGAAATGAGCAATGGCTGCATTTGCTGTACCCTGCGTGAGGACCTGATGATTGAAGTGGAAAGATTGGCGAAAGAAAACCGGTTTGATTACCTGCTGATTGAAAGTACAGGAATATCTGAACCTATTCCTGTGGCGCAAACCTTTTCCTTTATTGATGAAGCTTCGGGTATTGACCTCAGTAGATTTAGCCAATTAGATACGATGGTAACCGTTCTGGATGCTTACAACTTTTACCAGGATTTTGGCTCGGCAGATAAACTTGCCGACCGTAATATGGTTGATGACTTAGCTGATAAACGCACTATTGTAAATCTACTAACCGACCAGATTGAATTTGCCAATGTAATTTTATTGAACAAAACAGATCTGGTAAGCGAAAACGATCTTAAAGTACTAAAGGCATTAATTGCAAAACTTAACCCAACAGCTAAAATATATCCGACTCTTTTTGGAGAAATAAACCCAGCTTTAATCTTAAATACGGGTTTATTCGATTTTGAATCGGCATCTGATGGAGCCGGATGGAAAAAAGAGCTGGAAGAAGTTCATCAGCCAGAAACTGAAGAATACGGAATAAGCTCTACCGTTTTCCGTTCCAAAAAACCTTTTCACCCTGAAAGATTATGGCATTTCATCAATAAGGAATTTCCACAGAACATTATCCGTTCAAAAGGGATTTTCTATTTAGCTGCCATGCCCGAACATGCCATTAATTTCTCGCAGGCGGGTGGCTCCTTACGTATAGATTTGGCCGGGGTATGGTGGGCAAGCATGCCCAAGCATGAACGTGAACAATACGTAGATTATTTGGAAAACAAATCTGAAATTGATGCTGAATGGGATAACGATTTTGGTGACCGTAAAAATGAACTTGTTTTTATCGGACAGGAAATGAATAATGAAGAGTTGAAAAAATCTTTAGAATACTGTCTGTTAACTGATACAGAAATCAAAAATTATAAAACAAAAACCAACTTTAAGAATCCTTTTGAACGCATTTTGCCTTAAAATGGTAAAATAAGTAGATGAAATCAATAAATTGGTAGTTTTTTGGCTTAGATCATATATTTTATTTTGTTTAAATTTGATTTACCCAATCAAACTCAAGCTTATTATGAAAACCTCAGAAGAATTAACTTTAGTTAAAATCCGTTTGCATTGTCCGAAGTGTAAAAATTTCGAAACCTATCGGGTACCGAGAGGTTTTATCTTTAAAACCCTGATGCCATGGGTTTCCGTTAAGAGATATAAGTGTTATAAGTGTTTTAATAAGTTTTACGTATTTAATTAGCATATATAAGTCAACGCTCATCTAAGCCACTTTAGTGGCTTTTTTCTTTTCAGGATATGATATCCCAATTATAATTGACGGAATTTTAAAACCAGAAGTAAAATGGGCGTTAGCGGGAAAAAGGATTTTCATAGTGATTTCTTCGAAAATCCTGGTATTTCTAAAAGTGAAAAGTATAAATACTATATCTCAAACGATCCGGATATTTTAGCGGAATAAAAAAAAATGTTAAAAAAAGGGGTGTCATCAGTAATGAACGATACTATTTTATGCAGAACATATGGGAAGTTTAATTGCTCCCAAAATACCTGATGAAACCAAATAATTTAAACACCTTTTAACAGAATTGCATATACCTTATGAAGAAGATGAGGGAACCTTCACCATATTTGGGTACAGATAAATACCAAATGATCGAATTTATCTGGCACATGGCAAATATAACTTAGTGGAAGCTCCTGAAGGAGCTCAGCTTCAAGTTCAATTTTAAATTCGGGCCCAATGAATAAATCTTAATTCAATGGGCCCGAAAATTTATTCAGCGATCAAAAGAAAATAATTTTTCTTTCCTTTTTGCACTACAATAAATTTGTCGTTTATTAAATGATCTGCGGTAAAGATTTGAGCCATTTCAGCCACCTTTTCTTTATTTACAGAAACTCCTCCACCCTGAATGGTTTTTTTAGCCTCTCCTTTTGATGGAAATATAGCTGATTTTTCGGCAAGTAAGCTTGCTGCATCAATTCCTGCCCCAAGCTCCTCAATCAGAATCCTGTATTGCGGAATCCCATCAAATATATCTAATACGGCTTTATCTGATAAACCCCTTAAAAACTCAAGTGATCCGTTTCCGAATAAAAACTCAGATGTTTTAATAGCCGTTTCCAAAGCTTCTATCGAGTGGGTTTTAACAGTGATATCTTCAGCCAAAGCTTTTTGAAGGATACGTAAATGCGGTGCCGCATCATGTTCCTTTTCAAGGGCTTCTATTTCTTCCTTATTTTTCAGCGTAAAAATACGGATCCATTTTTTCACATCATCATCTGATGCATTTAACCAAAACTGGTAAAATTTATATGGAGAAGTTTTTTCCGGGTCAAGCCAAACCGCACCACTTTCGGTTTTACCAAATTTGGTTCCATCAGCCTTTTTAATCAATTGTGTAGTAATGGCATAAGCTGTACCAGCGTCTTTTCTTCTAATTAGCTCTGTACCGGTAACAATATTACCCCATTGATCGGAGCCGCCCATTTGCACCAAACAGTTTTCGTTTTTCCACAAATGATAGAAATCGTACCCCTGAATCAACTGGTAACAAAATTCGGTAAAAGACAAGCCCGAGTCTCCCTCCAAACGTCTTTTAACGCTATCTTTTGCCATCATGTAGTTCACAGTAATGTGTTTACCAACATCCCTGATAAAGGTAAAAAGGTTCATATCCTTAAACCAATCGGCATTATTAACCATTACGGCACCATTCCCACCTTCTTCAAATTTTAAGAATTTAGCCAATTGCTTTTTCATCCCTTTCAGGTTGTGCTCAATCATCTCAGAGGTCTGAAGATTACGTTCATCAGATTTACCTGATGGATCGCCCACCATACCGGTAGCACCACCAACCAAAGCAAATGGCTTGTGACCAGCATTTTGAAAATGAATCAGTGTCATGATCTGCGTTAAGTGACCAACATGCAACGAATCTGCAGTAGGATCGAAACCGATATAACCAGAAGTCATACCTTCGTTTAGCTTTTCCTCCGTATTCGGCATAATATCATGCAGCATGCCACGCCACCTTAACTCTTCAACAAAATTCGTCATTGTACAAACACTTTAATAATGTGCGTGCAAAGATAAAATTTTAGCTTAGAAAGTGTTTTAATTCTAACAAGTTTACTTTGGCACCCTAATAATTTTTGAGTAATTATAGAAAATATTACCTTGCACGATGAACTTTTTATCCCATTATTATTTCGACCGGACAAATAATGATGCCAATGTGGTAATGGGAACCGTTTTGCCAGATCTGATCAAAAATGCCGTAAAAGAGGCAAATTTATATCCACAGAAGAATGAATTTCTGTTTAAAGGAAATCCTGATGAAGAGCATCTGCTGCTTGGCTGGAAAAGACATTTAGCTGTCGACCTGCTTTTTCATTCGTCAAATTTCTTCCTGGAGAAAACCACTGAGCTTAAACAATTCATTAAGCCCATTGTCGAAAATACCGCTGTTCGCCCATCATTTCTAGCCCATATTGGCCTGGAGCTATTGTTAGATCATTTATTGGTTGAACATAATTTAATTCAGGTAAATCATTTTTATGATCAGCTGAATGCAGTAAAAAAAGAGTCGTTAAGTGATTTCCTAGCACACTGTAACCTAAAAAACCCTGAGGTATTCTTTAATTTTTTGGAAAAGTTTATCAGCAGCAAATATCTTTTGAGTTACCAGAAGCTAGAAAACATCAGTTATGCCCTGAACCGGATTTGCATGCGGCTTTGGCCTGAAACATTAAATGAAAAACAGTTGCAGCAGCTGACTTTTGAGTTGAGCCTTTTCAAGGCGGTTTTGGAAAAAGACTATATGGATATTTTTAAGGAAATTGAAGAAAAAATAGACTTGTAAGAAAAATCGTCATCTCCTGAAACGCAGTGGAATGGAGAAATCTAAAAAAGTCGTCATTGCTAGGAAGGAACGACGACGCAATCTTAAAACGATCGCAATAACCCACCGCAAGAGATTGCTTCGTCGGCTGAAAAAGCCTTCTCGCAATGACGATTTCTCGCTAACATCTTAAAAAAGATTAAACAGAGCAGTTTTTTTGTTTTCCACACCATAAAACCCTTTCCTCCTTTTTCTATATTTGTCTTATGTCGCTAACTGCAATAAAAGAAGAAATGGATGCCCTGGTGGCCGAATTAAACCAACACAACTATAATTATTATGTGCTGGCCATGCCTACCATTGGCGATTATGAGTTTGATAAAAAATTAAAGCACCTTGCCGAGCTCGAACAGGCAAATCCAGACTTTGCTGATCCGAATTCGCCAACCCAGCGGGTAGGTGGCGATATTACCAAAAATTTTGTCACTGTAAAACATAAATACCCCATGTTATCTTTGGGGAATACCTACAATGAACAAGATCTCCGCGATTTTGATGAACGCATCCGTAAAGCCATTGGCGACAATTTCCAATATGTGTGTGAGTTAAAATTTGATGGACTATCTATTAGCCTTACTTACGAAAATGGCAAACTTTTACGTGCAGTTACCCGTGGCGATGGTACTAAAGGTGATGACGTGACCAATAATGTAAAAACCATCCATACCATTCCGCATCAGATCAAATCGACTGTAGCACCTGAGCACTTTGAAATCCGTGGCGAGATTTTTATGCATAAAGCGGCTTTTTTACGCTTAAATGCTTTTCGTGAAGAACTTGGCGAAATCCCATATGCAAATCCGCGTAACTTTGCTTCAGGAACCATAAAAATGCAGGATAGCAAGGAAGTGGCCAAACGACCATTAGATGGTTTTATCTACTTCCTATACACAGATAAAAATGAATTTAAAACGCATTGGGAAAGTTTAAGTGCGGTAAAAGATTGGGGGTTTCATGTTTGCGAACACAACAAACTGGTGCCGAACATTGATGCAGTGCTCGATTTTATCCATCATTGGGAAAACGAACGTTTTAAATTAAGCTACGATATTGATGGTATCGTAATTAAAGTAAACAGTTATGCACAACAACAAGAATTGGGTTTCACCTCAAAATCTCCACGTTGGGCCATTTCATATAAATATAAGGCCGCAGAGGTTGAAACGGTTCTGGAAAAAGTTACCTACCAGGTAGGCAGAACAGGTGCAGTTACACCGGTTGCCAATTTGAAACCTGTTTTATTGGCTGGCACTACCGTTAAACGGGCTACCCTACACAATGCAAACGAAATAGATCGTTTGGACTTACATGAAGGTGATACCGTTTACGTAGAGAAAGGTGGTGAGATTATCCCAAAAATCATTAAAGTAAATCTGGATAAACGCTTACCTGGATCAAAAAAAGTAAATTATCTTCATCATTGTCCTGAATGTGGAACCGAACTGATCAGAAAAGAAGGTGAAGCGGTACACTATTGCCCTAATGATGAAGGCTGCCCGCCGCAGATTGTTGGAAAAATCCAGCATTTTATTTCGCGTAAGGCCATGAATATAGATGGACTTGGCGACGAAACCATCGAAACTTTTTACAAGCATGGGCTTATAAGGCACATCAGCGATTTATATACGTTACATGAAAAATCTGATCAGCTCAAAACCTTAGAACGCTTTGGCGAACGTTCAATCGAAAATATGCTCAGCGGCATTGAAAAATCGAAAGAAATGCCTTTCGAAAAAGTGCTTTTTGGCTTGGGCATTCGTTATGTTGGCGAAACAGTTGCTAGAAAAACTGCCGCTGGTGTAAAAAATATAGACAATCTGGCAAAGGCAACGGTCGAAGAATTAATCGCCATTGATGAAATCGGACAGCGCATTGCAGAGAGTATTGTTGAGTATTTCGGAAAATCTGAGCATTTACAACAGGTAGAATTATTAAAATTAGCCGGATTGCAGCTTGAAATTGAAGAAAAAGTAATTACGCTTGACAGTGATCGACTTATTGGAAAAACATTCGTAATTTCGGGCGTTTTTGAAAACTTTAGCCGCGATGAGCTTAAAGATATGATTGAGGCCAATGGAGGAAAGATGCTGAGCAGTATTTCGGGTAAATTGAATTACCTTGTTGCAGGTGATAACATGGGACCATCCAAACTGGAAAAAGCGAATAAACTAAACGTTCCAATTATCAGTGATGCCGAGCTATTGGAAATGATAAAATAAGGTGAGGGAGTGATTGAATTAATGGATGATAGAATGTACAAAGCATTCATTCAATCTCTCATTCAAAATTCAATAATTATAAATTAAAAATGAACAAATTTCAGGGTACTGGTGTAGCATTGGTTACGCCTTTCAACACAGATGGATCAGTTGATTATAATGGCTTAAAAAACCTGATTAATCATTTGGTAGAAGGAGGGATAGATTACCTCGTTTCTTTAGGTACAACCGGCGAAACTGCTACAATGACCAAGGAGGAGAAGAAGAAGGTGTGGGCTTATACCGCTGAAATTAACAATAACAGATTACCATTGGTTGCAGGTATTGGTGGCAATAATACTTTGGCTGTGGCTGACGAGATCAAATCTTTCGATACTTCAGGCTATAGCGCAATTTTATCCGTTAGTCCTTATTACAACAAACCTACCCAGGAAGGAATTTATCAGCATTATAAACATTTAGCTGAAATTTCGCCATTGGATTTAATCCTCTATAATGTTCCCGGGCGTACGATGAGCAATATGAGTCCGGAAACGACTTGCAGACTGGCGCATGATTTTAAAAACATTATTGCAACTAAAGAAGCATCAGGAAGTTTTGATCAGTTTAACCAGATTATGAGAGATAAACCAGCAGATTTCCTTTTAATATCCGGTGATGATCCGATTACCTTACCCATGATTGCTTTAGGAGCTTCGGGGGTGATTTCCGTAATTGCAAATGCGGTTCCAAAACCTTTTACAGATATGGTTAATTTATGTTTGCAAGGCGAATTTAAAGCGGCTAATCCTTCCCATTTAAGTTTGGTAGAGCTTACGCGTTTAGCCTTTGCTGAAGGAAATCCGGCAGGAATTAAAGTTGCTTTGAAACATTTAAATATTTGTGGAGACACGGTGAGATTACCGCTGATAAAAGCTTCATCATCTTTAGAACAATTAATTATTGCTGAACTTGATAAAATAATTCAAACGGCTTAATCGCATGATTAAATAATAAGAAGGCTTCCAGATTCAAAATTTGGAAGCCTTCTTCGTTTGAGAATTATTTAAACAACATCGGTGTAAATGCTGATAAGTAATCCCGCCAGTTCGACCAGGTATGCCCGCCCTCACTTTCTTTATAATCATATTTGAAGCTCATTCCATCAAGCTTCTTTCTAAACTCACTCACATTTTTATATAAGAAATCTGTTTTGCCTATCGCAATCCAATATAAGTTATAGCCATTTTTCTTTTGCGCTTCAAGTTTCAAATCCAAATCTTTGTAGATAGGGCTTGCTGCGCTGGCCGGTGGCAATATCGCCGGAGAAAATAAACCGACATAACCAAAAGTTTTAGGATAATTGGCCGATATATACAGGGAATGAAATCCTCCCATTGATAAACCTGCAATGGCCCGATCATTCTGCATTTTACCGGTACGATAGTTTTTCTCTGTAAAATCGATAATTTCTTTAAAGTAGGATTCCATATCACCATTGAAAACATCAGGTGTCATCATAATCGGTTTATAGAGTCCTTTTGAAGATTCTCCCGGTGCAGCGGCGTTACTGGTGTGGCCATTAGTCATCACCACAATCATCGGCTTGGCTTTGCCAGCAGCGATGAGGTTATCTAAGATCTGAGAAGCTCTACCGAGTTGCATCCAGGCTTCTTCATCCCCTCCAACACCATGTAACAGATATAAAACCGGATAATTCCCTTTCGACGCTTCATAACCTGGCGGCGTATAAACAGTAAGTCTGCGACTGGTTTTCAGCCCGGCGGATTGATACCAACGTTTTGCCACCGTTCCATGCGGTACATCTTTAACCATATATAAATCTGCCTTGCCATTTCCCACTAAAAACACATTAACAACAGAAGATACATCTCTGATCAGGTAAACATTGTTTGGATCCCGGATCTTCAAACCATCAACAATAAAACTGTAACTGTAAAGTTCCGAGGGTAAAACTGCAGAAGTATACGACCAAACACTATCCGTTCCCAATGTCATTTCCTGCGTGGGAGGGGTGTTTGGCTTCGAAACCAAAAAATCACCCTGTATTTCTACCTTCCTGGCATTTGGTGCTTTAAGCCTGAAAGTAAAAGTACCATCAGTATTCGTTTGCGGCGATATAATTTCTTTCTGACGGCCAAAATTTAAATTTTCCTGGGCATACATTAATTGTGTACAACCAAGCAATATGAGTAGAATTAGTTTTTTCATGGTAAGGATAAGGGAATCGTGATGATTTAATTTTGTCTAATAAAAACAATGGCCTCTTCGTATAAAGAGGCCACCTGGTATAATATTTATTTAAAATCGCTTAAGCTTTATTTTTGGCTTCCTGAACTTCTAAACGGATGGCCTGAGCTAAGTTTTTCAGATCCTGCATACCTTTACGGATACGGGTTCCTGCCGCGCTGTTACCTTTGTTATAAAATTTGTCTGCATCAGCTTCTAAAGCTGTCACTAAACTTTTTACTTCTTCGAATTTTTTCATTTTTGAGTACTCCTATGGTTCTTAAGGTTTTTAGTTTTAATTATCTAATTTAAAGGGTTTAAGGAAATAAAAAAATTTTTGGAACAATAAAAAAACGGTCTAATAAACCGTTTTTTTTCCACATATAGTGGGTTTATAAACAAACAACCCAAAAAAACCAACAACAAACAACTGATAAACAAGTATTTACAAAAAATAGCTGCAAAAAAAAGCCCTTTAAACATATTTAAAGGGCTTTGTAAAATTTCTATTGATCTTAAGCAGTAGCGAAAAGATTCTCTTTATAATATCCGTTCTCTAACTTTTCGGCAACTTCGCTAAAAGCATCCAAAGTACGTTGTACATCTTCCAGCGTGTGTACAGCTGTTGGGATTAAACGTAATTCGATCATTCCTTTAGGAATTACCGGATACACTACGATTGAACAGAAGATGCTATAGTTTTCACGTAAATCGTAGGTAATGGCTGTGGCATCTGAAAGCTCTCCTTTTAAGAAAACCGGTGTTACAACAGAATTGGTTACCCCTAAATCAAATCCACGTTCACGAAGTCCTTTTTGTAAGGTTGTAGCAATTTCCCAAAGTTTATCTTTTAACTCCGGACGGCTTTTCAATAACTCTAAACGCTTCAATAGCCCGATTACCATTGGCATTGGCAAGGCTTTGGCAAAAGTTTGCGAACGCATGTTATACCTTAAGAAATTGGTAATTTCTACGGTAGATGCGACAAAGGCACCAATACCTGCCATTGATTTGGCAAATGTACCAAAGTAAACATCAATGCCTTCAATGCAATCTTGAGCTTCATGTGTACCTGCACCAGTTTTACCCATGGTACCAAAACCATGTGCATCATCAACCAGGATACGGAATTCAAAATCATTTTTAAGATCTACGATTTCTTTTAATTTACCCTGTGCACCGCTCATTCCGAAAACACCTTCTGTAATTAAAAGAATACCACCGCCAGATTCTTTCGTTAATTTGGTAGCACGTTCCAATTGCTTACGGGCACTGTCAATATCATTATGCTGATAGACAAATCTTTTACCCATATGCAAACGAAGTCCATCAATAATACAAGCATGTGATTCTGCATCGTAAACTATTACATCATTACGATCAACCAGGGTATCAATAATTGATACCATTCCCTGATAACCATAATTCAGTAAAAATGCATCAGGCTTACCTACAAAAGCGGCCAATTCCTGCTCCAACTGCTCGTGAAAATTAGAATTTCCACTCATCATGCGGGCGCCCATAGGGTAAGCCATACCATACTGAGCTGCAGCTTCTTCATCTGCTTTTCTAACTTCGGGGTGATTGGCTAAGCCTAAGTAATTGTTTAAACTCCAAACCAAATGCTCTTTTCCTTTAAATTGCATGTGTGGTGCAATTTCTCCCTCTAATTTTGGAAATGAGAAATACCCATGAGACCATTTTTGATGTTGGCCAAGTGGCCCCATGTGCTTTGCTATCTTATCAAATATATCCAATGTATGTATGTGTTTTATAATGAAATTTTGCGAATTTAAGCTTTATTCGTCTTAAAATCAACCCAATGATTTTGCTAAGCTCGAATTAAGATCTTACTGCGCTAATTTTATGCCAAAAAAGCCCCGATTTTACACCGGGGCTTTATAATTATATTTGGTTCGTTTTAATCAACGTTATCGTGCAGAAAAGAATTGTTAGGTCTGATCTCTGTACCACCGTCCTGGTCGTTACTCAACGTAAACCTACTTACCTGCGATTCTGAAGAATGTTGAACTTGTTGCAACTGCATTTGTTTGCGTTTGTAAGCAGGTTCGTTTTCCAGCTCCTGTAAACCATTGGTTGTACGCAATTTCATACTCAAATCTTTTAAACGTAAAATACGCTCCTTAGATTTTTTCAATTGCTCTTCCATTGATTCGTCACTTTTGTCGTCATCTAAGCCAACAACCGGCATTTCGATTTCTGGTTCAGGCTGTGGCATTGGAGCTGCTTTTGCTGGTGTTTCGAATACAAAATTAGTTTCTGCCAATTTAACTTCGAACTCAAACCTGGTTTCCGTTACTTCTTCTACCTGAGGCTCTTCTTCAATTAAAGTATGGCGAACCACATTACTTTCTGGCTCCTGAACTTTTTGCTGTTCTGATTTATTGAACATGCCACCAAAAAGATCTGCTTGCGAAACTTCTTCTTTCGTTTTTAAAACAGGTTCATAAGATGGTGCTGCTTTAGGTTGAATGAAAGAATTTACTGGCTCAACCGGGCGAACAAGTGGCGCTTCTTCTGGTGTTAAAAGTGATATTTTCTTCTTATTTTTTTCTTCATGCACACGTTCTTCTGAAGTTTGGAAACCTGTTGCTATAATGGTTACAGAAAGTTTATCGCTTAAAGATTCGTCGGTACAGTTACCCCATATTAAGTCTGCTGATAAACCAGCTTTCTCCTGAATGTAGTCTGTAATGATCGAAACCTCATCCATAGTTACCTCACGCAAACCAGAACTGATGTTCAATAAAATATAACGGGCACCTTCAATTTCGTTATCTTTTAACAATGGAGAAGCTAAAGCGCCCTCTACTGCCTGCAATGCACGGTCTTCTCCTTCTGCAGCGAAACTACCCATAATGGCCACACCGCTATCTTTCATTACGGTACGCACATCTTTAAAATCCACGTTGATATAACCTGGAACCGTGATGATTTCCGCAATACCTTTTGCAGCTGTGGTTAAAATATCATCAGCCTGGCCGAAGGCAGAACCCAAAGTTAAGTTTCCAAAGATTTCGCGCAGGCGATCGTTAGAGATAACCAGGTAAGAATCTACATACTTTTTCAACTCTTCCATTCCTTCGTCAGCCTGCAATCTACGTCTTTTTCCTTCGAAAGAAAACGGCGTAGTAATGATGGCTACAGTTAAAATGTCAAGTTCTTTAGCTGCTTTCGCAATGATTGGAGAAGCGCCTGTTCCGGTACCGCCACCCATTCCTGCTGTAATAAAAAGCATTTTGGTTGTACTACCTAACATGGCCTTAATATCATCTATATTTTCTATAGCTGAGTTTTTACCAACTTCAGGAATAGAACCAGCTCCCATTCCTTCGGTTAAACTAGCGCCTAATTGTACCTTGTTAGGTATAGGGCTAGATTCCAAAGCCTGGGCATCTGTATTACAAATAATAAAATCCACACCAGTAATACCAGACAGGTACATATGGTTCACTGCGTTGCCGCCACCACCTCCAACACCAATAACTTTGATGATTGAAGATTTATCTTTTAACATTTCGAACTGCATATCTTTATGAATCAGTTGTTTAAAAATTTTAAATTCTGTTCATTACTCCATGTAATATTAACACTTTTTCAACAGACGTTTTCCACAACTGTTAATAATGTGGAAAACTCACCTTTTGTGGAAAAATAATTAACTTTTCAAGTAATCTTCATCACTTACCTTCATGTCATCCTGAATGAAAGTTCTTGTTTTTGCCAGTAATTTATCGAACAAACCTGGTCCACGTTTCTCTTTCTCTTTGGCCGTTTTTGGTTTCTCAACAAAAACACCAGGTTGTTTCATTTCTTCAATTAACTCTTCTGCTTTCTGGATTCCTTTAATCAGCAAACCTACACTGGTTGCATACATAGGGCTTTTCAGATCGTCATAAATGGCCTTAGGCATATCTTCATATTTAGATAAATGCTCGTTCGGATAACCGATACGGCAATCTAAACCAGTTACATATTCAACCGCCTGAGATAAGTGTTTTAACAAAGCACCACCACCGGTAATCACAATACCACCGATCAGTTTTTTCTCATATCCGGAAGATTTGATCTCGTAATATACGTGTTCAATAATTTCTTCCATACGCGCCTGAATAACATAGGCCAGGTTTTTAACCGAAATTTCTTTTGGTTCGCGGCCACGTAAGCCCGGAACACAAATAATTTCATTTTCTTTATTCTCTTCAGCCAATGCCGAACCGAAACGGGTTTTCAACAACTCGGCCTGGTTACGCATTACAGAGCAACCCTCTCTGATATCCTCAGTAACACTATTACCACCAAAAGGGATCACTGCGGTATGACGGATGATACCTTCGTGGAAAATAGCAATATCTGTGGTACCACCACCAATATCAACCAAGGCAATACCGGCTTCTTTTTCTTCCTCGCTCAACACCGATTCAGATGAAGCCAATGGCTCAAGAATTAAATCCTGAGTTTGCAGCCCTGCATTGTTTACACATTTGATGATATTTTTTACGGCCGTAACCTGACCTGAGATGATATGGAAGTTAGCTTCAAGGCGAACTCCTGCCATACCGATCGGATCTTTAATTCCCGGCTCATTATCAATGGTAAATTCTTGCGGCAATACATGGATGATCTCCTCACCCGGAGGCATTACCAGCTTAAACATATCATCAATCAACTTATCAATATCCTTTTTACCGATTTCGTTGTTTAATTCTCTTCTTGTTAAAATTCCTCTGTGCTGTAAGCTCTTAATGTGCTGACCAGCGATACCCACATTTACCACCTGTATTTCTACATTGGATTGTCCGCTCGCCACCTCAACTGCCTGAGCAATGCCCTGCACTGTTTTTTGAATGTTAGAAACTACCCCACGCGTAACTCCCGCCGATTCTGCCTTGCCTATTCCTAAGATTTCTATTTTACCGTGTTGCGTTCTACGGCCAACGATAACACAAATTTTTGTAGTACCGATATCCAATCCTACTACAATGGGCGACTGACTGGTAAATTTTGCCTTGTCCATATTCGTTAATTTTGCTGAGTTTTATACTGTTTTTCCAAGGCTTTGATTTCTTTCTCTCTTGCTTCTTTCTCTTTTTTCAATTGAGCCTCAGATTTTGCCGGCTTTGGCTGTGTTGTTGCCGTTTGCTTCGGCTTTTCTTTTTTATCCGCGGGTTTCGTTTCCTTTGGTTTTGTAGCTGACGTAACGGTCGGCTTTTTTACTTCTGTTTTAACTGGTGCTGTTTTTTTCGGCTCTACTTTTTTAGGCTCTGTTTTTTTTACTTCAACCTTTTTAGGTTCAACCTTCCGAACTTCAGTTTTTTTTGGTTCTTCTTTTTTCTCTTGATCGGCTTCAGGGCGATCATCCATTGATGCAACTATGGTACTTCTGATTAATGAATCGGTTACAGTTCGTTGTATCCTCAAACTATCTGCTGCAGAAATTGTTTTAGCTTTTTTCCTTAATTCTGTCGAATCTCTTCTTTCACAAACAATCTGATTCGTGTACTTAATATTGATCGTTCTATAAGTATCCCATCCTACCTGCGGCATGGCCTTTTTATAAAACAACAACAGGTTTTTCATTTTCTTTTCAAGCGAATCGGCATTACCTAAAATAATACGCTGATTACCTACTCTTGGTATCAGTTCAATATCATTTTTCTGATCAACCACAACCTGCTCAATCTGAGAATCCCAGAGGGTATCTTTTTTAATGAATTGTGCAGTTTTATATAAATCTCTTGCCAGTTGCGTATGCAAAGTATCTACTCTACTACCAAAAACTTCTGTAATATGTCCTGTTGCCACTAGCACATTAGCCGTAAAGTTTGATGAAACAGGCATTTTACGTCCATCGTTATCAATGTAAAAATCTTGTCCATTCTCACTTAATATGCGAAGAATAGGCTGACGCTGTTTTACCTCAATGTGTAATACCCCATCCATTTCTACATATACTTTGGCAAAACCGATATAAGGATTAGACTGCAGTTTTTTCTCTATTTTATGAATATTGATATTTTCGATGTTCCGGCCTAAAAGCACACCTTGATCTTCCTTCAAAATAGCATCGATCTCTTCGCGTTCTATAAAATTGTCTGCCCCGGGAATCAGGATTTTAACATCTGTACATTTAACTGTCTGTTTCTTCACATTGATAAAACTCAAAAGCGCCACCACCCCAACCAGGCTGATTAGCCAGGCAAAGCCGGTAAAAATTGCGCTCCAGTTTATCCTTTTAAGCATTGTTCAAAGTATTTTTTAGGGGATCAATAATCGTGTCGATATCTCCCGCACCTACGGTTAAAATTAATTCAGGCTTTGTATCATTAACATACTGAACCACAAAATCTTTTCCACATATTTTTTTATCTGCCAAAGTGATCTTATCCAATAAAAACTGTGAATTTACCCCTTCAATGGGCAATTCTCTTGCAGGATAAATCTCCAATAAAATCAGTTCATCAACAGTGCTTAAAACTTTTGCAAATTCATCTGCAAAATCCCTGGTCCGCGTGAACAGGTGCGGCTGAAAAATTACCGTCAATTTTTTACCAGGATACAATTGTCTCACAGCATCAAAGCAAGCCCTCAGTTCTTCAGGATGGTGTGCATAATCATCGATATAAATCTGATTGCCATTATTTACAATATATTCGAAGCGGCGTTTAACTCCCTTAAAATTTGCAACGGCCTGCTTTACTTTCTCAGCATCAATCCCCAATTGCAAAGCAATAGCAATGGCAACGGTTGTATTTTCGACATTGTGCTTACCAGGCAACATTAAACTGATATCTTTTATGCTATGCGTACTATCGGTATAATCGAAAACAAACTTCGAACCTTCTACCCTTAAATTTTCTGCTTTTGCTGTTGCTGTTGAACTTGCTGCATAACTCATGCTTTTTTCAAGCGGCAATCCTTCGTGAGCATAAAGTATACCTTCAGCTTTGAGTTGACCTGCAAACAAACGGAAAGATTCTTCCAGATGGCTTTTATCGCCATAAATATCCAAATGATCGGCATCCATAGAAGTAACCACGGCTACATCCGGATGTAGCGTGAGAAAAGAACGATCGTATTCATCAGCCTCTACCACTACCACATTATTTTCTCCAAAAAGCACATTACTGTTATAGTTGCTGGTTATTCCACCTAAAAAAGCGGTACAATCGTAACCGGTATCTTTTAAAATATGCGCAACAATAGACGATGTTGTGGTTTTGCCATGTGTGCCTGCAATAGCAATACAGAACATTCCTTTACTGATAATCCCTAAAACTTCTGAGCGTTTTTTAAGCGCAAAACCTTTTTCTATAAAGTGGTTTAAAATTTTTGAATCTTTTGGAATTGCTGGTGTATAAACTACAAGGGTATCATCCTGATGATCCAAAAATTCACTAGGCAATGCAGCGGTTTCATCAAGATAGGTAATCAAAATCCCTTCCTGTGTTAAGGTTTCGGTCAGTTTAGTTTTGGTTTTATCATAACCACAAACAACCTGTCCGCGTTTAGCAAAATAACGGGCAAGCGCACTCATGCCGATACCGCCGATACCAACAAAGAAAACCCTATTTATTTTACTTAATTCCATTTTTATTAGATTTGAGATGGGAGATATGAGATACTAGACAAATAGTCTAATCTCACATCTAGTTTCTCATATTTCTTATTTAATCAATTTCAATACTTCCCCGGCAATAATTTCATCTGCCATTGGCAATGCCATCTTTGCCAGGTTGTGAGCTAACGTTTCGCACTGTTCTTTATTTGTTAGCAATGCCAGCGCTTCCTTTACGAGCGTATCTTCTGCAGAGCGGTCGTTAATTAATATTGCTGCTCCATTTTTAACCAGGGCCATCGCATTTTTAGTTTGATGGTCTTCTGCTACATTTGGCGAAGGCACCAAGATTACTGGCTTTTTAATCAAACAAAGCTCTGCTATGGTTCCCGCCCCTGCCCTGCTGATGATTACATCTGCTGCGGCATAAGCCAGATCCATTTTATTTAAAAACTCCAGGATCCGAACATTGGGGTGATATGCTAAACCCAATCTTTCTATAATCCCTTTATAGTAATACTTGCCTGTTTGCCAGATCACCTGCACATCTTGTGCAAGAATCTCAGGCAGGTGTTTTTCAATTGCCTTGTTCAGCGTTCCCGCACCTAAACTTCCACCGGTAACCATAATGGTCTTTTTCAATGGATCTAGTTTTAAGAGCTCCGCTCCTGCATGGTGCTTCCCTTTAATATCAACCACTTCCTGGCGTACCGGATTTCCTGTTTTCAAAATCCTATCGGCCGGAAAAAACTGATCCATGTCATCAAAAGCGACACAGATTTTTGAAGCCTTTTTACCTAACCACTTATTGGTTATCCCAGCATAAGAATTCTGTTCCTGGATGAGGTAAGGAATCCCCTTTAAAGAAGCTGCATATAATAGTGGTCCTGATGCATAACCGCCAACGCCCACTACGGCATCGGGCTTAAAATCATTAATTATCTGGATGGCTTTACGCACACTACCGATAACCTTTAGCGGAAGCGCCAGATTTTTAATAATCGAGCCACGTTGCATCCCACTAATATTTAAGCCTATAATTTTATATCCGGCTGCAGGAACTTTTTCCATTTCCATGCGGCCTATTGCACCCACAAACAAGATTTCACAGGTTGGCACCATGCGTTTTAGCGCATTGGCTATGGCTACGGCGGGAAAAATATGCCCGCCGGTGCCACCACCTGATATGATAATTTTTGGGGAATTATTCATTTTAATTATTTATCTGTTTTTACCACCAAGTGCACTGAATTCTCACAGAGGGCACTGAGTTTTAATTTTTAACCGCAAAGCGCGCAAAGTTTTCGCAAAGCGCACTAAGTATATTTTACCACCAGGGCACTTAGACACAACGTATTTTAGGGCCTTGGTTTAACTTTTCAACCTTTCAATTCTCTAAACATTCCAACGCTCAACCCTACACCTTCAACCTTCCTACCTTCAACCTTATTAAGCCATAGCAGGAATTTCTCCAACTATCACTTTATTTTTTACTTTTTCTTTATCCTCTTTTGTTGCTGCACTTGCATTTTCTTCTACATCGCGGCTTACACTTAAAATAATGCCGAAGGCCACACTGGTAAAGATCATTGAGGTACCCCCCATGCTTACCAATGGTAATGGAACCCCGGTTACAGGACCTAAACCAACTGCCACTGCCATATTTGCAAAAGCCTGAATGGTTAGACTGAAACTTAGCCCGGCCGCCAGCAGCGCGCCGAAAGCCTTGGGTGCCCGCGTTACAATCTTGATACACCGGTATAAAAGCACCAGGTATAGTATCATGATTACAATTCCTCCCACAGTTCCCCATTCTTCAATAATAATGGCGAAAATAAAATCGGAATACGGGTGTGGTAGGAAATTGCGTTGTGTACTATTACCTGGTCCTTTACCAAAAACACCACCAGTAGCCAAGGCAATTTTTGCCTGATCTGCCTGGAAAGTTTTATCTGAATGCTGCATTTCGGGATGCATAAACGTATTGATACGCGACATGTAGGTTTTTCTCCTTGGTCCTAAAAAGAAAACGAACAACAACAGGACAAAACCTCCCGCGCAAACAATCGCGATCTGTTTAATACTGATCCTACCGATAATTAACAGCAATATACTTACACCAAACAGCATTAATGCTGTAGATAAATTGGCCAGTGCGATTAAAACAAATACCACACAAACCGATCCCATAATTGGTATAAATGACTCTTTAACGTTCTTAATGTTTTCTTGCTTTTTGGTGAGCATCCGGGCCAAAAAAGTAATTAATGCCAGTTTTGCTAAATCGGAAGTTTGAAAGGTTAATCCGATAACCGGTATTTTAACCCACCTCGAAGCATCGTTTAAGTTGGTACCAAATATTAAGGTATAAAACAGCAAAGGAATGGTTACAATCATCAGCACCTTCGAAATACCGGCATAATAGCGATAATCGAGCAGGTGGGCAATATAAATCATACCTATACCGAGCAATACAAAAATGAGGTGTTTGGTAAGCAAAAGTTTTTCTACAGCTTCTCCTTTTTTATATGCCAAAGTACCCGTTGCGCTATACACCGCCATTACAGATATAAGCGAAAGCAGGATGATGATCAACCAGATCCATCTATCTCCTTTTGTTTTATTAAGCAGTGCCTGCAACATATATTGAGCCTCCTATTATAATTCTCTTACAGCCGCCTTAAACTGGTTACCGCGGTCTTCGTAATTTTTAAACAAATCAAAACTTGCACATGCAGGCGATAACAATACTGCATCACCACGTTTAGCCAAATGGAAAGCAATCTGTGCTGCTTCTTCTGCAGAAAAAGTATTCACAATAATCTCCACATCATCCTCAAAAGCATCATGAATACGTTTATTATCTTTACCCAAGCACACAATAGCTTTTACTTTACTTTTAACCAGATCCTTAAGCATATTGTAATCGTTGCCTTTATCAACACCCCCCATAATCAGCACAACATCGCTGGTCATACTTTCCAAAGCATACCAGGTAGAATTTACATTTGTGGCTTTACTATCGTTGATGAAATCGATACCCGAAATTTTGGCTACATGCTCTAACCTATGCTCAATATTCTTGAAATTACCCATGCTCTCGCGAATGGTCTCATTTCTTAATTCTAAAACTTTAGAGACAATGCCTGAGGCCATAGAATTGTAAATGTTGTGCTTGCCCTGTAAGGCTAAATCTAAAATAGACATGGTTAGTTGGTTATTAGGTTCTGTAAGGATATGTAAAGTGTTCTCTTCTAAATAAGCACCTGTTTCCACCGGCTTAACAATAGAAAAAGGATAAGTTTTGGCAAGAGGTTTAGCAATAGCCATGGCTTTCAGGCTTTCCTCATCGTCTGCACAATAAATGAAAACATCATCTGCCGTCTGGTTTTGAATGATACGCATTTTTGATGCTGCATAATTCTCCAATTTGTAATCATATCGATCTAAATGATCTGGTGTGATGTTTAATAGAACGGCAATGTCTGCCTTAAACTGAAACATATCATCCAGCATAAAACTCGAGATTTCCAGCACATAATATTCATAATCTTCTGTAGCCACCTGTGCGGCAAAACTCTGCCCAATATTACCGGCCAAACCTACATTTAAACCAGCATTTTTTAAGATATGATAGGTTAATAAGCTTGTAGTTGATTTACCGTTGGAGCCTGTAATGCAAATGGTTTTGGCATGGGTATATCTTTTAGCAAATTCAATCTCTGAAATCACCGGAATCCCCTGAGCTACCAGCTTTTTAACCATTGGCGCTGTTGGCGGAATACCCGGACTTTTAATTACTTCAGTTGCATTCAGAATTAATTCTTCTGTATGCTTTTCAGCTTCGAAGAGTACGCCAAGCTTTTCTAATGCAGCTTTATACTGATCAGCAATTACTCCATAATCTGAAACAAATACCTCGAAACCTTTGGCTTGCGCTAACTTTGCTGCACCTACCCCACTTTCGCCGGCACCAAGAATAACCACACGGCCCCGCCCTGCCATTGCTGACTTAGTATTGCTTGATGTGATCGTATTTGTGCTCATTCTTATTTTAGTATCTAGTAGTGAGTATCCAGACTGAAACCTCTACATTTTATTTTTTTATTATTCTCTTTTTATTTTAGCCTTTCGGTATTAACCACTAAACCCTATGCCCTAACCCTTTTACCCTCTACCTCAACTTCAATGTTACTATGGTCATAATTGCAAGCATGATTCCAATAATCCAGAAGCGGGTAACAATTTTAGCTTCGTGATATCCTTTTTTCTGGTAATGGTGGTGTAAAGGCGACATCAGGAAAATCCTACGGCCTTCTCCAAATTTCTTCTTGGTGTATTTGAAGTAAGAAACCTGCATAATTACAGAAACCAGTTCTACCAGGAATATTCCGCATAAAATCGGGATCAAAAGCTCTTTACGGATCATGAGTGCAAATGCGGCAATGATCCCCCCAATGGCCAAACTTCCGGTATCGCCCATAAAAATCTGAGCGGGGTAAGAGTTATACCAAAGGAAACCCACGCATGCACCAACAAATGCGCCGGCAAAAATCATCAACTCTGCTGAATTTGGGATATACATGATATTCAGGTAATCGGCCATGATGGTATTACCTGATACATATGCCAAAATCCCCAGTGTAATGCCAATTACAGCAGAAGTACCCGTAGCAAGCCCATCAATACCATCGGTAATATTGGCGCCGTTTGAAACTGCAGTAATGATAAATACCGTAAAAATGAGGAATATGATAAATGCATATTTCTGATAATCACCGCCTAAAAACTTCAATACCTTGGCATAATCGAACTCATTGTTCTTATAAAAAGGCATATTGGTTTTGGTCGATTTTACATCTTGCGTATAATAAAAGGTTTCGCCTTTCTGACGCAATACCATCGGAACTGTAGAAGTACTTTTAACATTATCCTGAACAGTTTCTCTCACCACAATATTAGGGTGAAAATACATGGTGGTGCCAACAATTAAACCCAAACCCACTTGACCAACAACTTTAAAGCGACCAGCTAAACCTTCTTTGTTTTTCTTGAATACTTTAATATAATCATCCAAAAAGCCGATTGCCCCCATCCAGATGGTCGTAATAATCATCAGGATAACGTAGATATTTGAAATATTGGCAAATAACAATGTTGGTATAAGAATACCCAGCAAAATAATGATACCCCCCATGGTTGGTGTACCTTGTTTTTGCATCTGGCCTTCTAAACCTAAATTTCGTACCGTTTCTCCAACCTGTTTTTTATGCAGATAATCAATTAGCCTGCGACCGTAGACGGTGGTAATAACCAATGAAAGAATAATAGAGATAGATGCACGGAAAGTGATGTACTGAAACAACCTTAACCCAGGTATATCATAATGCTTATGCAGGTATTCGAATAATAAATATAACATTAGCTGATTGGTTTTAATTGTTCAAGTAAAATTTCTTTATCATCAAAATGGTTCCTTACGCCATTAATCTCCTGGTATTTCTCATGCCCTTTACCCGCTACAAGAATAATATCTCCTGGTTGCGCTAAATGACAGGCTGTTTTTATAGCTTCTTTTCTGTCTAAAATGGATAATGTTTTACGCTTATTTGTAGGCGAAACGCCAGCTTCCATATCTTTAATAATGGTTTGGGCATCTTCCGTTCGCGGATTATCAGAGGTTAGAATTACTTTGTCGCTCCAATCGCAGGCCACCTGAGCCATAATTGGTCGTTTGGTTTTGTCACGGTCTCCACCGCACCCGATTACCGTAATTACCTGTTCGGTTCCTTTGCGGATATTGGCAATGGTACTTAATACATTCTGAACGGCATCTGGCGTATGCGCATAATCTACAATACCAATAATCTTATCAGCAGAAGTGATATAATCAAACCTTCCTTCAGCACCTGACAAACGGCTCAACATCGTGAGCACCTTCAGTTTATCCTGCTCCAGTAAAATTGCGGTTCCGTAAACAGCCAATAGGTTATAGGCATTAAAAGAACCTACCAACTTAAAGTATACATCCTCATTATCGATATCTAAATGCAAGCCACTGAACTGATTTTCAATAATTTTCGCTTTAAAATCGGCCAGTTTTTTAAGCGCATAGGTCTTTTTATGTGCTTTGGTATTCTGCAACATCACCATACCATTTTTATCGTCGATATTGGTCAATGCAAATGCCGTTTTAGGCAACATATCAAAAAATGCCTTTTTGGCTTTCAGGTAAGCATCAAAAGTTTTATGAAAATCTAGATGGTCATGCGTTAAATTCGAAAACACTCCACCCGAGAAAGTCAAGCCTTCAATCCGGTGTTGTGCTACTGCATGCGAACTTACTTCCATGAAACAGTAGTCGCAGCCTGCATTTACCATATCCCTTAAAAGCTGGTTTAATGCAATTGGGTTTGGTGTTGTATGTGTAGCAGGCACTACAGTATCATTAATATAATTCTCTACGGTTGATAAAAGACCGGTTTTATAACCTAAATCTTTAAATAATTTAAAAAGAATAGTCGCAATGGTGGTTTTGCCGTTTGTTCCGGTAATACCGATCAGTTTTAAATCTGCTGATGGATTTCCAAAATAATTGCCGGCCATGATCCCCAAAGCCACCGAAGTATTTTCTACTTTAATGTAGGTTACGGTATAATCATCGATCTCTGGCAGATTCTCACACACAACTACACCTGCACCTTGCTGAACGGTCTGCTTAATAAATTGATGCCCATCAGCCAAAGTACCCACTATCGCAAAAAAGATATCATCTTTACCTACCTTACGCGAATCGAAATTCAATGCATTGATCTGCCTATCGGTTTTACCAACCAATTCTTTAATCGTTACGCCATAAAGTAAATCTTGTAATTGCATTTTTTTTCTTTTTAGTATCAAGTATTTAGAATCAAGTATTAAGACCTTAAACCTTTTTACCTTCCACCTTAATTCAACTCTATCTGTACGCCTAATCCTTTACCCACTTTTGTACCAGCAGCTATAGACTGGCTGATTACTTTGCCAGACCCGAAAACCTTTGTTTTTAAACCAGCATTACCTAAAAGATACAAGGCATCTTTCAAGCCCATCCCTGCCACGTTCGGCATTACACCTTTACGCTCGTTATTTTCCTGAAAAATTGTTCCGGCACTGGTATCTATAATATTGTAATACTCGGATTTAGAAGCAAAAAGCGGCTTAAATCCAAATGCCCTATAAACTTTCTGAGTTGCCTTACTCTGTCCGGCTTTTGTTGGCGGCGTTCCGGTATTACCAACCAAACGCGTAGGCACATCATTGTACATCTGCATGTCGCTGGCGTAAATCCGGTCAGAAATTTCCCTAAACACCGGTCCCGAAACCGTAGCACCATAATAAGCACCCTTTGGATCGTTGATTACTACGATCAAGGAATACTTAGGCTTATCAGCCGGAAAATACCCCACAAAAGAAGCCTGATATTGCTTATTAGCTTTATATCCCTTATTCGCATCTGCCACCTGGGCAGTGCCCGTTTTACCCGCAATCGGATATAATGGATTATAAACCACCTGCTTTCCACTACCTTCTGTTACCACTCCTTCAAGCATTTTCTTGATTTTACTCAAGGTAACATCCGAACAGATTTTATCATTAATTACCCTGGCTTTGAACTGTTCAATCGGGTTGCCCAACCTTCTGATCTCTTTTACAAAGATCGGTTGCACCATCTTACCATTATTAGCTACCGCATTATACAGGGTCAGCATTTTCAATGGAGTTAACTGCATTTCATAACCATAAGCCATTTGAGGAAGGGTCATGTTTTTATTCCAGCTTTTGTTTGTTTTAGGATTTTTAACCACTGGCATTGCCTCACCAGGAATCTGTAGATCCATTTTTTTATTCAGGTGCCAATCATACAAGTGATCGGTAAATTTTATCGGATCGTTACCATAATGCGTGTTGATCAGCTTTGCAATTGCAGCATTGGAAGACGTTTCAAAGGCTTTTTTTGCGGTAACCGTTTCAATTTTCGGATGTGAATCTGTGATCAATTTTCCTGGAATCTGGTAATAACCAGTCCCGATCATGGTATTCGTATCGATCAATTTATCTTCTAAAAGCGCCATATAAGAAGCCAATTTGAAAGTCGACCCAGGATCCTGATTACCGGCAATGGCATAATTAAACTTCTCTTTATATACCCCTTCTTCTACTTTAGAGAAATTGGCTACTGCACGGATTTCGCCGGTTGCAACCTCCATCAATATCACCGTACCATGATCGGCCTGCGATTTGATCAGCTGTTTTTCTAATGCACTTTGCGCCAGATCCTGCATGTTTACGTCAATAGTTGAGATAATATCAGCACCATCTTTTGGCGCAACCTCTGCTTCTTCGTTTACCGGGATATAAACCCCTCCTGCAATGCGTTGCATCAGCCTTTTTCCGGTTTCACCATTAATATATTCTTTGTAAGCACCCTCTAAGCCTACACCGTTAGCCACATTTTCGTTTTTATAACCAATGGTACGTGCTGCCAAAGCCTGAAAAGGAAGAATCCGTTTATTTTGCTGTACAGCAATTAAACCGCCACTAAACTTACCAATATTATAAAGCGGAAAAGTTCTGATCGTTTTAAGATCGGCGTAACCCACTTTACGGTGAATTAACAAATAACGCGCACTATCCTGGCGACCTTTACGCAGGTAACGGGCGTATTCCTTCGCGGTTTTATCCTGAAAGAGCTGCGATAATTTATATCCCAACGAATCTACTTTTTCATTAAATACCTTATCATCTGCAATACCGCCGGCGAACATATCCATACGCAGTTCGTATTCCGGTATCGAAGTTGCCAGCAAACTCCCGTCGTTAGAATAAATATTCCCACGGGTAGCCTCCACATTTACATAACGCGTAGAAAGACTATCTGCCATGGCTTTCCATTTTTTCCCCTGTACAAACTGCACCTGACCGAGGCGTAAAAACACCGCGAAAGCAAAAAGCACAATTAAGCCAAATGCCAGATATACACGAAGCAAGATGTTTGCTCTAATATTCATCGCTTTTAACAATTATTTTTTTTGGTGGTTCAATCAGTTCTTTTATCCCAAGGGTATCTACCTTTTTAGCAACCTCCGTCAATTTACTCTTGAACATCAGGTCAGCTTTAAGGGATTTATACTCCCATCTTAATTCTTTTACTTCTTTATTTAATTTATCAATACGGCGTACATTGTTTACAGCAAAGTGGCTATTGGCGATATAAATCATCCCTAAAAAAGCCAGAAAGCACAAATAAGGCAAGGCATCAGTTGCCGCCTCTTTACTTACCAACCCATCATTAAAAAGCTTGCTGATGAAAGAGTTGCTATCCATCTTCTCTTCAGCAGTTTTTGGCTTTTTAGGCGCAACTTTTAACTCTGGCTCAGGTCCAACTTCCTCTTCTTCTATCTCCTCTCTAAACCTGTTCATATTTTTTCTGCAATTCTAAGTTTCGCACTGCGGGCACGATTGTTTTGCGCAATCTCTTCATCAGTGGCAACAATCGCTTTACGCGTAATTACATTAAATGGCTTTTGTTGATTTCCGAAGAAATCTTTTTCTACCTCACCCTGAAATTTTCCTTTCGCCATGAAGTTTTTAACCGGCCTGTCTTCTAATGAATGATAGGAC
>Ga0163162_10000557_pt1 | contig 34493 bp, 27 predicted proteins | sample S55metaG_FD_115310 | JGI IMG/M metagenome (GOLD analysis project Ga0163162, IMG submission 115310) | Switchgrass rhizosphere microbial communities from Kellogg Biological Station, Michigan, USA - S5-5 metaG | ecosystem: Host-associated > Plants > Roots > Rhizosphere > Soil | place: USA... | reverse complement strand
TGTTGTTCAACATTTTTTTTACAGGCTGTTACCGATACCGTTGCAATGGTAGCTACAGCGATAAGCGTTTTTAAATTGTTTTTCATTTTTGATTGTAGATTGATTTTTATTATTTATTTATTTTCATTTTTTTAATTTAAACTGCGATTTAACAAGTTCCCGGAATTCAGCTGCACCGAGTATTTCCCTTTTTACCCCAGGGATATTGCTTTGGGTTGTTGATTTGGATTCAAGTGTTTTGTTTTTCACGGCAGCTGTCTTGGGCGGTAGATAACCTATATCGTCCAATGCACTTTTTAGGCCTTTTTCTTCAATATTCCCAAAATCAGTTTCCACATCATCTTCAGCGGTGATATCTACTGGTATCCCGTTAAAATAATTCCCTTGGTTATTGGCATTTAGATTTTGGAACAGAGAGAGGTAAAGGGAATATGATTTTATTTTTATGGGAAAAAAACCGATTGGTTTTCCAAAAGTCTTAACGGGTTCTGATGGTTTTTCAGTTGTTCTTATGCCAATCAGTTTTACATCCATGTAAGGCTTCAGGCAATTAACCAATAATTCACTTGCTGATGCTGTTTTCTTACTGACAATGAAGTATATCCTGGTTAAATTATTTGGGCCAGCCGTTTTTTTAAAAAATGCTGTATTTGCATTTAAAGAATAATCACCATCTGCAAGCGTGGCCGCTCTGCCATTAATAATAAATGCCGGACTTCCGTCATCATTTAAAATAGGTTGTTTTGTCAATAGGGTCGCCCCTCCCTGTTGCATAAGGGTATTGTATTTCTCTTTTCGCATTACCCTTCCATTTGCATGTTGTGGTACAACTAGGTTTGCGAAATTTTCACAGGTTACAATATCGCCACCGCCATTATACCTCAGATCAATAATTAATTCTTTTATATCTTCATTTTTAAAATAAGAAAATGCATTGTTTAAACTTTCGTCCCAGCCTTTGGGGCTGGAAAATTTCAGGTAAGAAATATAGCCGATGCTGATGTTGTTTATCTTTAAAACGGATACCTTGTTTACCGGATCAGCAATGTAGGCCATTCGTTTGATGGTATATTGCTCAGCCCTATATCCAGTAGGCTTGCCGTTTAATATCAGCTCTACCTTATCCCTGTCAAAGGCTGTTTTAACATATTTATAGAAATCTTCTGTGTTTTCACTTTTCCTTCCGTTAATTTCTTCCACTTTCATTCCTCTTTTTATCCCAGCTGTTTCAGCGGGAGAATTCTTGATGACATATTCTACATATATGGCGCTGTTTCCGACGGCAACAAGGGTAATCCCATAACTATAACCAAGGTCTGCGAGGCTGTAACTATTTTGGAGACCGGAATTGGAATTGTTTATTATTGTGGAGAATTTTGCTTCAGAAACATTATCCTGATTGAATTCAAATGATTTCCCAGTTTCAGGATTTATTGCATAGCTGGTGAGATCAAATATTTCATGATTATACTTGGCTATGGCAGAACTGCCGCCATATTTTTTAGAATCGGAGCTGGTGTATTTTGGAAGCTGCTTATTCCAGAAATAAATCTGGTCTGCATATAAGCGAATCGAATCAATGACCTGTTGTTCTTCGTTATATTGTTCAAGGGGCAAAATTCTGGGCTCCTTTTTACAGGATATAATGGCAAAGCATAAAAGGGAAAAAAACGCAATGCGTTTTAAATAAAAGAGATGCATTAGTTTGAGATATAAATAATAGCTCAAATGTAGGTCTATTAAATACCGATTTGTATCTATTCGTATTATGATTGTGTTAATTAATTTATATTTTTTGTAGTATTTGGGCGCTAGTATGGTGTTTTTACATTTATAAAATAGAGCTAAAAAACAAGGGGGTTAATTATTAATTAACCCCCTCATTTAATTTATTTTAATTGCTTTTAAAAGCCATAACGTAAACCAATTTGGAATTGGTACGGATTGCCCGATGGGGTAACAATACCAGCGGTGTTTACATTATAATTAAATTTTTGGTTGGTAGCATCAAAAGCTGGGTTTTGTAGTGCATATAGTTGTAGTTGCGTATTATTATTCACCCATGATTCATTAACGCCCCAGGTTTTCTTAAAGATATTTGCTACGTTGAAAGCATCAACTGAAAGTTCGAAACTATGTGTTTTATATAGCTTGAATTTTTTAGTTATCCTTACGTCTACAATCCCATAAAAACTATTAATGCCACCATTTCTCTCAGCGATTTTACCAGTATATTTATTAATATAATCTTTAAAACTTTGACTCGCTAATGGATTATCTAGAATGGACTGTAGGCCTGTTCGGATATTTTGAGCAACAGTAGGATCGTTTCTGTCAAAAATAAAGGCCAAATCATTGGTTGATGCTACAAAATCGCCATTGCTGTTTGCTCCTGATAAGAAGCTATATCTTGTTCCACCAATTCCAGAGTAACGTACGCCGATAGTTACCCCATAAAAACTCGGTAATGTGCCATAAATAACAACTTTATTTCGAAACTGATTGTCAGAATAGGTCATTTGGCTTAAGTCGCGGGGATCATCTTTAACTGGTAGTGATAACGTTGAAGTGTTAGCCACATTACCATTGTACGAGGTATTATCTTTAGTGTCATTGTACGTATAACTTACCGAGATTTCTCCATCCTTAAAATATCGATACGTTCCATCAATCACTATAGCAAACTGATTTACTTTTCCATTACTGTTCATTTCTAATACACGGCCTAACTTCTTACTTATACGCCCTTGTTGCCAATCTGCAACTCCATTTGCCGGAATACTGTTGGCTGGTACAAATACCCCACGATTCGCCTCGTTTGCCAATGTAAAATATGGAGCATTAACCATATTACGATCTACATAAACATAATTATTGCGGCCTAAAGTGGCAAAACCTGATATGCCAACTTTTAATCGTGGTGTGAAGAAGTGACTGTAAGATATGTTTGCTTTGTATACAACCGGAACTTTTGCATTATCTGCATAGGTATTTATTGTAGATAGTTGATATTGACTTAAAGTTGGGGCACTGCCAGGATTATTGCGGTAATCTGTTAGATAAGCCGAAGGAATGCCGACCCTTGTATCTACTGTGCCATAGTGTTTTCCATCGAAAGTTAAATTGTTGATGGTTGCATAGTTATTAATATCTGAAGCAAAAATACCAGCACCTAAACGTACATAATCCGTGTGCTGTTCCTTAACATCCCAGGTGAATTGAAAACGGGGCTGTACAACAAAAGATTTTAACTTATTATCCGTACGTAAACCCAACTCATCTAGTACTAATTGGTTTAATGGTGATGAAGGATAATGTGCATAATCTAAACGTAAACCTGCTGTTAGTTCTAAGCCTAATGCGAGTTTCGTTTGCATTTGTCCGTATATGCCAGCATTAAATATATTTCCGGTTACCGTTGGATCGGCCATTAATGGAACTTCCCTGAAGAAACGATAGGCTGTTCCATTTTGGAAGTTATCTAAAGTTGGTACTTTTGTTACGCCATCAGGCAAGGTTTTAGTTCCAGCGTTCACATAAAAACGTCCGTTGACTTCACTGCCGTAAAGTGACTTTGCATGAGTATACATAAGATCGACACCAAAAGTGTATTTGACTTTATCTGTATTATAGTACAAATTATCGATCAATTGAAGCACATTATTGGTAAAGCCTTCTTGTGCAAAACGATGGCCTCCTATTTCGATATCTGTTGCTTTTAATGTTCCGTCAGAAATGATAGAATTTACTTTTTCAACCACTACACGTGGAATATTAGTTGATGGTAATTGATCACCAGGACTACTTTTTTGATAAGTATATAAGTGCTGTACCTTTAATTCATTTGTTAATTTTGAATTGATCGAGGTCCGTAATGTTGCGAGTAGGCTGTTATCAACATTTTTATCGTTACCGTATGATTCGTAGAAATTAATCTTTGAATTGTCTTCTAAACCAAGTGGATTTCTATCGTTAGTATAATTATCCCTCACAGTTAACAAATTCTTTTCATCTATTTGCCAGTCTAATCGAATAAAGGCCGCATCTGATCCTCTCTTTTTGTTGAAAGAGCCATATTGAGGCGTATTGGCAACTCCGTATTTATCACGGGCAATCCCTAAGAAATTATCTAATGTTGCACGGGTGATGTTAAGCCTCGACTCATCGGCTGCTGACTGAACATCTGCAATTAATAACGGACGTGCATCTTTTTGATGATCCCATGCCACAAAGAAGTGTAGTTTATCTTTAATAATTGGTCCACCTAGAGAGAAACCATATTGATAAGTAGAAAAATCTGCCTGGCGCTTTGTGCCTTTAATGTCGTAAGGACTTGATAGCCAGTCTGCACGGCCATAGGTAAATGCGCTTCCACTTAATGTATTAGTACCTTGTTTGGTTACAGCACTAACTGTACCGCCACCGCTACGGCCATAGGTAACATCATATTGGTTCGTAACTACTTTAAATTCCCTTACAGCTTCGATAGAGATGGAATAGGGTGCTCCGCTTCGGCTGGTTGTACTACCTGCCGATGTTGGGTTTTTAGCATTCATTCCATCAATTGTATAATTGGTAGACGAGCCAAGCTGACCAGAAATATTACCTCCCTTACTTAATGGAGATAAGTCCATTAATGAAGTAAAGTTACGGCCATTAACAGGAAGCTGTGTAATATCTTTGGCAGAAATTGCTGTTGCTGCACCAATATTTTCAATTTTATTTTTCAGACCAGAAGCTACTACTTGTACGGCTTCTAGATTTTGTGAAGCTTCCTGCATGTTGATGCCAATTTTTATGGCATCGCCTTGGTTTAAATAATATCCGCTTCTTGTTTGCTCTCCAAAGCCAATATAGATCGCTTTAACAGTGTATGGCCCACCTAATGGAAGCTCCTTAAAGGTATATTCTCCTTTAGCATTGGTCGATGTTTTGGTGGTAAAACCAGTTGAGTTGTTTTTAATTTGTACAGAAACGCCTGGAATTGGTTTCTTTTGTTCATCCGTCACAATTCCGGAAATTGATGCCTGTGTGGTTTGTGCAATTGCTGAATTAGTGGCATAGCATAAAAACAGCATCAATGCAATAAGTAAATTTTTAATCATGATCAGTTTTTTGATTTGTTATCTGACCGCAAAGGTGTTGTTGTAGTGTTAAGCCGATTTCGATTTTATGTTATGAAATTAGTTTAGAAATGTGGAAAATGTTAAGAAAACAGTATCCGCGGCATTTGAATAGTTTGTTCGTAAGTTTTTTAGATTTTATAAATGCCTTTTAATGTATTTGCTTTTATAAAAGTTTTACCTAAAAGTAATTTTAAGATAAGTTTAATTTCATTCCGGTATAGGATACAGCAATAGCAGTATCACTGATGCGACAGACTTTCGACGGGGTTGAGTCGGACTTAGGTCGAACTTATGACAATTGTACGCGACTAAACACCGTCATAACGCTGCATAAACTGTAAACAAAGTTTCTACCAGTTGACACCATAGTATAGTTCGATTAAGCCCCGGGTTCTATAATAAAAAACCTCCATCGGAATTAACCGATGGAGGTTTGATAAATTAAGGTGGATTAAAGCTACTTCTTCTCAGCAGTATATTTCTCACTAAACTTCTTATCTAATTGTTTGTGCAGGTTATCGAGATTGATATCACGACCTTGAATAAAAGCCTGTTCAACTTTGTTCGTCCGCATATCCAATGCATCGCCAGTGGAGATAAAGAAAGTAGCGTCCTTGCCGGTTTCGATACTGCCGGTGGTTTTATCAATGCCCATGGCTTTAGCTGCATTTAAGGTAATGGTTGATAAAGCTTTTTCTTTGTCTAACCCCCAGGCCGTAACGGTACCCGCCATGAAAGGCAGGTTGCGCTGTTGCCAATAACCATCAATGCTTAAAACTACATTTAGACCCGCGTTGGCCAGTATTGCAGCATTTTTATAAGGCATATTTACATCATCATCATTATTGTTCGGTAAAGCATGAGGCTGTTTCACCACCAAAGTAATGTTGTTCTCTTTCAAAAAGTCGATCACCAGGTAAGCTTCATCAGCACCTGTAATTACCGGGCTAATGCCGAATTTTTTGGCAAAATTAACTGCGGCAACAATATCCTTCTGACTTTCGGCCGCAATAAATAATTTTTCGTTCCCTGCAAATACTTTTTTCATCGCCTCGAAACGGGTATTAATTACTTCTGGTTTGCCCATTTCGGAATAAGCTTTAGCTTCCGAGAAAAACGAAGATAACTGCGCAATGGCAGCCTGTGTTCTTTCGGCTAAAATTTCTGGCGACTGTTGCGGACGGCCAAAACCACCAAAGCCACCTCTAAAACGAGGTGTAACTGGCCAGGTCATGTGCATGGCATCGTCAGTTTTAAGCGCTGCATCTTCCCAGTTCCAGGCATCAAGCTGAACCACTGATGAACTGCCCGAAACCATTCCCCCCTGAGGGCTTGGCTGTGCCATTAAAATTCCATTGCTACGTAAAGTTGCCGGAACTTTCGAATCGGTATTATAAGCGACGATAGAACGGATATGCGAATTAAAATCGCCGATCTCCTGAAAATCCAATGTTGCTTTTACCGCTTCAATTTCTGTTAATCCCAAGTTGGTAGTAGCTGCAATAAAACCTGGATAAATGTGTTTTCCTGTGGCTACAATACGCATTACGTCATCCTGTGGCACTTGTCCGTTGGCAGTTACCGAGATAATTTTTCCATTCCCAAAAAGGAGGGTGCCATTTTCGATCACTGTTCCATTACCCACATGTATGGTTGCACCGGTAATGGCGATGGTTTTACTTTGTTTTTTGGCTGGTGAAATGTTGGCCTGCGCAAAACAAATCAGGCTCGTTGCCGATAAAGCCAGGCTCATTAAATATTTTTTCATGTTAGTGTGCATGTTCTTTCTCTGTTAATTCTGCTGAATAGTTTTCTAAAGTTTCGCAATTGTAAAGGCGTGGTGCATCACCCATTGGGCGCTGTGTACGGCCACCTTTGCTTTTACTCTCTAACATTTTCTGGATCAATCGGGCTTTTTCAGTCTGCATGGCTTTAATTACCTGTGCATCTTTGTCAATATCCCAGTAGGCAATGCCATCTACAAAAGTTTTTTCTGCCTTGGCATAAATGGAAAGCGGATTCGCTGTCCAGATAACCACGTCAGCATCTTTACCCGCTTTTAAGCTGCCCACTTTATCATCAATGTGCAGCATTTTTGCCGGGTTTAAGGTTACAAACTTAAAGGCTTCTTCTTCAGGCACATTTCCATATAATACCGATTTGCCGGCTTCCTGGTTTAAGTGACGGGCCATTTCTGCATCATCAGAATTGAAAGCGGTTGTTACCCCAACATTATGCATGATTTTTCCGTTGTAAGGAATAGCCTCGGCCACTTCGTTTTTATAAGCCCACCAATCAGAGAAGGTTGAGCCGGCAATGCCATGCGCTTTCATTTTATCGGCCACTTTGTAACCTTCTAAAATGTGTGTAAAAGTATTGATCTTAAAGCCTAAGCTATCCGCTACATGGATGAGCATATTGATTTCGCTCTGTACGTAAGAGTGGCAGGTAATGAAACGTTTATTGTTTAGAATTTCTACAATCGCATCCAATTCTAAATCTTTACGTACACTGTTACCTTTTACCGAGCGCGCTTTGGCATATTCTTTTGCGCGGGTAAATTCATCAACAAAGGTTTGCTCAACACCCATGCGCGTAACCGGGAAACGTGCACCAGTACCAAAATTACTTTGTTTCACATTCTCCCCCAATGCAAATTTGATAAAACCATCGGCACCTGCAAATTTCAGTTCCTCTGGCGATTTACCCCAACGTAATTTAATTAATTGCGATTGGCCACCGATGGGATTGGCTGATCCGTGCAGGATTTGTGAAGTAGTTACCCCTCCGGCCAACTGACGGTAAATGTTTACGTCTTCAGAGTTGATGATGTCGGCAACACGTACCTCAGCAGAAACTGATTGTGCGCCTTCATTTATTCCTCCGGCGCCTGCAATGTGCGAGTGCTCGTCGATAATACCTGCGGTAATATGTTTGCCGGTGGCATCGATCACTTTAGCGCCGCTCGCCGAAAGGTTTTTACCAACAGCTTTAATTTTTCCATTTTCTAAAAGAACATCAGCATTTTGAATGATTCCGTCTTTTTCATTCGTCCAAACAGTACCATTTTTAATTAGTACGGTTTCTTGTTTTGGGAGTTCAGTACTACCGAAAGCTGAAAATGGATAAATTACCTGACCCATGGCTAAAACAGCTTTAGGCTCATCCTTTTTAGGTGTTTCTTTAGTTGCTTCTTTATAAGTAGCTGTGAATTTTCCTGTAGTACCATCAGCCAATGCCGATTCGCCTCTTAAGGTAACCGGATTGGCTGAAGTAATGTATCCACTTAAACGGATATCACCTTTCGGATTTTTCTTTAAGTTGAAATTGATGCTTACCCAATCGCCATTTCTGGTAAAAGTGGCTGTAGTTTTTATGCTGTCTACACCAACTCTTTCAATTGCTGCGGTAGATCCGCCACCGGTGCCGGTTATTTTTAAAGTTAAAGCACCAAGGCCATCAACATTCAAATTGTAAGTGCCTCGTACGTCGCTTACATCTATTTTGTTTACGATGAAACGTTTGCCTTGTACCCAGTTTTCGAAAATGATATTTCCGTTTTTAAAGAGGTTATCTGATGAAATCAAAAAATTAGCTACTTTTCCTTTTTCTAAAGTACCCACTTTATCGCCTACGCCCAAAAGTGAGGCAGGTATTTCGGTAACCGATTGTAAGGCTTGTTTTTCGGTCAAGCCATTTTCTATAGCAGTGCGGAGATTCGCCCAGAAATCGCGGCTGTTTTCTAAGCCAAATGATGTTAAAGCAAATTTAATTCCCGCTTTTTCCAGGGCTGCCGGATTGGTTGGTGCCAGTTCCCAGCCTTTCATTTGGGATAAAGTTACATTTCTGGCTTCTGCCGGATCTTCTACATCGTAAGCTTTAGGGAAGGTTAGCGGAATAATTAAACTTGCGCCGGTAGCTTTAACTTCACTAATGCGTTGGTATTCATCGCCAGTAGATTTAATGATGTATTTCTTGCCAAATTCTTTCGCAATTTTATCTGCACGCAGGATGTTCTGCCATCCATCAACTTCAAAAATCTGGGGGATATTTTGTTGTTTACCAAATTCATCGAGTGAGATGTTATATTCATCTTTTTGTTTTCCATACCATTCCGCATCGTAATAGGTTTGACGCAATAAAGCAATAGAACCCATTAAGGAAGTAGGATAATCGTTTGATGAACTTCCTTTGTTGAATGAGTAGTTTGCTGCGGTTTGGTCTTTTAAAAATACATTGTTATCTGCACCTTCATTTAAGGTTACCGCTGCAGAAATACCACGTGCAATGCCATCCCGGTTAATTACATTTACACTTCCAAAACCAACCTTACGCAATTCGTCGGCTTTTTTACTATCGGTCGAAAAAATGCTTTTTACATAAGTTTCAAGTCTGATAGCCTCATTCCAGCCATAAGCACCTTTTTTGGTCGAGACAAAAATAGATTGGCGTTGACCACCAAAACCGCGTTGTTGCGCGGGTGTTTCAGTAAGGCCGTAGCTGCTAAAAGCATCAATCAGTGATGGATAAATGAACTTTCCTTTTAAATCGATCACCACATAACCTTTGGGCACGGCTAAGCCGGCTCCAACAGCCTGAATGGTTTGTCCCTTAATTAAAAGGGTTGCATTTGTTAAAGTTTGGTTGGCATTTACTACTATCGTTGCATTAGTGAAGGCAAACATTCCAGGTCTGGTATCATAAGAGCCATTAACAGGGAAGGAGGTTTGCTGTGCAAACAGAAATGTAGCAGAAAATACCAGCACAAGGGCAAGTAAAATTTTCTTCATAGTAAGTTTGGATTTTAATTTGTTTAAAACTAATATAAATAAGCGTTCATTTTGTAGAATATCCTCTTTTTTACAATTAATGCCTACTTTTGATTAAACATATTTTAGAAAAATGTACAGTATCTTAAAATCTGCGCACTCCGGATGGCGCTACATCGTATTAATTTTATTGGTTATCGCGGTAATTAACGCATTATCGGGCTGGTTTGGAAATAAAACATACACAGAGGGTAACCGCAAATTGAATGTGTTTACGCTGATTAGTGCACATATCCAATTTTTGATTGGTTTGGTGTTGTACTTTCTAAGTCCGCTAACCAAATTGCCGATGAGCGATGCCATTGGTCGTTATTTTAAGGCTGAGCATACTTCGATAATGCTTATTGCAATTATTTTAATCACAGTGGGTAATGCAAAGTCGAAAAAAGTAACAGATGCTGTAGCAAAGCACCGCACTATTGCTATTTTCTTCGGATTAGCACTGGTTCTAATTATTGTAGCTATTCTATTAATGGTTAAGGCCGTTCCGGGAAGATCGTTTTTTGGGGTTTCTTAGGGGATAATGCTTATAATAAAATATAGAATCCTGCTTTAAAAGAGCGGGATTTTTTTGGTTCTAATACACTCGTTTTTTACCACAAAGTACACAGAGGAAGGGAACGAGGTTGCAAAGCTAGGTATACCAGCAGTCGTCATCTCGACTGGAGCATCGCGGAATGGAGAGATCTATCTAGGCAGATTTAGCTTCGCTGAGCCTTCGGGTTCTCGACTGCGTTGCACTCCGCTCCAAATGACGACATTGTGTAAAAGATCCTTCGCTGTGCTCAGGATTGACAATGTAACTAATATCACGACTTCAGACTCCGGACTAAACTTATTTTCATAAATATTTTGCTTTTTCAAAATTCTTTATATTTTTGTGGCTCATGATCAACAATATACATACATGGCTTTGGCAAAGTAATTCGAAAACGGATTGCGCAGGCTGCGTATGAAAAAAATATAGTTTATCAACCTAAACCTTATTAAAGAACCATTAAAGCCCGGCGTAGAACCACACGCCGGGCTTTTTATTGTTAAAAACAATTTAACCGTTATTGCAATGCACGAAGCGATAACAACATCGTAAAAACATGTATAAAATAAATACAACTTACAAAAAACTACTTGCTGATACCACCACACCGGTAAGCATTTACCTACGCCTGCGCGATGTTTATCCAAACAGCATTTTACTGGAGAGCTCGGATTACCACAGCCGCGAAAACTCCATGAGTTTTGTTTGCGCCGACCCCGTTGCGGGTATCATTTTAAAAGGTTCCCGACTGGAAACGTATTTCCCTGATGGGACGGTCGAAATTACCGAGAGCCAAAACCTGATTGATGAAATTGCCGATTTTAAAGATAAGTTTAAGGAAACTGAGCTGCCTGAAATCAAATTCATTTCGAGCGGCCTGTTTGGCTATTTTACCTGGAATGCAGTGCAGCATTTTGAAGATATCAAGTTTACTTCCGAAACACCAGAAGGAGAAGAGATTCCGGAAATGCAATACCACTTATATCGGTATATTATTGCCATCGATCACTTTAAAAACGAGATTACACTATTCAAAAATACTTTCGAAGGCGAAGAAGAGGGTGGATTGGAAAAAATGGAATACCTGATCCAGAATAAAAATTATCCTGAGTATAAATTTCAACTTCGTGGTGAGGAAAGTTCAAATCTAACCGATCAGGGTTTTATGGATTTGGTAGAGAAATTACAAAAGCATATCTATCGTGGTGATGTTTTTCAGATCGTTCCTTCAAGAGCATTTAAACAAGCTTTTACCGGAGATGAATTTAATGTATACCGTTGCCTGCGTTCAATAAATCCATCACCGTACCTGTTTTATTTTGATTACGGGAATTTTAAGCTATTCGGCTCTTCACCAGAGGCGCAGATCACGATCAAAAATAATTCTGCCAATATTTTTCCAATCGCCGGAACATTTAAGCGAAGTGGAAACGACATTGAAGATGCAGAACAAGCGAGAAAGTTAGAGCAAGACCCTAAAGAAAGTGCAGAACATGTAATGCTGGTAGATTTGGCCAGAAACGATTTAAGCAGGCACTGTAACCGCGTTGAAGTAAAGTCTTTTAAAGAAGTACAGTACTATTCCCACCTGATCCACCTGGTAAGTAAAGTGAGTGGCCATTTGCAGGAAAATGTAAGTGCTTTTAAGGTGGTTGCCGATACTTACCCGGCAGGGACTTTGAGTGGGGCACCAAAATATAAAGCCATGCAGCTGATTGATGAAAATGAAAAACTGGGCAGAAATTTTTATGCCGGTGCCATTGGCTTTATGGGCTTTAATGAAGATTTTAACCACGCCATCATGATCAGGACTTTTATGAGCAAAAATAACGAACTGCATTACCGTGCCGGAGCGGGTATTGTGGCCGATTCAGTGCCTGAAACAGAAATGCAGGAAGTAAACAATAAAATTGCCGCATTGCGTAAAGCGGTGCAAATGGCAGAGCAGATCTAGTTTGGGAGTTGGGAATTTTTAGCCTGGAGTAAAATCCACTAGTAAGAAACACAATGGAAAAAAATATAAATAGTAATCACCCTTCAGGGGGCAAGGGCGTCGTTTTGGTGATCGATAATTACGATAGTTTTACCTATAATTTAGTGCATTTAATTAATGAAGTTGGTTACGAAGCGGTAGTTTGGAGAAATGATAAATTTGATCTGGCAGATGTAGAAAAATATGACAAAATATTGCTTTCGCCTGGCCCCGGTATCCCTGAAGAAGCAGGTTTATTGCTGGATGTAATTAAAACTTATGCACCAACAAAGAGCATTTTTGGCGTTTGTTTAGGCCAACAGGCCATTGCTGAAGCCTTTGGAGGTACATTGTACAATTTAGGAAGGCCTATGCACGGAATTGCTACACCGGTAACGGTTGTAGACGGCGATGAGCCATTGTTCTGGGAATGCCCACAAACCATTAATGTTGGCCGCTATCACAGTTGGGTAGTGAGTAAAGATAATTTTCCTTCCTGTTTAAAAATTACTGCCAGAGATCATAAGAATGAAATTATGGCGTTAAGACATGAGACGTTGGACGTGCGTGGTGTACAGTTTCATCCTGAAAGTGTGTTAACAGAGTATGGTAAGCAGATGATGGAGAATTGGTTGACTAGTACGACCACGTAGATTAAATTTATCCGGCCGTCATCCTGAACTTGTTTCAGGATCTTGTTGGATTAGTTTTTTATTTTAGGTGCTGAAATAAATTCAGCATGAAGATTAAGAAAAAATGAACATACTAGATAAAATCGTATTACGTAAAACAGAAGAAATTGCCACAGCAAAAGCTTTGGTTTCTGTTAATGATTTGGAGAATTCAGTACATTTTAAGCGGACACCTTATTCTTTCAAAGAATTTTTGCTCGCTAAAGATCGGACAGGTATTATTGCAGAGTTTAAGCGCCGCTCGCCATCTAAAGGTTTAATCAATGGTATTGCCGATGTTGCCGAAGTAACTCAGGCCTACAATGCTGCTGGAGCATCTGCACTTTCGGTATTAACAGATGTAGATTTCTTTGGTGGTAAAAAAGAAGACATTCTGGCCGCACGTGCAACAAACAACATTCCGATTTTGAGAAAGGACTTCATGATCGATGAATATCAGATCCTGGAAGCAAAAGCCTGGGGTGCTGATATTATTCTGTTGATTGCCGCTATTTTAACGCCGCAACAAATTAATGATTTCGGAAAGTTTGCACATGATCTTGGTTTAAATGTGCTTTTAGAGGTGCACAATCTCGAAGAGTTGGAAAGAAGTATCTCACCTCATGTAGATGCTATTGGGGTAAACAACCGGAACCTGACTGATTTTACAGTTGATATTCAAACTTCGTTCGATTTGGTGAACAAAATTCCGGATGAATTTTTAAAGATTTCGGAAAGTGCTATTAGCAATCCGAAAACCATTAAAGACTTGAAAGAAGCAGGTTTTAATGGGTTTTTGATCGGTGAGAATTTTATGAAAACCGATAATCCGGGAACGGCTATTAAAGAATTTATAGCACAGATATAGCCAACATTGATTTCGGAAGTTTGCTAGCGCCCCTGGTCTTAGAAACTTCGGAAGTCTTTACAGCTTAAGTTTACATTCGCAAATTTCGTATCTTTGCACCAATTACATGGGAAAACAAAAAACATACGATACTGCCGTTGTGCAGGAACGGGCAATTTTAGTCGGAGTAGTTACTCCGGGCGAAAAAGAAGCCCAAACAAAAGAATATTTAGATGAGCTGGCCTTTTTGGTAGATACAGCCGGAGGGAAGGTGGAGAAAGTTTTTACGCAAAAAATGCTCAAGCCTGAGCGTGCCACCTTTGTGGGGACTGGTAAGCTGGAAGAAATTAAAGCATATGTAAAATCAGAAGAAATTGATACCGTAGTATTCGATGATGAGTTATCGCCATCACAACTGCGTAATATAGATCGCGAACTGGGGGTTAAGGTATTAGACCGGAGTAATTTAATTCTCGATATTTTTGCCAACAGGGCCCAAACTGCACAGGCAAAAACGCAGGTAGAGCTGGCACAATTGCAATATGTTCTGCCGCGTTTAACCGGTATGTGGACCCACTTGGAACGCCAGAAAGGTGGTATCGGAATGCGTGGTCCGGGTGAAACGCAGATTGAAAGTGATAGACGGATTATTTTAAATAAAATCTCTTTGTTAAAAGAGCGTTTAAAAAATATAGACAGACAAAACGAAACACAACGTAAAAACCGCGGTCAGCTGATTCGGGTAGCTTTGGTAGGTTATACCAATGTTGGTAAATCTACCATTATGAATATGTTGTCGAAATCTGAAGTGTTTGCAGAGAATAAACTCTTTGCTACTTTAGATACCACTGTACGTAAAGTAGTGATCGAGAATTTACCTTTTTTACTTTCTGATACCGTTGGGTTTATCCGCAAGCTGCCTCACCATTTGGTAGAATGTTTTAAATCTACTCTGGATGAAGTTAGGGAAGCCGATTTGCTGATTCACGTGGTAGATGTTTCGCATCCAAATTTTGAAGATCAGATTAATACCGTTAACGAAACCCTAAAAGATATCGGTGCAATTGATAAAGACATGATTCTGGTTTTCAATAAAATTGATGCTTATGTTTCGCCAGAGGTTGATGATGAAGAGGATGATGGAAAGCTTACTTTAGAAGACTTTAAGAAAAGTTGGATGAGCCACGATAAAGTGCCTGTATTGTTTATATCAGCCACAGAGAAAGAAAACTTAGAAGAATTTAAAACGTTATTGTACGATAAGGTTAAGGCTGCGCATGTGGCGAGATACCCGTATGATAGCAATTTATTATATTAGATAAATTCCGTCAATAGGTCGCGGAAATAAGTCTTACAGCTTTTAAAAGTAGGTCTCAGTTTGATTAATAACATCCCTATTCAATGTTTCTAGGTGTTTTTAATCTGGAATCGTCACCCTGATCCGATAGCTATCGGATTTATTTCAGGGTCTATTTGGAGTAGAGATGCTGAAATGAATTCAGCATGACGATCGCCTTAGAATAATATTAATCGAGCTTGGGTTGTGAAGTTTCAAAAGTTTTTACATTTTTAAATATATTATCTGTCCCATTTGCAGACTGATTATGGTCTGATAATTGATTCTTGGTCATTGATAATTTAAACCTTATCAATCGATATTATCTGGATTAAATCGTCTGGTAATTGATGATTGGTAATTGATAATTTTAAATAATATGGAAAGTAAACGTCAGCAGAAATTTGCAGGAGTATTACAAGAGGAGTTGGCACAGGTTTTTCAGCGTGAAGGTGCTGCATTTTTGCCTAATACATTGGTAACCATTACCCGGGTAAGGGTTTCGCCTGATTTGGCCGTGGCTAAAGTTTATCTCAGCTTTTTCAATACCAATAATACCACACTTTCAATCAATACTGTTAATTCACATGCCGGAGAGATCAGATATAAATTGGGAAGTAGAATCCGCCACCAGGTAAGGGTGGTGCCAGAGCTTACTTTCTTTGTGGATGATACCAACGAGTATGTAGAGCGTATGGATCATCTTTTTGATAAGATTGCTAAAGAACCCAGACAAAAAGACGAAGACAGCGAATAAGTATTTTGTGAGGAAGCTAAGGAAACCCGTTAATTTCTTCACACACTTTATACCGGCTTTATTAGCAATTCCGGCTGGATACTTCTTGCTTCAAAAATGCAATACACCTATTGATTATACTGCTGCCTGGATTTATAGCATCGGAACCTTTATTCTTTTTGGCGTAAGCGCGATGTACCACGGTTATCCTGCTACGGATTATGGTGTCCGCTTTTGGCAGAAATTTGATCATTGCTGTATATATTTAATGATTGCCGGCTCTTACAGCCCCACTGCCTTACTGGTTTTTGACGGCTGGCTGCGTTGGAGCCTGTTTGCCATTGTATGGATTATAGCAATTATAGGCTGCCTGCTCAAAATTTTTAACCGCTTAAAAAGTACAGTTATATCTTTGTCTATCTATATTTTAATGGGCTGTTTAATTGTGCCATTGCTCCAAAAAATGTTAGGCACCTTACCCACTGGTGCAATTTTCTGGTTATTGTTAGGAGGTATTTTTTATATCGGCGGAACTTATTATTACGCCAAAGATAAGCAGTTGTACAAATGGATACATAGCCACGAACTTTGGCATTTATTTGTGATTGGTGGCGCTTTATCACACTATATTTATAACTACGTTTATATTTTTAAATAAACATCTTCCATGCATATTCTTGAGCAGGTAATTGAAACAAAACGCGACTTGATCCATCAGGTTGTAGATTTCGATCCTAAACATGATCAGCTTTTAGGGCTTGATTTTACCATTATAAATACTGAACTCACAAATGAAATTTTAAGCAATATCGACCTGTTTTCAGCTTGGATTGATGAAAAGCTTAATTCAAACCATGCGCGGTATGGCATTGGCGGTTACAATGAACACCGCAACATATATTCGCGCAGCTCGCATTTTGATACCGGTGAGGAGCCGCGCAGGCTGCATTTAGGCGTAGATATCTGGGCACCGGCTGGAACACCAGTTTACAATTTTTACGATGCAACCGTTCATAGCTTTGCCAACAACAATAATTTCGGCGATTATGGGGCAACCATCATTCTGTGTTATGATATTGCAGGTTATAAATTCCATGCGCTGTACGGGCACCTAAATTTAGCTTCTTTAGGTAATATGGAAGAAGGAATGCAGATAAAAGGAGGCACAAAATTCGCAGAACTGGGCGACAAAGATGAAAACGGTTGCTGGCCGCCACACCTTCATTTTCAGTTAATAGAAGATATGGAGGGATTAAAAGGCGATTATCCAGGCGTATGTAAGTTTAGCGAGCGGGAAAAATATCTAGCCAACTGTCCTGATCCGGATTTAATTTTGAAGGTCACTTTTTCTTAGTTTTTAACTACCGATTGCGAACCAAAAAGAAAGGAGAATATCGATCGGTCTTATGCTGTTTTCGTCACCCTGAACCGATAGCTATCGGATTTATTTCAGGGGCTTATAGGAGAAAGATGCTAAAATAAATTCAGCATGACGGCGGGGTTAGTTCCGTGGCAAAAACTCTTATTCCTTTGTGAAAAACTTTGTATTCTCTTAAGTGTTAACCTAATAAACCATAATTTAGTACAATGAAAAAACTGTTCACCTTGTGTTTAATTTTCTGCTGCTCGCTAGCCATGGCCCAGGTTCAGTTTAAATCTGGTAAAAGCGGTTTTACAAACTTCTTGATAGAGAATACCATTTATCCGCAGTTTTCTAAAGATAATTGTATCCAGGGAACGGTAAATGTTAGTTTTAAGCTTAATCAACAAGGGAAAGTTTATTTTTCAAAAGTGAGCAAAGGCATATTAACTGATTTGGATGAGGAAGCACTACGTTTAGTTAGAATGAGCAGTGGTAAGTGGCAGGTGCCGACGGGTTACGATACAACAGTTTCGGTCATTGCTCCGGTTAATTTTAAACTTTCAGGCTACAACTGCGAAGGAAAATCAAGTGAAGCCATGCAGGAAGCCATTCGCCACTATCAGGCTGAAGAAGGCCTCACCAATTCAGTGATTAATTTTTATAAAAATATCGATCAGGCCAAGCCCGGACAAGAAGTTCAGATTATAGCAATCAAAAATCAGTTGGGTATTGATGATGAATACCTAGACGACCGTATTCAAATGGGCTTAAAGAAAATAAAGCAGGGCGATAAACAAGGCGCCTGCGAAGATTTTACTTTCGTTAAATACATGGGAAGCAAAAAGGCAGATGATTATTTAGCAAAGTACTGTAAGTAAATGAAGAATACTACCCGATTTTTCGCTTTATTGGATCTAATTAGCATCGTTTTGTTAGCCAAACAATTTTGGCAGATTTTAACGCATTTAAATGAAATTCCCGATCAGGTACTTTCGCAAGCCAAAGTGGTATTGTTGCTGCCCTTATTTGTTTCACTGTTTATCTCCGCTGCCGGTTTACTCCTGAATAAGAAATTTGGCTTTATTGCCTATTACATTCAATTTCCTTTCCGTTTGGTGGTATGGGTATTTTCCATCGGTTTTATCACTTATTTACCAGAAATATTAAACCTTGGTGAGCGTTGGTTTGATATTTTATTCCGGATCTGTTTTATTGCCGAATTCTTTAGGTTGTATTTTACGATTAAAATTCATCGTTCAATTTTCTAATACTTCAGGTAAAACTACTGTTATGGCAGCAGGAAGAATTCTTGCTTCAACAGTATTTACCTTTCCAATATATTCTCCATCAATCTGAAAGTGCGCTTTGTGTTTTGATGAAATCTTTACTTCAGCAGTTTGAAACACTTCTATCTTTTTAGGGTTGAAGGGTAATTTGGTGATCCATATTTTTAAAATCTCGATATAGGAGTAATCTTTTACCAAAACTACTTCGAAAAGATCGTCATCTAATTTTCCGTCAGGATTTATCTTTAATCCTGTTCCATACATAGTGGCATTGGCAATGGCTACCATAGCCGCTTTAGAGGTTATGGTTTCATTTTTAAGTTTTAGTTGTACATCCATCCTTTTATGGTTCCACAAGGCATGCCAGGTGGCTTTAGCATAGCCCAACATACCGCGTTGAGGCAGGGTATCGAATTTTTTTACCAGATAGGCATTAAAACCAAGGTCTGATAAATGAATGCAGATTTCATCATTAAGTTTAACCACATGGATTTTTTGCAAATGGCCTTCATCCAAAATGGCTAAGGCCTGGTCAATATCAGTAGGTATGCCCAATTCTTTTGCCATCCCGTTAGCCGAACCGGCAGGAATAATGCCAATAGGTGTTTCGGTATGCAGCAGGCATTCTGCAACCAGTTTTAAGGTTCCATCACCACCAACGGCCACCACACGATCTGCTTTTGCACTTTTGATCTTATCTTTGATCTTCTCTAAAGAACAATCTTCTGGTAATTCGAAAAGATCAATTTCTGTATTTTTTGAATCGAAATAGGTAGAAATTACTTCCTTTAAATTAAGATCATGACTGCCTGAGCCTGGGTTGATGATGAATAATAATTTCATGTTTTACCTGATGGGGTTTATCAACAAACAACTTTAAATAAACTCTGTTTTAATATAGATGAATAAATCTGTTAGTGTAAAAGTATATCACGGTTATGGTCATGCGCACAATTTGGTTGTTTATGGTCATGTTTTTAAACGCAAAGCGAAAACACGGCAGGTTTACAGTAATAATCTGTTTGTTAACATTATCCATCTTTTAAAACTCTTCATTTTAAAACCTTATGCTTTTGTTGAGGTGCGTTTGCAATTCTTTGATCAGACTATTTACAATAAAACCGAAGTTGACGGTTTTTTTAAATTCGAATGGAAGGCCCAACATGATGTCACTGCGGGCTGGCACAATGTTAAAGTGGAAGCTATTGATCAATACGGGGCTGTTTTAAATATTGGAGAAGGTAGGGTATATGTGCCACACATTACGCAATATGCTTTTATTTCTGATGTAGATGATACGGTGATGGTTTCTCATTCCGCAACTGTTGGCAGAAGGTTGAGAGAGTTATTTATTAAAAACCCGCATACCCGTAAAACCTTTTCAGATACAGCCAGCCACTATCAGCAATTGGCCCTTTCGCATACGGAGGCAAATCAACCCAACCCTTTTTTCTATGTAAGCAGCAGCGAATGGAATCTCTATGATTACTTAGTGGAGACTTTCCGGTTTAATAAACTACCTGATGGTGCTTTTCTGTTGAATACGCTCAAAAAGTGGAAAGATTTAATTAAAACTGGCAAAACCGGTCATGAGGGTAAATTATTAAGGGTAATGCGGATCCTGGATACTTTTCCCAATCAGAAATTCGTGTTCTTTGGCGATAATTCGCAAAAAGACCCGGAAATTTATAGTTCGATAGTAGAAAAATACCCGCAAAACATCGAAGCGGTTTATATCCGTAATATCCGGCCTGAAAAAGAGTTAGAAACGAATGAATTGCTTAAAAAAGTAAAAGATAAAGGGGTAGAAGCTTGTTTGTTTAAAGATAGTGAGGAGGCAATTAGGCATTCTCGATCAATAGGATTGATCCAATAATTTAAAGGGGCGTCATTCCCGCGCAAGCGGGAATCTTAATGCAACTTAAACTCCCTGCCAAGGCATTACGATTTCCAATCAAGTTGGAAATAACGCTACGATATAGTACGAAAGTTTTTGCTCACAGGAACAGGCCATAGTTCAATAAACCCGACAGGAGCGACAGCCCCGTCCCGATTTTTCATCGGGATCATGAGGGCTATAGCGAATGGCAGGACTTTCGGATCCGATAAACACAGAACCCTGCTTTTCAAAAATCCAAGAGATATACCACGAAATGTCGTGACTGCAAGGCTAGGATGGGGAGAACCGAAGCAATCTTATATATTAATTGATGATTGAGATTGCTTAATAGTCGGAAAAGCCTTCTCACAATGACGAATAAGTGGTCGAAATGGTGGAACTATCTAGGTTTATTCAGATTAAGAAATCGATTTCCCAAACGGTGTAAATGCTAAATTCATCAACTTAAAATGTTGGCGACCGAAAGGAATACCTACGATGGTGATGCAGAGCAGGATGCCGAAAAATAAATGCGTCAACGCTATCCAGAAACCTCCACAAAAAATCCAGATTAAATTCATGATAGTAGATAGGCAGCCTGTATTAGATGAAGTATCGGTTATTTTAACACCAAAAGGTGCGAGGCCTACAATGGCGAATTTAAAACATTGAATGCCAAAAGGAATTCCCACAATGGTTAGGCAAAGGATTAATCCTCCAATGATATATTCGAAGAAAATAAAGATACCACCAAAAATAATCCAGATAATATTGCCTAAAAAGTTCATTGTGTTTTTTACGTTAAGATTTAATATTGGATATTTTGTTACAAATCGTTCAAGTATTATAATTGGATTCTTCGTAATTTAGGGATACACACAAAAGAAACACCATATGAAAAAATTAACTCTTGCAGCGGCAATGGTCGCATGCTTCGGGCTATCTACTGCCAAAGCACAAAATGTAAACGGTATGAAATTGACCGATATCCACGTAGATTATATTCAAATTCGTGCAGTAAAAATTTTTTTGGCAAATAAACATTGGATTGCACTCGAATATGGACAAAAAATAGGTGATAATAGCGAAATGTATATTAGGGATGATAATGATAAAAGGATTGAATTTAATTCGGCAATTGATGGCGTAAACAAGATGAAAAACTATGGATATGAATTGTTTAGCATTTACACAGAGCAGATTGATAAAGATACTAACCGACCGGTATATGTTTTAAAAAGGAAATAGATAATAAAGAAGTCAAGTTTCATAGCAAGTTGGTTATTAAACTTGACTTCTTTGTAATATCTATATAAAATCGAGTGTATTAAACTTTTTGTTTAAGATATCAGCATTATTTACATCGAGCCATTTATCTAAGATGGTACCATAAACCTGCCTGAAATCCAACTGGTATTTTAAATCTCCGGTATCTAAATCGCTGAGATTAGGCGCAGTATTAAATATGCCCTGTTTCTTCAATTTTCCGCCAAAAACAAACATATTGTTTGCTGTTCCATGATCGGTTCCGTTGCTTGCATTTTGTTCTACCCTCCGGCCGAACTCGGAGAAGGTAATCACCAACGTATCGTCTAATTTATTATTCGTTTTTAAATCTTTCAAGAAAGCAGCCATGCCCTCGCTGTATTGTTTTAGCAGATTCCCTTGTTGACCAATCTGGTTTACATGGGTGTCAAAACCGCTTAATGATACATAATAAACCCTTGTTTTTAATCCCGAAGAAATAAATTTTGAAACCGTTTTCAATTGATTGGCAAAACCTGAATTGGGGTAAGTGAATTTAGACTGATAAACTTTGGAAGTATCCTGTATATAAGCAGCTGATGATGAGGTTTCGATCATGGTTTTGTACAAATAACCCAGATTATTTTCATCTAAATGTTCCTTATCGTTTTGTAACATCGCCTTAAAAAACGGATCATTGGTATTGCGGAATAAAGCTGCAGGATCTTTTAATGCAATTCCTTTTTTAGTTTCACCCTTCATGGCCAAAGAAAGTGAGTCGTCAACTTCTATCGCAGTATAAGGGAATTTGCAGGTTTGGCAATTGCTGTCTAAATAGCGGCCAATCCATCCGGTTGATAAAAATTGATTACTGTCACTACCGGTTTGCCAGATATCCATAGATCGGAAGTGCGAACGATCGGGGTTTGGGTAACCAACATCGTTGATAATGGTCATCCACCCTTGGTCGTAAATCTCTTGCAGGGCGGCCATGTTTGGATTTAATCCCTGCATATCGTTCAGTTTAATTATCTCTTCTGGTTTAATGGCAATACTATTTCTTTTTTGATAGTAAATATCATTTCCAAAGGGAATAACTGTGTTTAGACCGTCATTTCCGCCAGAAAGCTGTACAACAACCAGGTTTTTGTAGAGGCTCAATTCATCTAGTGCCATGGCCTCAAGTGGTTTCATAAAAGCGGGAACAAATAGCGAACCTGCTGCAACAAATCCTGTATTTCTTAAAAAATTTCTTCTGTTCATCTTGTTAGTGTTTTTGTTCACTTGTCAATGGTTCATAGTTTTATAGTTGATAGCCTGGATGTTTAGCGAAACGGCTATCAACCACGAGCCATTAAACTATCAACAAACATGCGCCTAGCACAATTGATACTCTGGCATGCTGGTAATTTCTACGGCCGTGCTGCGTAATCCTTTATTATCGCCTACCATCGTAGTTATTTTGGTGTTTAATTTCGGTTGCAATAAAAACTCGGTGAGTTCCAGTGGCGTTAATCCCTTTGGCAAAGTGTTTAAAAATTTAGGCCAGTCTACACTTGCGTTTACATACGATTTTGGTTTCGTATTGGCATTTGCATTGGTGGTAGCCGTTCGGCTTAAAGCGATTACCGCTTCATCCTCAGGATCGGCCTTGCCGCTAAAATCAATTTCTCCATCATTTAAAACAAGCGAAGGAATCCGCATTCTTAACATTAACGATGAACTATCGATCCAGCTTTGCCCGCCAGGCCAGCCCGCAACATTAGGCGGATTAAATAAATATTGGCCTAAACTGCTTTGCAATTGTATTAAAACCTGTGGCTTGTTATAGGTAACATAAAACTCGCGACTTAAACCAACTAAAAATTCAGCCGGTGATTTAATTTTTGTGCCAACATTTTCGGGGCTATAGAACCAATCGGAAGTAAACATTTTTTTCATCATCGAAGCAATGTCGTACTTCGAATTGTAAAAATGAGTGGCGAGTTCTTTAACATGTGCCTCGTTTGGGATATCATTAACGAAGAATTTATATACTTTCCCAGCAATAAAATGCGCGGTTTCTGGTTTTTCCAGAATAATATCAATAATGTTTTCGCCCTCAAAATTTCCGATTTTACCGAAAAACGTTTTTGTTCCGGTATCATGCAGATTCTTCCTGAAAATAAATGAACCGTCTTTGTCATACATCCAGCCGGTAAACGAGCGGGCAGATTCTTTAATATCCTGTTCTGAATAATTTCCTCTTCCCAGAGTAAAAAGCTCCATCAGTTCACGGGCAAAATTTTCATTTGGCTTACCTTTCTTATTCTGCTGGTTATTTAAATATTGTAACATTGCAGGCGACTTAGAAACCTCAACCAATAAGGTTTTAAAGCTACCTAAGGCGTTTGCTCTCTGGATATTATTTAGTTGTTGTGCAAAAAACGGATTGTTGCTGCGGCAGGCAAAATGTCCATGCCAAAAGAGTGTCATCTTTTCCCTCAAAGGGGCATCTGTATTGATCATCTTGGTAATGAAAGCAATATTCAGGTCGCGGCTCACATCGTTCTGTTCACGGATAATCTGCTGGCGCATTTTCTTTTCATCATCAGTAAGGTCTTTTTTTGCATATAAACCGGCCTGTACCAAAAGCTGCCGTTTTGATTCAAAATCGTTTATTAAGGTAATTGGATCATCTTTTTGCGAATCCTTGAGCAAATTATCTACTACTTTATCTAGTTTTTTTCTGCTTAATTTTTCTAAGTCGGTATAAGAAATTCCGAAGCCCGCCCGGTTATAAAGATGTTTTACTTTTATGAAATTATCTTTCGTGTTCATAATGGACTGTTTTACAATATGACTTATTTAGAACGTCAGGGTTTAATCTTTGTTTTCTTTCTTATTTTTGGTCATGTTTTTTCAGTTGCTAGATGATCATCCAGGCTTTCCTGATCCGGCCTTGGCAGAGGAGGATGGTTTGTTAGCCATTGGGGGCGATTTAAGTATGGAGCGGTTATTAATTGCCTATTCAAACGGTATATTTCCATGGTTTAGTGAAGGTGAGCCTATTCTCTGGTATTCGCCACATGAACGTTGTGTGATTTATCCTGATAAAATCAAGGTTAGTAAAAGCATGAGGAAAATTTTAAAACAGGAGGTTTTTAAAATCACGATTAACCAGGCTTTTGTTCAGGTGATCCAAAACTGCGCCACTACAGAAAGAAAAGGGCAGGATGGTACCTGGATTACGAATGAAATGCAAAATGCTTATATCAAACTTCATCAAGAAGGTTATGCGCACAGTGTAGAGGTTTGGCAGGAGGATAAATTGGTTGGAGGGTTGTATGGATTAAAAGTTAACCGTGTTTTTTGTGGCGAAAGTATGTTTAGCCATGTAAGTAATGCCTCTAAAGCAGCATTGATTTTTTTAAGTAATATGAATATCGATTTGATAGATTGCCAGTTACCGAACGATCATTTAATGAGTTTAGGTGCTGAAATGATCAGTAGGGAGTTGTATATGGAAATGCTTCAGGCTCCTTGAAGCTGATGTGGGTTTTGAGGTTTTGCTTTCAATTATTATGAGCCTTAGTTCAATTTATTAACTGTAGTGATCAACTTTAGTCTTTTTTTCCTAACGCGATCGTCATGCTGAACTTGTTTCAGCACCTTTCCTGCTAGATAGACCCTGAAATGAATTACCTTCGGTGAGCTCGCTTAAGGCTCGGTTTGCTACGTAGCTTTCCGCTGCGCTACAGGTCAGGGTGACGACGCTGAGTTGAAAATATTTACAGAAGATCTTTAAAGGCGTGTTATTAATCAATCTCAGATTAGCAGCGTATTTTAATAAAGCTATTCAGATTTCTTCCGCTTTACGTTTGGAAGCGATACTGACTGTAATCGGGGTTAGGTGGCCATGCCTGTATTGCTATTTTTGGCTAAGCGTTTATGCAAAATTCGTTGCACCTAAATTAATGCGTATATTATTCTTTATTATCAATTAAACCCTGCTCGCGCAAGGCATTTTCGATTCTGCTATCAGGAATAAACCAGATGCAGGCCACCGCAAAATAAAGCGCTACGCCGATCCATGGGTTGATGAAGCTTAATCCGATACCTGCAATATAGAATAACAACGAGAACTTTCCTTTAGCATCATTACCAATGGCATGTACCACCAAAGAGTGCAGACCTTCTGTTTTTTTAATTATAATGACTAATAAGGTATAAGAAATGGCGGCAAGAAGTAATACCGCACCATACACAATAACTGGCCACAGGGCAAAGTGGTGTTCGCCCATCCAGCCAGCTGCAAACGGAAAAAGTGAGAGCCAGAAAAGGAAGTTTAGGTTAGCCCAAAGCATTGATCCATTTACTTTTTTAACGGCGTGCAACAGATGGTGATGATTGTTCCAGTAGATGCCAACGTAAATAAAACTTAGGATATAACTGATGAATTTTGGGAAAAGTGGCTTTAAGGTTGCTAAAGTTTCGCCATGTTCAGGTACTTTAATTTCCAAAACCATAATGGTGATAATAATCGCAATTACACCATCGCTAAATGCTTCTAATCTGCCTTTGTTCATAAAAAAAATCCGACCTTAAATATCTGATTACAATTATCCGCCAAATTATTTTATAAAACAAAACCTGCAAGCTTTTGGCCTGCAGGTTCCTTATTATTGTTTTGTTGAAATTATAATTTTCTATTGTTCCCGTGTGCAACGGGGATGTATGAGATGCACATTTTTAATGTGACTATAATTCCTTTAAGCGATACAATCGCAATTCTCGTCGATCCTCGTTATAACGAGCACCATTTAGTTATAGTTCTCTTACCCAAATGTTTCTGTAGCTAATGGCAGGACTTGGATCGCCATGATCTTGTAATTTAATAGAAGAAGGTCCATGTTTTTTATATTCAGGAGCACCAATGTACCTTGTTGCACCCTTTAATACAAATCCGTTCTGTAGAAGCACGCCATTTAAAAACAAGGTAACACTTGCTGGTTTTTGTAATGTTCCATCTTCGTTAAAACGTGGTGCATTCCAAATGATGTCGTAATATTGCCATTCGCCAGGTTTTTTGTTGGCATTAGCTAAAGGAATTGCTTGTTTATAAACACTTCCTGTTTGTCCGTTCACATAGGTTTTATTGTTATAAACATCTAAAATCTGGATCTCGTAACCATCATCACCACCGCCGGTTGAAGCTAAAAACACACCGCTATTTCCACGTGCCTGACCTTCGCCGGTAATGTTTTCAGGAATTTTCCATTCCATGTGCAGCTGGTAATCGGTAAACTTTTTATTGGTTTCGATATTTCCCGTGCCTTTTTTTACGGTAAAAAAGCCATCATCAATTGTCCACGCAGCTGGTTTAGATGGGTCTTTAACAGCGTGCCATGCATCTAAATTTCTTCCGCTAAAAAGAATAATAGCATCAGATGGTGCATCCTGAGGCAATTTACCCGGCGTAACAATTTTAGGAACAGGTTCCCAAACCTCTGTTGTTTTTGGATCGTTGGCAGGATCTGGTTTCTTATCTTGTGCCATAACTTGCCCTGCAAAAAGTGCCGGGATAAATAATATTGTGTACTTGTTCATGATAGTGGTTTAACTTTTTTAAAGTTAACCAGTTTATTAAGAAATGGAAATTTAGTATTTAAAATTTTACCCTAAATCGTCAACAACATAGGTTTCAGTAATCACTACCTCATCTGGCACTACATCTTCTCTGCGTTGTTCTGCTAAATCGCGCATTGGGCAGTAGCCTGTAATACCACGGTAAAGTAATCCTGCACCAATTGCTGCACCAGTTAAGCCAATTACAGGATGCGAAAAAATGCTGGTAATACCCTTAAAAAGTAAATATGTGCCTGCTGCGCCAGATAACCAACGTTCTGATTTTGAAACATTTTCGAATAACTCTGGGTATTTCCATGCTTCTTTAACATTATTTACTGCGGTATTAAAATCTTGATTTGTCATGATAGTAGAATTTATGTTTATTATATAACAAACAAGGTGAGAATGAGTTTTGAAAAGGAGTTTAAATTGTTTCTCCATTAACTTCATCATCATTTCGGCAGTAGTGCATCACAATTGGAGAAATCTACATACTATCTGTCATTCTGAACGTAGTGAAGAATCTTAACATTATGAGAGCATAAGAAAACCTGGTCGATTAATAAGATCCTTCATTGCATTCAGGATGACATAGATCTTAATTCAATATATCCCTAATATCTTCTTTGCTCAGCGATTTAAAGAAACTTTCTTCTGTGGTGATCAATGAATTGGCTAAAGATTTTTTACGGTTCTGTAAAGCCAGTATTTTCTCTTCTACAGTATCTTTTGCAATGAATTTATAGATGAAAACCTTTTTATCCTGACCTATACGGTGAGTTCTATCAATAGCTTGCTGTTCTACTGCAGGGTTCCACCATGGATCTAGAATAAAAACATAATCGGCTTGTGTGAGGTTTAAACCTACGCCACCGGCTTTGATAGAGATTAAGAAAACCTTCAGCTCAGTATTCTGCTGAAATTCAGAAACGATCTCGCCACGGTTACGGGTTGATCCATCCAAATAAGCAAAAGGAATATTTTCGGCCTCAAAGTGCTTTTTAAAGATATCCAGGTGTTTTACGAACTGCGAAAAAACCAAAACCTTGTGTCCGCCTTTAAGCACATTATCTAACGTATGGATGACGTTTTCAAATTTCCCCGAATCGGAGACGTATTCCCCATCGATCATTACAGGGTGGTTGGCTAGCTGACGTAAAGCCGTTAATCCCTGTAGAAGCTGAACATGTTTTTGCGCAAAAGTTCCATCATCCATGCTCTGCAATAAATCGTTGCGGTAAGCCGATTTTGTTTTTTCGTAATAAGCGGCCTGGTCTTCACTCATGTCGCAATAAATTACCTGTTCCGTTTTAGGGGGTAATTCTGCCGCTACCTGCTCTTTTGTTCTGCGGAGTACAAAAGGTTTGATTATGGATTGCAGTTTTCTTGCTTTTTCTTCGTCTTTTTTCTTTTCTATTGCCTGCACATATTCTTCGTAGAAAAATGCCTGTGTACCCAATAAACCAGGATTTAAGAAAGTTAACTGCGACCATAAATCACTTACCGAATTCTCTACCGGTGTACCGCTCAGAATCAATTTGTGTTTTGATTTTAAGCTTCTAACGGCTTTGAAAGATTTTGATGCCGGGTTTTTAATGTTCTGACTTTCATCGAGAATGATGTAATTAAAATAGAAATTTTTCAATTCATCTACATCTACCCTCGTTACGCCGTAGGTGGTAATGATAATGTCGTAATTGGCAAAATTCGCTACATCTTTATTACGATTGGTACCTGTGTGCGCCAGTATCTTAAGCTTTGGAGTAAATTTTTTGGCTTCTGTTAACCAGTTATAAATTAAAGAAGTTGGCATAATGATCAGTGATGTGGTTTGTGTGTCCACCAGTTGATCATCTTCCTTTACCTTTTGCAGCATGGCCAGTGTTTGAATGGTTTTACCCAAACCCATATCATCCGCTAAACAGCCGCCAAAATTATATTCGCGTAAAAAGCTGAACCAGTTATAACCGGCTTTCTGGTAATCGCGCAAACTGCCTTTAAAATTTACGGGCATCTGTGTATCTGCAATATTTTCAAAGTCTGATAGCCTTTGGAGCTTGCGTTCGAGGGTCACATTTGCCAAACTGTCTTCGGCCAGGTCGTTAATTAAACCGATATGGTGTTTCTTTAATTTGAGCGTTTGCCCTGCTTCTGCCAAACTGAACAAACTGCCGTATTGCGTAAACCACTTATCGGGGATAATGGCCACTTCTCCATCAGGCAATAAAAATTCGCGCTTTTTATGTAAGATATGCTGTTTTAACGATAGAAAAGGGATCTGGTATTTACCAAACCAAACCACTGCATGGATATCGAACCAATCATTCCCTTCTTTAACCTCCAGGTCGATTTTGCTGGCACCGAGTACAAATTTTTTCTGCCCCGTGGCTTGTTCAATTTCGAAACCCGATGCCTCTAAAATTTCGATGTGCTCATTTACCCAATTTATTGCGCCATAACTTGGGTTTTCTTCTGCTGAAGCTACTTCCAGATTACTGAACAAAGAACTGGTCTTTTTTAGTCCTAAGGAGAGGAGTAAATTGAATTGTTTTTTCTCCCAGTCTGCCGAACGTTTAATGCGGTGGAAAATATAGTTATCGGCTGTTTTCTCTAAACGTACGGTAACTTTATGTGCATTTTCCACTGGAAAAGTATATTCCCCATACTTAAAATATAGCTGAATCTGAGAAAGACCGCCATCAACATATAAAACTTTAATAACTGGTATAGCCTCAAATTGTTCGGTCCTGATTTCGAAACCTTCAGCATACACATGGTGTTTTTCTATTAAAGGCGCAACAAATTTTTCGAAGTAAGTAGCTTCCGTTGTTTTGGGTATGGCAATAAAGCGTTTATTTAAAAAGGGCTGTAATTTCTTGCCCTCAATATCCTGGTCAAAAAAATATAACACATCATTCAGCAATAACCAGGCAGGTTTGTTGCTAATAATCTGCGCTTCTTTAAACATAAATTCGATGCGCAGGTTCTGGTATTTGATGGTTGGAAAATAACGTGTTTCAGTTTCGTTTCTCCGGAAATGGAAAAGGATAGATGCAGGCTCATCAGCAAGTTCGATTTTGCGCTCTACCGGCCAGCCATCTTTGTCCATTACATAAAGCTCATTTTTGACCTTTAAGATTTCCAAAGCTTCGGCCAGTTTCTTTTCAATTTTAGGACGGACATTTTCATAAAACTTATCGTCGAAAATTTTGGTAAAGAATTCAGTAGGCCTGATTAATTTTTTATAATACTTTTTAATGAGCGAATCCTGCTCAATATCATCCAAAATCTTGATCAGCTTATAATCAATGTCATTTAAACAGGCATTAAATTCTTCGGCGGTGTGTGTGAAAATTCTTTGATAAGTAAAGGAAAAATCGCCCTGAGGGTTTAGCTGAACTACGTGTGGTTCAATTAAATAGCCAAAATACTCATGCTTGCACAAAGAGTACACCACTTTACAGGCTTTAGAACTATCGACACGTAACATTGATTGGTTTAAAAATTTTTCTAAGCTAAGCGCTTAAAAAAATTTAAACTTACAATATTTTGCGGTTACATCAAAAAAACTGGCCCGTTTTGGGATAAAAAATATATTGAATTTTGAGCTGCATTGAAAAATGGACTGTAACGCAGCAGTTTAATTGTATGATATTGATTTCGCTATTAAAATCTGATTGGAAAGCTCGCAATGACGATCACTCAGGATGACCAGTTAAAAAAATCTCTGTGCTTTAATCAGTGTTTGTAGCGACACAGCCCATGGAATGAAAAAAGGCATTCTGATTTTCAGAATGCCTTTAATGTGCTGATCAATTATGTTTTATTTCCAGCCACCACCCAGTGCGCGGTATAGATTTACCACCGACTGTAATTTTTGTAATCGGTCATTAATCCCGTTCAATTGAGCTGTTAACAAACTTTGTTCTGAAGTTAAAACATCAGTATAGTTTGTTGCTGAGCTGTAGCGCAATAATTCTTTAGTAAAATCTACTGCTTTTATTAACGAGGCGATTTGCTTTGCCCTGGTTTCCTCTTTCTCTGCAGCAGTTTGGTAAGCATACAAGGCATTTGATACTTCCTGGCCTCCGGTTAATAGCGTCTGTTGAAAGTTGTAAAAAGCAATCTGTTGATTGGCTTCAGCTGTTTTTAGGCGGGCTTTATTTGCGCCTCGGGCAAAAATTGGCTGTGTTAAGCCGCCCACTAAATTATAAAAGATAGATTTGCTGAAAAAATCCTGTAATTGTAAACTTGATAATCCACCGGCTGCGGTAATGGTTAAAGCAGGGTAAAAGTATGCCTTGGCCACATTGGTATTTTCGAAAGCAGATCTAAAACCAAATTCAGCAGCAATCACATCCGGACGGTTTTTTAACAATTGTGCAGAAACCCCGGTTTGTAAATTCGCATAAGGGGTCTGCTGATCTAAAGTCGTACGGTTAACAGCATTTGGCGCTTTGGCAACCAAAACACTTAGTGCATTTTCGGCCTCTTTGATGCTTCTTTTTAAATCAGGTACGGTTACCTGAGCCGCATATAAATTGGCTTCACTTTGTACAACCGCCGCACCATTTACTACAGCTCCTTGTTTTAATTCCCTCATGGTTTCCACGTCCTGAGTTCTAACCTTAATGGTTTGTTCTGTAATGGCCAATTGTTTGTCGAGGGCCAGTAAAGTATAATAATTATTGGCAATAGTGGCGATTAATTGCGTTTGAACTGCTCTTTTTGCTGCGTCAGTTTGTAATAAAGTTGCATATGCGCCACGTTTTGCGCTTGTTAATTTACCCCATATATCGGCTTCCCAGCTGGTGCTCAGTTGTGCCTTATAGGTTTGGGTTTCTAAATTAATGTTAATCCCGGGAGGAAAGTTTAAGGAGGCTTGCGACTGTTTATTATCAGTCACATTCACATCTGCCTGTAAGCTTGGAAGTAGTGCTCCACGACTCTGTATTAAAGTAGCCTCTGCAATTTTAATCCGCTCAATGGCCTGCTTCAGGTCTAAATTTTCATTTATCCCTTGTTGGATCAGCGACTGTAAAGTGGTATCCGAAAACAATGTTTTCCACTGTAGGTCTGCCATTGTAGTCGTATCTGTTGTATTATTATCCCGGTATAAACCCTCGCTTTTTACCTGAGGGCGTTCGTATTTTTTAGTTACGCAGGCACTCAGGGCAACAATGGCTAAACCGGTTAAAAGGGAATGCTTATATCTAAAATTCATCTTCTTAATATTAATGTTTGCTATTCACAGTAGCCAATTCATATTCCTCTGGCGTTTGTTCATGGTCAACACCTTCGTTAAAAGGTGATTTATTGCTGATGCGCTCTTGTAAGGATTGAAATATGATAAAAAGCGCAGGAATTACAAAAACCCCGAAAATTGTTCCGATCAACATACCACCTACAGCTCCTGTACCAATTGAGGTATTACCTGCTGCACCAACACCTGATGATAGCATTAGCGGTAATAAACCGAGAATAAAGGCAAATGAGGTCATCAAAATCGGGCGTAAACGTGCTGTTGCACCATCAATAGCCGCATTGGCTATACTCATACCTTTTCTTCTTCTATCTACCGCATATTCTACAATCAAAATGGCATTTTTGGCGAGTAGTCCAACAAGCATGATTAGCGTAATCTGTGTATAAATATTATTATCCACACCAAAAATTTTGTCGAAAACGAATACACCTGCTAAACCAACTGGTAACGAGAATAAAACGGCTAATGGTAAAATATAACTTTCGTACTGTGCGGCAAGCAAGAAATAAACAAAGATTACGCAAAGTAAAAAGATAAATACTGTTTGACTTCCGCCTGCCATTTCTTCACGTGATAAACCTGAAAATTCGTAGCCATATCCTGCCGGAAGATTTTTGGCTGCCTCTTCCTGAACAGCCTTTAAGGCATCCCCCGAGCTATAGCCAGCATTTGGATTACCCGTTACCGAAATTGAAGTAAACAAGTTGAAACGCGAAATGGCTTGTGGTCCATATACTTTGGTCAAAGTTATAAACTCCGATACCGGAGCCATTTGCCCTGAAGTGGTTCTAACAAAAATGCTGGTTAAAGTTTGCTCATTGGCACGATATTGCGCATCTGCCTGGTACATTACCCTAAACTGTTTACCAAATTTGTTAAAATTTGAAGCATAAACACCACCATAATAACCTTGCATTACACCCAATACATCACTAACATTCAGGCCAGCCTGTTTAACCTTTGCCACATTTACATCAATCTGATATTGTGGGAAATTTGGGTTAAAAGAGGTTGAAGCATATTGGATTTCAGGACGTTTACTTAATGCTGCTAAAAATGCATTTCCAATTTCGTTGAATTTTTTAATGTCTCCGCCGGTTTTATCCTGTAGCTGAAATTCGAAACCACCGCTGGTACCAAAACCCTGGATAGTAGGAGGGGCAAAGAAAATAATTTTAGCACCTTTAATGCCTGCTGTTTTTGCAAACAGTTCTCCAATAATTGCCTTTACATCCCGGCCTTTACGTTCATCCCATGGGGTTAAACGCGAAATTACCATCCCGTAAGAACTACCTGAACCACTGATCATACTTCGGCCTACAACCCTTAAAGTATTTTTAATTTCAGGTATTTTGTGCGCAATGCTATCAATCTTTGCAATTACAATATTGGTTTCCTCTTGTGAAGTTCCTGCTGGTAAAGAGATATCGCTCATAATGGTTCCCAAATCCTCGTTTGGTACGAAACCTTTTGGCGTAGTATTCATTGTCCAAACCAATAAGGCAACGAAAAAGGCAATAGCCAATCCAACGATCCATTTCGTTCTGGAAAGAAAGCTTACCGATTTTTTATATTTTCCGGTTACAGCATCGAAGGATGTGTTAAAAGCATCGTAGAAACGCTGTAAAAAGTTTTTAGATTTTTGGTGCTCTTCTTTGTGTGGTTTTAGGAATAAAGCACATAATGCCGGACTTAAAGTTAAGGCGTTAATGGCTGATAGAATGATCGAAATGGCCAATGTTAAACCAAATTGTTTGTAAAACACACCAGAAGATCCGGAGATAAAACT
>Ga0163162_10000554_pt1 | contig 34569 bp, 37 predicted proteins | sample S55metaG_FD_115310 | JGI IMG/M metagenome (GOLD analysis project Ga0163162, IMG submission 115310) | Switchgrass rhizosphere microbial communities from Kellogg Biological Station, Michigan, USA - S5-5 metaG | ecosystem: Host-associated > Plants > Roots > Rhizosphere > Soil | place: USA... | reverse complement strand
TGACAAATATAGTCAGTAAATTTTTGAAGATGGTTAAAGAAATCCTAACAATTATTCAGCGATATACTCACACACATTAATATGCTCATATTTTTTTCGGCTGCAATTCATTTAATATGGCACTGCTTCTTACCAGCGCAAGTTCAAAACTATTTGTCACATTTGCTTTCCCGATGGCAAACAACAATCGTGCATCCTTTAACGCACCCATTACCTGGTCACTGTGCACTTCCGATAAAATTAGTTTTGTGCCCGCATGCTTTGATTCTTTGTGTACTTCTTTCAATGTTCTTATTCCTGTTGCATCTATAATTGGTACCTGCCGCATGCGTATGATAAGCACCTTGGGAGGCCTTTCGATATACCGCATAGCATTTTTAAATTTATAGGCTGCCCCAAAAAATAAAGGCCCCGTGATTTCAAAAACCTCCACCCCGGCAGGTATTGAAAAATTGCCCACCGCCTCCTTATCCCTGCCGCTATCGGCTGCCTCTTTTGTCAATATACTGACATCACTAAACTGAATCATTTTGCGCATAAACAGGAGCACGGCGAGCATCATCCCGATTTCAATGGCGACTGTCAAATCAATTAATACAGTCAAAAAGAAGGTTGTAAGCAGGACGGCGGCATCACTTCGCGGACCCTTCAATACCGAAACAAAACTTTCCCATTCACTCATGTTATAAGCTACGACTACCAGTATGCCGGCAAGTGTTGCCATGGGTATTAAAGCCGCCCATTTTCCGATGAATAACATTATCAGTAACAGTGTCAGGGCATGAATCATCCCGGCAACGGGGGTACGGCCACCATTCTTCACATTGGTGGCAGTACGGGCGATGGCGCCTGTGGCTGGAATGCCACCAAAGAGGGAAGAAAATATATTGGCAGCGCCCTGGGCAACCAGTTCCATATTGGATCGGTGGTTGCCACCAATCATGCCATCCGCCACTACTGCTGACAACAGGGATTCAATGCCACCCAGCAAAGCAATGGTAAAAGCAGGCTGGATTAAATTTTTTATGGTGGTGAAATCCAAATGAGGGATTACCGGAATGGGTAATGACGCGGGTATCATTCCAAACTTACTGCCGATTGTTTCAACAGGAAGATGCAACCACTGCATCGCCACAGTTGTTGCCAATATAGCGATTAGTGAACCGGGTATTTTATGGGTAACCTTTTGCCAGAACAAAATGATGGCAACGGTTGCTGCGGCTATTGCAACTGCGTATAAATTGACTGATGCAAAATGCTCCATGTAATTTTTCCATTTGTCCAGAAAATCGGACGGAACGGCGCCCATCTTCAAGCCAAAAAAGTCTTTTACCTGGGAAGAGAAAATAATAAGGGCAATACCACTGGTAAAACCGATGATCAATGGATGCGGAATAAATTTTATTACCGCACCCAAGCCCGCAAAGCCCATCATCACCAGCATCACACCTGCCATAAACGTTGCAATGATTAACCCGTTTACGCCATGTGTCTGAACAATACCATATACAATCACAATAAAAGCACCGGTAGGCCCGCCTATCTGGACCCGGCTGCCCCCCGTTGCTGAGATAATAAAACCCGCTATAACGGCGGTGTATAATCCTTTTTCGGGTGAAACCCCGGAGGCAATGGCAAAGGCGATGGCCAGCGGCAGGGCAACGATACCTACTATCAGTCCGGCCATAATGTCTTTGCCGAACTGATTCCTGGTATAGTTCTTTAAAGTATCCAGCAGTTTCGGCTTAAACATCTTATTATAATTGTATGGCGGTAATATTTTTTATTGGGCCATTTTCAAAAGATAATCTACACAGCCCGCAGTAAACATGTAATTGGTATAATCAGGATGCCCGTTGCCCATCTTCATCTTTTTATGAAACCAGGTGGATAGTTTTGCCAGGTATGCAGCAATGGCTTCATCGTCAAAACCCTTGTCCTCCTGTCTTTTTATACTTTGCAAGATTGTTTTTTCACAATCCAGGTAGCCCTTCACCTGCTGCAGTTGACTGTCAATGGCGGTTATTTCAGTATCAAAATCAATGGACATATGCGATTCCTCTTTTGTTGGCTATACTTTTATCCAGAACTTTAACAGGTTATCCATTTCTGAGCCCACAATATGGAAGCCACCTGGTACCTCGTCTTCCAGGCTGTGAAAGGTGGCCAGCCTGGTGCCCGCTGGTTTTCGTTCCAGTTGCTTATATAAGTAGCGGTTGTAATAATTATACAGCTCGCCGGAATAATCAATATCCTCATCTATTTTATCTGCGCCGGCTATATTTTCAAAAAAAGAATTGTAAAAATAAAAATGGTCGTAATCCCTGAAATCCAGTTGCGTGAAGTTCCCATGAATAAAAGAAACGTTTTTAAAACCAAGGATTTCTCCTGCTGTTTCCGCGTGGCTGGTTAAAGTTTTCCTTTGCTCAATACCATAATACGATGCGGTTGGTTTGTAATAGGCGGCAGCCAGGCAAAATTTTCCCACACCACTTCCGATATCCAATATCCTGGCATTGTTTTCTGCGGCTAAAAAACGGGCCGCTTTTCTGGCAACATGTAACGGCGTCCAGTGTCTGCGTGCCAATAGCCGGATAGACGCTGGATACAGTTCATTAAATCCTTCATCCCCATTAAACCATCTTGATTCCTGTGTTCTTTTTTTAAAAAAGGGCATCTTGCGCTGCGTTTATTTTCAGGTGGTTATTTTGGATATTTGCCCCTGCCTTTCATATGGTATTCCACCGGAAGCAGGAGACCTTCTCTTTCATCGATATCGGTGGGAACAATCAATGCTATCCAGGCGTTCCCTTCCTCCTGCTGTAATAAAATATTCCGGTCACCCGCTATTATTTTATCATTGACCTGCATCAGTTTTCCATCAACCGGCATATGCACTTCTATCCTGTAATCATGATAGGTAACAGCGGCAATGGCTTCCCCTCTTTTTATAAACCCGGGTGATTCATTAAAAATAATTTGCTCTATTTCTTTAAATCCGGTGAGTTTAAAACTACAAACGCCCACATAGGCAACAGACCCCTGGAAGTCAATCCATTCATGGTCGCTGGTATAATACAAATCCCTGCTGGTTATTTTTTTCATAGTTATTCAGACAAAATTAATCCAGGCATGCCTGCACCGCGGTAAACCTTATCACGGTAAAAAGTGATTTTTATCAGTTTATAAAGAGGTAATTTTACGGACATCATGAGTATTAAAGGGATTTTTCCAATAGATAAATGGGATTTTAAAACTGCATCCATATTTGCGGATCTGCCTGCGGAAGATTTGGAATTGCTCACTCTCAACAAATCTGAGCAGGTGTATAAAAAAGGCGAAATCATATTCCGGGAAGGAGGTTTCCCATCCGGTATATTTTATATCACAGAAGGAAAAGTAAAAAAGTATAAGGTGGACAGGGATGGCAGGGAGCAAATTATTTATGTGGCCAATACCGGTGAATTACTGGGATATCATGCTGTACTGAGCGAAGACCGGTATCCGGATGCTGCAGCAGCGCTGGAAGAAAGCAAAATTGCATTTATACCCAGGGAGGACTTCCTGGCTGCGCTTCAGCAATCCAAAGTGCTGGACAAGCGGTTACTAAAAACATTAAGTCATGAGTTTGCCGTATTGGCAAACAGTCTTACCCTGTTTGCGCAAAAATCGGTGAGGGAAAGACTGGCACTTCAGTTGATTGTCATCCGGGAAAAGTACAAGATAAACTTTCAACCCGGTATGCCGGTCGAGATCAATATGAGCCGTGATGATTTGGCAAGTCTTGTTGGCACGGCCAGAGAAAATGTGGTAAGGGTATTATCTGAATTGAAAGAAAAGGGCATTGTGGAAACAAAAGGCAGGAAGATTATTGTACATGATGTAAGCAAACTGATTGAAATAGCCAATTACAAATGATAATGCAGGTACAAGTCGCTGGTTGCATCTATTCCTTTTTCTTCCATGCTGAATGCCGGGGTCAATACTTTTATCTTCGGTAGCTAGTGCAGCAAAGGTTGGTCTGTCCCTCCAGGCCGCATGGGGGATGGGCGTTACAAACCCTTTGGCATAAAATGCACCCTGTGAGGCATACATAAAATCCGCATCTTCTTTTGGTATACCGGAACAAAAACCTGCGTGAAATTTTGCTTTGTCATAATAGACAATTCCTTTGTCATCTGGTGCCAGTACACCGTTCTCGGGTGCGGGTTTTGCGGTCTGTAACCATTGCAGCGCCGACTCGGCATTGTCGGGCTGAAATGCTGCTACATATACCAGTGCTGCTACTTTTGGATGGTTACCGGCTTCTGTTATAACTGCGCCGCCCCGGGAATGGCCTACAAGGATTGCGGGGCCGTCCTGTTTGTCCAACGCCACTTTGGTAGCTGCCACATCATCTTCCAGTGAGGACAATGAATTTTGAACAACGGTAACATGGTAACCTTTTTTTGTCAGCACACTATACAGTCCTCTCCATCCGGAGCCATCTGCGAATGCGCCATGGACAAGCACTACATTTTTTACTTTTTGTGCGTTAACGTTCATTGCTGAACCGGTAAGAACGGCCGCGCCCATTACGGTAGGAATAAAACCAGTGCCTGTTGCCTGCTGGTCAGTTGTTATCTGAGATTTTTATACTTCAAGTAATGCCAGCACTTGTTTGTTATGGTTTTTTTCAACCTGATTTTTTTGGATGAGCATAGATAAAAACACCAGTGGAAGGACGCTGTCCGGGTGCACGCCCATAATCGTAATAGAAAGTTATTTTATCCCCTTTTCTATTTAGTCTTTCTCCGATATTCATAAGTTGCGGTTTTGAGGGTGATAAAATAATGAGGCAATGAGTATACCGGATCAGGCATTACTGACAATTTGGTATGGAGAGATGGGGGCAATTTTAAGAGCGTGAAACAAACTGTGAAAATACGGGCAAAAGAATTTTCAAGCACCTGCTTTATGTGTGCTGGTTGTGTTCCACTGGCAGTATGAAAACTGCCAAAATTGTGTGTCAAATTACGTGTCAAACGAGGGATTCTGGTAATTTTTTGTGCCCGTTTGTGCTGGTCTTGTGCTGGTAGTGTGCCTGCAATTTTGTGTGTCATTGTGTTTGTCGATTTCGTGTCAAAAAAGGTGGTAGAAAGCGAAAAAAAGCGTCAAAATCTGACACCCGGGCATAAAAAAAGCCTTGTAAATCATTGACTTACAAAGCTATAAAGTGCCCAGGAATGGATTCGAACCATCACATCCTTGCGAACGCTGCGACCTGAACACAGTGCGTCTACCAATTTCGCCACCTGGGCTTTTCTAAAATTGTACCGTTGGCCAAACAGACCAAAATTACATTCAGGGCTGCAAATATAGGGTGTAAAACATAAACGATAGCAGTATAAACTGTTTTTTTTATTCTGCCGCGGGCCGGCTTTTCCAGCCTATTAAAAGTACACCCGCTATGACCAGCACCGTACCCGCAATCTGCGCGGCAAAAATAGGTTCGCCCAATATAAAATGTGCCTGGATAATGGTAGATACCGGCCCGATGCCCGATACAATGGCCACATTATTGGATCCTATCTGTTTCATTCCATACGAAATCAGTAATGAGGGAATAACAGTAGCCAGGATAGCCAGCAAAATGCCGTATCCCCAGTATTCGGTGCCTGAATGCAGCAACTGGTAATTGCCTGCCAGCAGGTAATGTAAAAACACCCCGGCCGTAGAAGCCAGCATGGCATAGGCCGTAAACTTGGTGGCACCCACCTGCGGTATCAGCTTACCGCTGCCCACAATATATATGGCATAAGTAATAGCACACAGAAAAATAAGCAAACTGCCCAGGATAAAACTACTACTGGCAGTATCTACCTGCAATTGCCCCAAATAAGCAATGGCAATGCCCGTGTACGTTAGTACCAGCGCCAGTATTTGTATGCGGCTGATTTTTTGTTTAAAAACAGTGGCATTAATGAGCACGGCAAAAGTGGGATATAAAAACAGGATCAGCCTTTCCAGTCCAGCCGATACATACTGCAGCCCGGCAAAGTCCAGAAAGCTGCTGATATAGTAGCCAAATAATCCCAGCGTAATAATCCAACCCCATTGCTGCCTGGTAAAATGAATATTGTCTTTTTTGTTGCCGGCAAAAACGGCAATGCCCACATAAAATGGCAACGAAAAAATCATCCTCACGGCCAGGAGTGAGAGCGCATCAATATGCGTATCGTGAAACGCTTTTTTAACAATAATGGCCTTGGTAGAAAATAATACGGCACCCAGGAAGGTAATAATGAACCCGGCTAATGAAATGACAGGCTGTTTTTTCTCCATCATATAAAAACAAAAACCCTGGTGCTTGATGAACGCCGTTCTGCACCAGGGTAGTTAATAATTTAATTTTCCTTGTCAGACAGCTACGTTGAATTCGCGCAGCGCATCATTCAGGCTGGTCTTCAGATCGGTGCTTGGTTTACGCTGACCAATAATCAATGCACATCCAACCCCATATTCGCCCGCTGCAAATTTCTTGTTGTAAGTACCCGGTATTACCACGCTTCTGGCGGGAACGCGACCTTTATATTCAACCGGCTCACTACCGCTTACATCTATTATTTTGGTAGATTTGGTGAGTACCACATTAGCACCCAATACAGCTTCTTTTTCTACCAGCACACCTTCTACCACAATACAGCGGCTGCCAATAAAACAGCCGTCTTCAACGATCACCGGACTAGCCTGCAATGGTTCCAGTACACCGCCTATTCCCACACCGCCACTAAGGTGCACGCCCTTTCCAATCTGTGCGCAGCTGCCAACCGTAGCCCAGGTGTCTACCATGCTGCCTTCATCTACATAAGCACCAATGTTTACATAGCTGGGCATCAGCACGGTGTTTTTAGCAATATAGGCGCCATAACGGGCCACTGCATGCGGCACGGCACGTACACCCAGTTCCTTATAATTTTTTTTCAGCAGCATTTTATCATAAAACTCAAATGGCTCAACATTCCAGGTCTGCATGGGTTGAATGCCAAAATACATAAGTATGGCCTGTTTTACCCATTCATTAACCTGCCATCCATTGGCTGAGGGCGCTGCGGTGCGCAGCCTGCCTTTGTCAATTTCTTCTATCACGGCCCTTACCGCGTCACTGTACTTGCTGTCTTTTAGCAATTCCCGGTTGCCCCAGGCTTCGGCTATAAGCGATTGTAATTCCATTCCCTTTAAAAATTTTTGCAAACATAGGGAAAAAGCAATTAGCGATTGGCCGGAAGCTATAAGCTATAAGCTGTTAGCTGTTAGCTATTAGCTCTTAGTGGCCTATTGGTGTTATCTCAGATAAGTGCGCAGAAAATAAAAAATTTTTGTTCTGATGGCTTCTGAGTCAAACATCGGCCCATAGTGGGGTGCGCCGGCAACAATGATTAGTTCGTTTTTAACGCCTGCCAATGTTAACCATGAATTCAGCAGAACCGATTGTGTATAGGGCACTGATTCATCTTTTTCGCCCTGCACAATTAAAAAAGGCGGGTCATATTTATCAACATAAGAAACCGGGCTGGCAATTTTAGCCAGGTCGGGTCTTTTGAGTGGCGTAGCGCCGAGAAGAATGGAAACAGGGTTGCGTTCATTATTAACAGCAGTATCCGGAGAACCGGCGAGTGCCCCAAAATCTGAAGGGCCATAAAAATCAAGTACTGTATTTATTTTAAAAACCGGCTTTTTACCGCCGGGATAAAAAGAGGCAATATTATTATTGGCCGATAAACCCAGCAGGGATGCCAGGTGGCCGCCTGCAGAAAATCCAATTAATGCAAATTTGTTTTTGTCCAATTTATATTTAGCGGCATTGTCATACAAAAATTGTACGGCCTGGTTACAATCCTGTACCTGGGCCGGGAATATAGCGGTTGTGCTGTACCGGTAGTCGATCGAGGCCAGCGCATAGCCACTGTCCAGGAAGCTTTTTACCGTATTTTTCATGTAGCCCATATCGGCATATTTGTCATTCAGCATCCATGCACCGCCATGTATCCAGATAACCAGTGGTAAAGGCCGGCTGGCGTTGGCCGGCAGATAGATATCGAGCAGGTGAAAATGCGAAGTATCGCTGGCATAGGGGATATTTCCATAGGCCACTGCGCCTGCCGGCAGAATGGCTTTCATTTTATCTGTTAGCTGTGCGTTGGAAGTACTGGTGTTCAATACTGATAAGGCCGCAATAAAAAATGCGGCTGCAAATGACCTGGCTGGTGTATGCATCATAAACCGGTATTTAATAGTCAAATCTATGCAATGTTTAAATTGCCGGTAGCTAAACGCAATGTTGGGATAAAAATAAAGCCAGCCGGTATGATTGACCGGCTGGCAAAAAAAAATCCCCCTGCATGCAGGAGGATTTTATATATAGAACCAACCAACGTTTTAAATAATCCGGAAACCCACACTGAGCTGGAATCCCTGGTTTTTCCATTTGTCGCTGTTGCCCACATCATTGATGTTTGAGAGGCCAACGATATACCTTCCGCTTAGACGCAGTCCTGCTACGTTTAACTGAACACCTGCCAGCATTGAAAGATCGCCGCTCGAAAATGCATCTTTACCATTTTCGAACAGATTCCTGTGTTTATCCATTAAGATACCAAATTGCGGCCCCACCTGGAAAGAGATGAATTTGGCAGGACTGAGGTTTAGTAATAACGGAATAGAAATATAATTGAGCTTTACATCTTTCAGGTTTTTTACGTTTAGTACGTTACTGAATGAAGTGTCTGCCTTGGTGTTGTACTGGTTAAATAATACCTCGGGCTGAATCTGCACGTGGTTGGTGATTTTAATAGTTGCAAAAGCGCCGGCATGATAGCCATAATTGAATTCATCAGAAAAGGATTTACCATCTATCTTGGTAATATTGACGCCGCCTTTTACACCCAGTTGAAAAACGGGTACATGCAACTGTGCTATACCGGCAGCTGAAATTAAAACAAACGCAAAAAGAGGAACCAGGAGTTTCGTCTTCATGATGTAGAGTTTTTTAGTTGATGATTATTGCTCAAGTAATATGCCACTAAACTCTTACAGAAGTTAAATAAAGTTAATAGAATATAAATGAGATCACAAAATACTAAAAATTGTATGCCAGGCTAAGCGAGAATACCTGGCTGAACTTCTGATCGGTATCCTGGAAATAATAATCCATAAACCACACAGGCTGCAGGTTGAATTTTCCGATGGAATAAAATATACTGGCCGATAACGCAGCCGACTGTACCTGGAATCCATTGCCATCTGCATTCTTGTAGCTTTTATTAAACCTGGAGAGTGTAATTCTTTTTGTAGCGTAACTGATATTGGTGCTGGTTCTTATTTTTGACGTGCCCGTTACCAGGTAAGTGGTAAGACTGGCGGTAAGGTTATCATTTTTTGCAAGTACGCCATACCATTCAAAATCTTTGCGCAAAGAGGCGGATAGCGACAGATCTTTAATATGGTTCGCAGACTCAATCGTTTTATTAACATACACCCATACCATTCGCTGCAGCACATTGCTATAGCGCTGTACAGAGTCGGAATACGTTAGCTTATCCCTGAAATTGCCGGTGGCATATCCCACTGCCACCCCATAACGCCAGGTATTGTGGTGTATATTGAAATAGGCATACAGGTCATTATCATACGGACTTGCATTCAGGGTGGCGGTATCTTTTCCAAAATAACGGGTATAAGAAATGCCGGCCGATAATTTTGTACTGATGTAATCATAGGAAGGCGTAACCGCGTATTGATAAAAATGAAAATTATTATTGAGATTAGCGGCAAAGCCTGTTACGCTGATGCCGGCTCCTCTTTTGTGGTAATAGCCAAGGGTAGGGGTGAACGATAGCTGTCTTGTGGTAGCCTCCTGTGTATTAAGGGCATTGTTTTTTATACTAAAAGTTCTGTTGCCCATGCCCACACCGGCCGAAAAAAAACTCCTGGGCTGCACCAGTGAATCCAGGAAAGCATCAAAACCCATCATCAGCGAGTCCATTACCACCGTCGTATCGCCTTTGGCAAACAGTGAATCCAGTTTGCGTTGCTGACCGAAACTGGTTTGTTTCACTGATAATAAAAACACAACAAATAAAACAGTCAGTATTGTTTTGATCATAAGGGTGAGGGTGGCTTTCAGTTCGTTCGTTAGTAACGCGGCTATGACCGTGGAAATTGCCGCGGGTTTAAGTAAGCAGCATATATTTTACCGGCCCGGGAAATCAAATTTTGTTGACTGCAACCGGGTTTATATATTTGTGTAACTGATTACATAATTAGTTACACAAATATTGTATGAACTTTTTTGACACCACCGGAAAAATGGCGCTGGGCAGCAGGTTGCGGTTGCTTACAGAACGCATTACAGCAGATGCTGCTGAGTTATACAAATTATATGGCGTTGGGTTGCAGCCCAAATGGTTTCCTGTATTTTATGTTTTGTCGAACAGCGAGCTGAAGACAATAACTGAGATAGCCAGAGAGATCGGCCATTCCCATCCCTCGGTCAGTAAAATCATCAGTGAAATGGCGTCAAAGGGGCTGGTAAAAGAGAAAAAAGATAAGGCAGACGGGCGTAGGAACATGGTATGTCTTTCTGCCAAAGGCAGGATGATTACTGAAAAAATACAGGACCAGTATACAGATGTAGGCAATGCCATTGAAAGTATATCTGCCAGCACAAGAAACGATTTATGGAAGGCCATTGCAGAATGGGAGTTTTTGCTTGAACAGCAAAGCCTGCTGCAGCGGGTACAGGAGCAGAAAAAACGAAGGGAAAGTGCGTCCGTTACAATTATTGACTACCAGCCGGCGCACCAGCAGGCATTCAGGAAACTGAATGAAGAATGGATTACCAGGTGGTTTAAAATGGAAGAAGCCGACTATAAGGCACTGGATAATCCCAAAGGCTATATACTGGACAAAGGCGGGTATATCCTGGTGGCATTGTACGAAAATAAACCTGCAGGGGTTTGCGCCCTTATTAAGATGAATGATCCGGATTATGATTTTGAACTGGCAAAAATGGCGGTATCGCCGCATGCGCAGGGAAAAAATATAGGCTGGCTGCTGGGAAATGCAGCGATTGAAAAAGCAAAGGCGGCAGGTGCCCGCAAAATTTACCTGGAAAGTAACACCATTTTAAAACCTGCCATCAACCTGTACCATAAACTGGGTTTTAAAAAAATAGCCGGGCATCCTACACCTTATGAACGCAGCAATATACAGATGGAGCTGGAGTTATCTTGAATTGTCAATGGCCGATTGTCGATGGTCAATGGACAATGGACAATGGTCTATCGTCAATGGTCAATAGACAATGGTCAATGGTCAATGGTCACGTCAGCTCTATCACTGTTATCTCGGGCAATATACCCACCCTGCCGGGGTAACCGATAAAACCAAAACCGCGGTTTACATATAGTTTTTGTTTGCCGGCTTCGTACAAGCCTGCCCATTCCTTATACACGTATTCTACCGGGCTCCATTTAAAACCGGGTATTTCCACACCAAACTGCATACCATGTGTGTGGCCGGCCAGTGTTAAATCAATGTCGGCATATTTGGGTTGTACTTCGGCGTCCCAATGACTGGGGTCGTGGCTCATTAAAATTTTGAAAGGATATTTTGCTGCCCCGGGATAGGCCAAATCCATCCGGCCGTATTTGGGAAACCTTGCTTTGGCTCCCCAGTTTTCAATGCCGATTAATGCTATCTGTTCGCCATTTTTTTCCAATACTTCATGTTCATTCATCAATAAGCGCCAGCCCAGTGCGGCATGTACTTTTTTTAAATCTTCCAGGTTGGCTTTTTTAGCAGCATCGCTTTCCCAATGCACATAATCGCCGTAATCGTGATTGCCCAGTGTAGAATATACGCCCATGGGTGCTTTCAGCCGGCTAAAGACATCCATATAGTGTTCCATTTCCACGGCCCGATCGTTTACAATATCTCCTGTAAAAAGAATGATATCTGCATTTTCCTTTAGTATTTTATCGATGCCCCTGTTTACAGCCTGTTTGTCTGTAAAACTGCCGCTGTGAATATCGCTGATGTGCACAATTTTTAACCCTTTAAATGAGGTTGGCAGGTTATCATACGCCAGCTTAATATGTTTTACCTGGTAATTGTATTTGTTGCTAAACCCATACACCAGGGTTCCAAAAAGGGTGCTGCCTGCCCCAATGCCCAGCCAGCTTAAAAAAACAGAACGTGAGATGCCTTCGGCGCCAAATCCCTCTGCTTCCGTATTGCGAAAGAAAATTTTTCCGGACGCCCATTGTACCACCCGTCTTATATCGTCGATCAAAAAAAAGACAACTGATATTATTTTTGCGAAAAACAAGCCCAATATGGTGGCAAATAAATAAGTGCGTACTGCGCGCGGCCATTTTTCATAATTGGTATACGGCATCAGCAACAATAAAATAACAGTAGCTGCTGAGAGGGTCCAGTAGGCGATATAAATAACCTGCCTGGTTTTTGCGCTGGCACCATTGCTTACTATTTTTACCGCCTGGAAAACATACAGATCCAGCAATAGCATTATTACCAATATTATCCATACAAAAGCCGGGTTGCGCATATAAAAAATTTAAGTTTACAATTGAAATTCTTCCAGTTACTGGTTCCTGTTCCGGTTGACGTTTTGATGCGACAAATATTTTCCCTTCAGCTAAAATAAATTTGCGCGGTTGAATTACATTGAATTAAAATAGTGGGTAAGATGCCCGGATGGGCCACATCATGATTGTTTGGACAAAACTTTGTCAAAGCTACTTATAGCCTGCCTTGGCTTTGGCAAAGTTTACACAACTTTTAGGGCTTAAAAAGCCAAAAATTCATCCAGTTGTTCATTAATGGCCTGCAGGGTGCCGGCATCTGTAATTACATTTGCGCCATTCAGCAGTTTATCAACCACTGAAATCGGTAATTTGTTGGGATGAACATGTACTTTCATAAAATGAAGGATGCCGGTCAGGTGCTCCATACCCCGCAGATTACCGGCCCGGCCGGTTGAAACGCCTGTTAGCAGGGCTTTCTTTCCCCACCAAACTTTTTTGGTATCGGTAATATCAAACAACGACTTTAAAACCCCCGGAATGCTGCCATTGTATTCGGGTGAGATAAAAATAAATTTGTCTGTAGGTATAAGTACTTCCTTTTCCAGGTTTTGTATGTTGGCACTGCGCTCATGCACATCTAACCCCTCCAGCGTAAGAAATTTGGCTGTTACTCCTTTTTTGCCCAGCAATTGCAGGTATTGAGCAGCCACTTTACCCGTATTGCTGCCAAGCCTGTTGGTGCCGCTTATTATTGTAATCATATTATTTACCGCTGTTAGGCCGGGGTTTTAAAAGTTTATTCCTTTATCTGAATCATTACAGGTTAATCAACAATGCTTTGTTCATTTAGTTGCAGCCCGGGCGTATTCCCTGCACCGGCCGTGCCGGAAGCACCTGCTCCAAAAATAAAACCGGGCTTATTGAATTATTTCCCTGCAGCCTGCAAAAATATCCCAAAACAGAAGCTTTCGTTTCTTATTTTGAAATGCTATTTTTGCCCACTGCGGTTGACGGTATCGCCACCTAATCCGCGAATATTTCCCAAACTTAGTATATGAACTTAACATATTACGGTCATTCCTGTTTCAGTGTAACTATTCAGGGAAAAATACTGTTGTTCGATCCCTTTATCACGTATAATGAACTGGCCAACAATATTGTTGATGTAGACGCCGTAGCAGCCGATTTTGTGTTGCTTAGTCATGCCCACCAGGATCATACCGGCGACTGCATACGTGTTGCCACCCGTACCGGTGCAAAAGTAATATGCAACTGGGAAATACACGAGTGGCTGAATAAACAGGAAGTACCCAATACCCATCCTATGAATACAGGCGGCAAATGGGATTTTGGTGTTTTTACGGTAAAGTGCACAGTCGCCCAGCACAGCAGCGGCTTGCCCGATGGCAGTTATGGTGGCAACCCAATGGGTTTTATAATTACCAGCAAAGAGGGTAATTTTTATTACAGTGGCGATACGGCGCTTACACTGGATATGCAGCTCATCCCCAAATGGGCAAAACTAAATTTTGCGGTATTGCCTATTGGAGACAACTTTACCATGGACGCTGCCGATGCCGCAGCCTGCGCAGGTATGATTGAATGCAAAACGGTGGTAGGCGTTCACTATGACACTTTTGGATACATCAAAATAGATTCGGCAAAAGCCAAAAAGATATTTGCTGATGCAGGTGCGGAACTGAAACTGGTGAAAATTGGAGATAGTATTGAACTATGATGTGTCACTCAAAAACGGAGCAGGAGCCAGGTGTACATTTTTTTGATGTTTTGTGTGAAAATGAAGAAGACGGGAGCGTTGCATTTTATTCAACAGTACAAGGGTGCGACGCAAGAATGATGGGGTATAAAAAATGCCCGGACAATAATAGTAACCCTTCCGGTCGTACACCGGCTTTATTGCAGGAAAAACTAAATAACTTAAAACAACGGCTAGCAGCTAAGGCTAATAGCTATTAGCTAACAAAAATATGGCAAGAATAATCGGTATAGCAAATCAAAAAGGAGGGGTAGGTAAAACCACCACGGCTATTAACCTGGCGGCAAGTTTTGCCGTGCTGGAGTTTAAGACCCTGCTGGTAGATGCAGACCCGCAGGCCAATAGCACCACGGGTACGGGTTTCGACCTGCACAATGTGACCAAAAGCCTGTACGATTGCATGGTAAATGAAACACCCGTAAAGGATGTGATTCTTAAATCTGATATTCCCAACCTGGATATTGTGCCCAGTCATATTGATTTGGTGGGTGCTGAAATTGAAATGATCAATTATCCCAATCGTGAAGGGGTGTTAAAAAGTTTGCTGGAACCGGTGCGCAATAGTTATGATTTTATTGTGATTGACTGCTCTCCCTCGCTGGGGCTAATAACTGTTAATGCGCTGACTGCCGCCGACTCGGTGATTGTGCCGGTGCAGACAGAATTTTTTGCTCTGGAAGGCCTGGGTAAACTGCTGAATACCATAAAAATTGTTCAGAACCGGCTTAACCAGCAATTGGCCATTGAGGGTATTTTAATGACTATGTACGATGGACGTTTGCGTTTGTGCAACCAGGTGGTTAGTGAAGTACGAAAACACTTTGATGAAATGGTTTTCAGCACCATCATTCACCGCAATTCCAAAATAAGTGAAGCCCCCAGTGTAGGCAAACCCGTTATACTCTATGATGCAGTAAGCAAGGGCGCCATGAACTACCTGAACCTGGCAAAAGAAGTACTGCAGAAAAATGACATGACGAAGATAAAGCAGGAAGAACGCATTCTTGAATAACCTGGAATTAGTTATCGGGGATTAGTAATTGGGTTCGCGGCTACTAATTTCCCATTCCCAATTCCACATTCCTATAAACATGAATAGTCCCAAAAAAAATAGCGACGCCCTCGGCAAAGGCATCCGTTCACTTTTGCAAAGTATAGATTCTGACCTTAAAACCACCAGTGGTACGTTAAAGACGACTGTGGTGGAGCAGGCCACCGGCATATTGCGCATACCCGTTGCCGAAATAGAAACCAACCCAAAACAACCAAGGCATCATTTCGATGAACAATCGCTGAATGAACTGGCGGCATCTATAAAAATGCACGATATCATACAGCCGGTAACGGTTTCTAAATTACCCGGCGGACGGTACCGGCTGATTTCGGGCGAACGCCGCTACCGGGCGGCCAAAATAGCGGGACTGGTTGACTTACCTGCCTATATCCGCCAGGCCAATGATGCACAGTTGCTGGAACTGGCATTGCTGGAAAACCTGCAGCGCGAAGATTTGAACGCCATTGAAATTGCATTGAGTTATAAAAGAATGATGGATGAACTGGACCATACCCAGGAGCAGGTGGCTGAGCGTATGGGCAAGGAACGCAGCACAGTAGCCAATTATATACGGCTGCTGAAACTACCGCCCGACATACAGGTAGCGGTACGCAACGGCAGCCTTACCATGGGTCATGCAAGGGCACTGATTAACGTGGATACGGTAGACAAGCAGTTGTATATTTTTCATGAAGTAGTTAACCGGAAATTGTCTGTAAGGCAAACAGAAGAACTGGTACGCAAGCTGTACAAAACAGCCACGCCCGTTAAACAATCTGTAAATTCCGGATTGCCGCATGCGTATAAAAAAATAGAGGATAATTTAGCATCGCACTTCAGCACCAAAGTGAGGCTTAACCATAACAAAAAAGGTTATGGCAGCATCAGCATTGAGTATTATTCGCTGGAGGAGTTTAATAAAATACTTGATCAGTTGGGGGTTTCCGCTAATTAAAACGCATGAAGACAATCCGTTTGTTTTTTTTATTGGCTGCAGGTCTTATAGGTTGTCATTTTTCCTTTGCGCAAAAAAAAGACAGTACCGGCCTGCGTGTAATGAGTGTAGGAGAGGTGGGCGCTAAAAAGCCAGCAGTCGACTCAACCGGCAAAAAGAAACATGATCCGCACAAGGCTACCATGCATTCCTTAATCTTACCCGGATGGGGGCAGGCGTATAACCGCAGTTACTGGAAGATACCAGTGGTATATGCTGCATTGGGTATTACCGGCTATGTGTTCAACTACAACCGTATACAATACAACAAGGCAAAATATGCTTATTTCTACGTGGTAAACAGGGGAACGGCGGATTCCAGCAAATTTAGCCTGGCTAAAATTACAGATCCTGCACTAAGAAGTTTTGCCGAAGCCGGCGATAGTTATACTTTACAGACTTACCGCAATGAATCAAGGAAATATGTTGATTATTCTGTTTTATATTTTTTCCTTTTCTGGGCGCTGAATGTGGTAGACGCTACCGTTGACGGTCACCTGAAAGATTTTGATGTAAGCAATGATCTTAGCTTTAGAATAAAACCTGCCATTAATGCACTCCCCAATACACTGGGTGTAAGCGTTGTTTTTGATATTGGAAAACATCCGCCCAAACGTGGTCCCTGGCAAATGCCATAAAAGATGTCGGATGGCTGATGTCTGATAGCTAACAGCTATCAGCTGTTAGCCAGCATTCATTGTTCAAAGGCAGGTGTACAGTAAAAACACTGCCCTTGCCATACTCGCTTTCTACCGAGATGGTGCCTTTTATTTGTTCCACCAGGTATTTAACAATGCTGAGCCCCAGGCCGGTAGACATTTCGCCCCCGGTGGGCCTTGACGATAGTTTTTGAAAACGCTGAAACAGCAGGTGACGGTCTTCTTTTTTTATTCCCGGTCCTTCATCGGCAACAATTATCTTAACTTCTTTCTTGTTGCCTGTTATGGCAACGGTTACATTTTTACCGGGTTCTGTATATTTTAGTGCGTTCGACAAAAGGTTTTCTATAATCTGTGTACAGCATTCCCTGTCTGTGAACAACAAAAAATTTTTATTGTTTTTAAAATGCAGCTGTATGTTTTTTTTACGGGCAAGGGGGGTGTACCGATCTATTATTTCATTGGTGAGAACGTTAATATCAATCTCATGAATAAAAAGCTGCATTTTTCCGCTGTCAGAAAGGCTGGCTGAGAAATAATTGGCCAGGAGCGCCTTCATCTCCAGCGAGGCATCGTGTATCATATCAAACACCTTTCTTTCTTCCTGTGAACCGGACTGGATATTGTTTTTCAGCAGGGTTTCGCTAAGCATAGAAATAGCTACCAGCGGCAACTGTAAATCGTGCGTGGCAATATCCATAAAGCGATCCTTTTCACGCTTTACGATAAATAAATTTTCATTGGCAATTGTAAGTGCATCATTTTTTCGCTGCAGGTCTCTGTGAGAGTTGAGCAGTTCTTCTTCCAGCTGTTTACGTGCTGAAATATCCATTACCACGGAACGGCTGCTTTTGTAATTGCCTTTGCCATCATAGTTGGCTGTTGCATTAATCAGTACCGGGAAACTACTGCCGTCTTTGCGTACAAAAAAAAATTCTTCTTCCCTGAGAAACCCTGTTTTCATGAATTCAGGAAATATATGCGCGAACTTTTTTTTGCTTTCTGCAGAAAGGATATCCGTAATTTTCTTTACACCTTCAAAGCCGGTTCTTGTTTCGCCCAGCCATTGCAGTTCGGTATCATTGACATGTATAAAAACTCCTTTATCGTTGAGCGAATGATAACCACAGGGGGCGTTGTTATAAATGGCTGCTATTTCTTCAAGGGCCTGTTGTAATTCTTCTTTATCTTTCTTTAATAGCCTGGCAGAAGTTAACAAACGCGTGTATTTGGGCCCGATATCTGTGGTGTATGGTTCTGTATGTTCAGCCTTTGCAATACTTTTTTTATATAATTTGATATTTTTCATTGTGGCAGTGTCAGGTACAAGGGGCAATCGCAGATCAATATTATTAAATATCACAATTCAACCGCCAACAAAAATCAACTTAATTGCTGAAATAAATGATAACACTTAGCTGGTTTTGCCCTTTAATAAAATTTTAATGTGCGGGATTGGTAGTTCGACAAGGGGCAAGAGGCAGCACTGAAAAAGATATGATCGCGCATAAAGGCTTGCAGGTAAGGACTATAGCAACCAGTAAATGGCTGGCAGGCAGCCGGATTTTTTAAGGAACGATGACGGGTTGCTGACTAATGGTTTTACAAGGGACTGGGGTATGCACAAAAAAATGGCCGCAGTAAGCGGCTATTGGGATAGTTTCTTTATAAAAATAGCGGCCGGGTGAACCGGCCGCCTTATATAAAAACATTGCTGTTTTATTTATTAAGTTGTTGCTTTATTTCGGTAAGAACAAGAATGGCCATGGCAATATTCTGCCATTTAAATGTGTCGGTTGTTAGCTGGCGAACACTTTCCAGTTGGTTAATTATTTTATCAATAAACGATTTAATGGTGTCGGTGGCCAGGTTCTTTCTTTTTAGCAGAAGCACGGTCCGCTCAATGTATTTGCCCGCTTCCTTCGCCGGAAGGGAATATAAAATGCGGATAACAAGTTTGGCGCGGTACTTATCCAGAGATATTGGCATACGCTTGTTTTTTTGGTTAGTAAAATAGGATAATCAAAAATAGCTAATTTATTTTAAGTAGCGTTGGTGGGGATAAAATGTAGGTATCCCTGTTTTCGACGGGCTTTTCTACAACGCGCAAATGAAACACTTTAGTATTTGGCAGTGCATAGGCAGGCTGCCAATAGTCTGTCCTAAGGTATAGTACACCCCCCGGCGGATATCATTTGTCAGCGGTGTAACACTGGTTTGAATGAAAGTAGCGCCGCTGGAATAGAACATGTAAATACCATTGCGTTTAGCAAAGATCCGAAGCGTCTCTCAGTATCTTATTTTGTTGTTCCCCCTCCGGGAACTGCGTCACCACGGAAGACAGGGGTGATTTTCATTTTTCGCCGCTGGCATTGAGTCGATGCACAGGGGCTTGTCTGGGGTGCAATCAAACGAAAGGGCCAGTTATGCATCTATTTTTTTAAAGCCATTTTTCTGCTACATTCCGGCCTTATACAATTAAATGTATTAAAGCAAATAAACAGGAAGATGATTGATTATCTTGCTGCATACAAGATGGCCGATTGCATATGATAAAAGAAATACACTTGCCATTTGATTTTGAATGGGCGCCTGCTGTATCATTGAAAGCCGGTGAACTGCAATGTTTGTATGAAACGGGAAAATTGCGGTATATACGAAGGGGAGAAACAGAATTGATCAGGATGATCTATGGCGCCGTAAGAGACGATAACTGGGGAACCCTGCCATACAGCATAGAAGATGAAAAACTGGTAATTGAAAACGAAAGTTTTAGCATACAATTTACGGCTGTCTACGGCCGGGAAAAGCCTGTTTACAAGGCGCTTTTTACCATTGAAGGGAGGGCGGGCAGCAGCATTTCTTTTTCTATGAAAGGAACGGCACTGGCAGCATTTCAAAAAAACAGGATAGGCATTTGTGTACACCATCCCATTCAATCCTGCGCCGGACAAGCGGTAATGGTTAAACGCCCCGACGGCACCAGTTACCAGGAGGTCTTCCCCGAAATGGTGAGCCAGCATCAGCCATTGCTGATGATTCAGGAAATGCAATGGACAACCAGCGACGATACAACTGTTCAATTGTTTTTTGACGGAGATGTTTTTGAAACGGAAGATCAGCGCAATTGGTCCGACAGTTCCTACAAAACCTATTCTACTCCCCAGCACATTCCTTTTCCGGTGGGTGTACTGCCGGGCGAAGCGATGTTGCAGGAACTTAGATTAATTGCCGTCAACAGCGTGGACGGCCCGATACAGGTGAAAAATTACCAGGAAGAGAAAATTCCATTTCCAGTTATTGGCTATGGCAAATCGGTTGGTCACCCGCCGGTTACCAATGCTGAGGCGGCATTGTTGCAAAAAATTCCATTTAATCATTACCGGGTCGTATTGGAAATGGACCTGGAAAACTGGGCGCACGAATTAAATGCCGCGTTTGCAGAAGCCATCCTTTTACGTACGCGCCTTGAACTGGTGATTGTTTTCCCGCAGGTATTCAATTCAGTGCCCCCAGTTTTATTAAGCATGCTGCAGGGGAAACAAGACTTATTGCACAGCATATTGTTGTTGCAGAAAAATAAGGCCGTTTCGCCACATGCATTGCAGGCACAGGTATACCCGTTGTTGAAAGCAATGCTGCCGGCAGTTCCGGTTGGCTATGGCACCGGTTATCATTTTGTTGATCTTAACCGGCAACGGCCCGGTACTGATTTTTTTGATTTTACCAGTTATAGCGTTCATCCCCGGGTGCACATGACCGACAACAGATCTGTATGGGAAAACCTGGACAACCAGCCAGACATGGTAGCTACAGCCGGTTCATTTTCCTCCGGGAAGCCTGTTTTTGTTTCTCCGGTAACATTAAGGGACGGGTACCAGGACCCCGGCAACGGAGAAAAACAATCCGCCGCACTGGTTGCCTGCTGGACGCTGATGAGCATCCAACAACTGGCCATGGCCGGTAGTATTACACTGCATGAAATATTTGGCGAAGCAGGTTTGCTGCGGTCTGAAACAAACAGCGATGGTACGCACCAGGTGCTTACTTCAGTTTTGTATGAGATGCTGGCGGCATTACATCAATTTCAGCCGGTTTTTATTATTAAACGATACAAAGGCAGGGATGTTTTGACCGATGGATTGTTACTTGAAAATGCTGGCGGCGAAAGACTGTTTTTTAAGATGCCCGGCGAAATAACGGATGCTAAATATCAATAGGCAATGCGGGTCCCTGTTTTTTATTTGTTCAACCAATACACCGCAGTGCGAATAAAAAAAAAATTGCTGGCTTGTTTAATATTCCAGGCTATAGTGTGCAGGAGCTGTTATGGTTATTACAATGATGGTAATCTTGTGGCAGGTTGGTGCTTTATTTTTTCCAGCCAGGCAGCCATCGACTTTACAATACCGGGATATTTGGCGGCAAGGTTAATTTGTTCGCGCAAATCTTTATTCAAATCATATAGTTGCGGTTGCGGCGAATTGCCCAGTTGAATATCGGTATTCGTATCGTATGCTTCACCATTTCCGGGCTCAATGTATTTCCATTTATCTTTTAACAAGGATAATACGCCGGCATGTTCCACTGCATAAACCCGGTCTTTTACGGAATGTCCCAGTAATACATCCAGGCTGTTAAAACTATCCGGCGCTTCATTGCCTGTCAGAGACTGCTGTGTCAGCGCGGCCAGGGAGGCGTAAATATCCAGTTGACTGAATAATGCGGCAGAAGTTTTACCAGGAAGTATTTTTCCGGGCCATTGCACAATCAGTGGCACGCGGGTACCTGCTTCAAAGGCGCTGTATTTGCCGCCTTTTAGTATGCCTGCGGGTGTATGGCCATTTAATTTCGCTACCGCTTCATCCTCGTAGCCATCATTTACCACGGGGCCATTATCGCTGCTAAAGATAATCAGGGTGTTTTCAGTAAGATGAAGACTATCCAGTGCACGGCAGATGCGGCCCGCACAATCATCCAGTTGCAATATTACATCGCCCCTGGATGCCAGCCCGCTTTTACCTGCAAAGCGCTTATTGGGCGCCCTTGGCACATGTATATCATGAGTGGCAAAATAAATAAAGAAAGGCTGTGCTTTATTCTTTTCAATGAAGCCGATTGCCTTACGGGTAAGTATATCCGCAATAGATGAATCCTGCCATAAAGCAGCTTTGCCGCCACTCATATAGCCAATACGGCTGATGCCATTTACAATTGCCTGGTCGTGCCCATGCGAAGGATGTAAGCTTAACAATTCGGGATTCAGTTTCCCGGTGGGTTCATTGGCTATGGCTTCTTTATAGCTGACTATAATTGTATCGCTGGGATCCAGGTTAACCACATGGTGGTTTTCTACAAATACGCAGGGCACCCTGTCGCCGGTAGCAGGAATGATATAAGAATAGTTAAAGCCAAGTTCTCCGGGACCTGGTTTTATTTCATGGTTCCAGTCGGGCCCGTCTTTAGTACCCAGGCCCAAATGCCATTTGCCAATGGCTGCAGTCTGGTAACCCGCTTTTTGCAACATGCCTGCAAGGGTGGGCCGGTCGGTGGGAATGATGAGGGCTGCATTGCCGGGGGCTATACCGGTTCCCTTTATTCGCCAGGCGTACTGACCGGTAAGCAATGAATAGCGTGAGGGCGTACAAGTGGCAGAACTGGTATGTGCGTTGGTAAAGCGAAGGCCTTTTTTCGCCAATGCATCAATATGGGGCGTTTTTATTTTGGTAGCACCATAGCAACTGAGGTCGCCATAGCCAAGATCGTCGGCATAAATAAAAATTATATTGGGCTTTTGCTGGGCTGCCGCCAGCAGCACGTACAATAAGGCGATGATAAAAGAGAACCCTTTTTTCATGTTTATTTATTTACCTGCCGGAGTAAAGATGATGATCCTGTTTCAAATATACGGGATGCTGCTGCCAAATAAAAAAACAACAGTAAGCACTGTTGTTTTTGCTGCCATGGCTTTTACAAACCGGCAGACCAGGCTGTACGGAATTACATGGGGAAGGTTTAATGGCCATATGGTACTGAAAGCTTATCAACGGATTTGCCGCCTGTACCAGGCCGGCAAATGGTTTTTTTAAAACGATAAAGGGTCTTGCGTTTTCCGCCACTCAGGTGGCCAGGGATGGAGCAACTAAATAATTCTTTTATTTCTTATTATAATGTTAAGCGGTACAATTTTAACAATAGATAAATAACAAGTAAATTAGGCAGGCGGAAAACCGACGAATGGGAATATCGCATTGCCTTTTTTCACTCATCTAATTTGTTGCTGGTCATAAGACCAGCAATGGAGGAAATTTTAGTTGTTATGAAATTTCGAATAGCAAACCTTTTTTTACTTTATTTCACCTTTTTATTACTGTCGTTGAAAGCAGCGGGGCAGACAGCGGGCAATGCGGCAGACTCCCTTTCTCTTGTGGTAGCAATGAATACTTTTGTGGATGCGTTTAGCGGGCTGAATTGGCCGGTATTTGACGCTTGTTTTGCCGATGATGCAACGGCCTTTTTTCCACCTTCGGCAAAATTTCCGTACCGCGCCAATGGCAAACAAGAGATAGAAAATATTTTCAAAATAGTGTTTGAAAATGCACGTAAAAGAAATCCCGGTTCACCGCACATAGAGATACAACCCAGGGAAATAAAAATTCAAATGCTGGGCAGCACGGCCATTACAAGCTTTTTGCTTACCGATCCCGATCTGCTGGGAAGACGTACCATTGTCTGGAAAAAGCAGCAGGATAAATGGTTGATTGTTCACCTGCATGCTTCGGGGGTGCCATTACCTCAATAAATGTGTTTTCAGTATAGGTTTGCTGTGGTGTGTTACACCTGCCTTTAATTCAATTAAAATACATAGTAACCGATGCCCCTGTTCGGTTACCTTGCGGTGGCTATACAGTTGGACTGCCGGCAACTCACCGGGGGCTGGTTTTGATCAAAAATAGCAACAACCGGTGAAGGTATAAGGCAGAAGTATAAGTTTTTAATGCCAATATTTTATAAGGAATTCCGGATAACATAACTTTAAACTTTTATCGCAATATTTATTACTTATAATACTATGGACAAAACTGCATTCAGAAGTCAGGGGTGGTTTGGCCGCAAGGGTAAAGACGGCCTTATTTACAGATCGTGGTTCAGGAAACAGGGTATACCCGCGGATGAACTAAACGGTAAACCAATTATTGGTATTTGTAATACATGGTCGGAGCTTACGCCGTGCAATTCTCATTTCAGGGAACTGGCGGAATGCGTGAAGCGGGGTGTTTTTGAAGCCGGTGGTTACCCGGTTGAATTTCCGGTTATGTCGCTGGGCGAAACAATGATAAAGCCAACTGCCATGTTGTTTCGAAACCTGGCCAGTATGGATGTGGAAGAATCCATTCGCGCCAATCCCATGGATGCGGTGGTATTACTGTGTGGTTGCGATAAAACAACGCCCTCGCTGGTAATGGGCGCCTGTAGCGTAAACCTGCCCACCATTGTTGTTTCGGGCGGGCCCATGCTAACAGGCAAATACAGGGGCCGCGATATCAGCACCAGTGATGTGTGGCGTTTCAGCGAAGAGAACCGGGGGGGTAATATGTCCGACGAAGAACTTAGTCTTGCTGAAGCGGGTATGTGCCGCAGCGATGGCCATTGTGCCGTAATGGGCACCGCATCTACCATGGCCTGTATGGTGGAATCGCTGGGTATTTCATTGCCGCAGAACGCTGTGATACCTGCACCTGATGCCGCGAGAAAAGTAATGGCGCATATATCTGGCCGGGAGATTGTAAAAATGGCCCGCGAGAACAGGCGTTTGTCTGATATACTTACCCGGGAAGCCTTTGAGAATTCAATTATGGTAAATGCAGCCATCGGCGGCTCTACCAATTTCGTTATTCATTTACTGGCTATTGCGGGCCGCATCGGCGTGCCCCTGCATTTATCAGATTTTGATAAACATTCCAGTGGCATACCCCTTATTGCCAACCTGCAGCCATCGGGCAAATATTTTATGGAGGATTTGTATTATGCAGGCGGTCTTACGGCCGTTATGAACCAGTTGCTGCCTTACCTGCATAAAGATTGTATTACTGTTAATGGCCAAACCATTGGCCAGAATGCCGCCAACCAGCCCAATTACAATGAATCTGTTATTGCCACGGTCGATAAACCTTTCAATCCGATATCCGGCATCGTGGTGCTAAAAGGAAATCTTAGTGTAGACGGCGCTGTTATAAAACCTTCAGCCGCCAGTCCCCACCTGATGCAGCATACCGGAAAAGCCGTGGTATTTGAAGATATAGACGACTATAAAAATAAAATTGATGACCCCGGCCTGGACTGCGATGAGAACAGCGTGCTGGTATTAAAAAATGTTGGGCCAAAGGGATACCCGGGTATGCCGGAAGTGGGCAATATGTCGCTGCCCGCAAAATTGCTTAATAAGGGTATTACAGATATGGTACGCATTTCAGACGGAAGAATGAGCGGCACCGCATTTGGCACTGTGGTACTGCACGTTTCGCCGGAAGCTGCAGCAGGCGGTACGTTAAATATTGTTGAGGATGGGGACCTGATAACGCTGGATGTACCCAACCGTTTGTTGCATATTGCCCTTTCCGATGAAGTAATTGCGGAGAGGAAATTGCGGAAAAAACAAACGGTTAAATTTGAAGAAAGAGGATACGTCCATTTGTACCAGCAGCATGTGGAGCAGGCCAACCTGGGCGCCGATCTTGATTTTCTCAGGGGCGCATCGGGCAGTGAAGTGACAAGGGATTCTCATTAGGCGTTATTTTAAATTTTAAATTTTGAATTTTGAATTCGTTCTGCGGTTAATCCAAAATTTAAAATTCAACATTCAAAATAATCTTTACCAATGTCTTTCAAAAACAAAACGGCTATTGTAACGGGTGCAGGGCAGGGCATAGGTTTTGAAATATGCAGACAACTGGCGGCAGAAGGGGCCAATGTAATATTGAACGATATTGATTTGGAACTGGCAACCAATGCCTCAAAACAGTTGGCTGAGACAGGTGTTTGCGTAGCAGTTGCCGGCGATTCAGGTACAACAGACTGTATTCAGTTAATGATGGATGCGGCGATGTCAAGGTTTGGTTCGGTTGATATTGTGATTGCCAATGCGGGTATTACATTGTTTGGCGATTTTTTTGAGTATACACCGGAAGCATTTTATAAAGTACTGCAGGTAAACCTTGGAGGCAGCTTTTTTCTTGCCCAGGCTGCTGCCAGGCAAATGAAACAGCAAGCCGGTGGAGGGGCTCTGTTGTTTATGTCTTCCGTTACCGGTCACCAGGCACATAAAAATTTAGCCGCATATGGCATGACGAAAGCGGCCCTTGAAATGCTGGCAAAAAACCTGGTAATAGAATTATCGCAGTACAGTATCAATGTAAATGCCATTGCGCCGGGCGCTACATTAACGGAAAGGACGCTGGAAGACAAAGAATACCAGCGGGTATGGTCGGGTTTAACACCCATGGGCCGGGCCGCTACCACAAAAGACATTGCGGCAGCCGCATTGTTCCTGGTGTCTGATAAAGCCAAACATATAACCGGTCAGAGCATTATTGTAGACGGTGGCTGGACATGTGTTAGTCCACCGCCATTTTAACGCATAAGCGGGAACACGCCGCAGGGCATGTTCCCGAAAAATAAAATCACATACCTGCAATCTCCCTTACTTCCACGCTTCCGCCAATCAAAAATATAGGACATCCCTTTGCCAGTTCCACCGCTTGTGCCAGCGATTCGGCTTTAATAATACTGTAACCGCCAATTGCTTCTTTCATTTCGATGTAAGGGCCATCGGTAATGATGTTTTTGGGTTTTACCACCTTTCCGTCCGGCTTCAGCCTGCTGCCGGCATTGGTTAAATGATTTTGCGCGGCAAGTGCGCTTAACCAGTCCTGCCATTTTTTCATCGATTCTTCTCTCTGGGCCGCAGTGGGTGCCGGCTGTCCGGCAGTCAATTCCATTCTGTAAACAAATAAGAAATCTTCCATAATTATTTTTTTTAGTGTTACAGATCAATGACGGTTGGGTAGCCATAAATGGGACAGGATGGCTGAATATTTTTAATAATTAATGGTGGCAAAAAAGTAAGTAAGCGCCAACCAGGCCGCCCGGCACATAAAGATACGCAGCGAATAATTTATGTACAGTGAGAGCGGTAAATTAGATATGGAAGATTACCGGGCCAAACATACATTTGTGTTGCCTGCATTTATTTTGTTAACAAGTCAACCTGCTCAGCAAAATTTTATCGTAGTCATGAAAAAACTATTTTTCTTTTTGTCAATCATTGTAGCCGCCCTTATATCTTCTGCACAATCCACTGAAAAAATAAGCGATCCTGCCGAATGGGTCAACCCGCTGATGGGAACAGCTTCCAACCATTCATTGTCCAATGGCAATACATATCCTGCCGTAGCACTGCCCTGGGGGATGAATTTTTGGACTCCACAAACCGGAAAGATGGGCGATGGCTGGCAATATACCTATGATGCCACCAAAATGGTTGGTTTTAAACAAACACACCAGCCTTCTCCGTGGATGAATGATTATGGCCAGTTTTCTATTATGCCGGTAACGGCACGTACAGCCGTAACACAGGAAAAAAGGGCCTGCTGGTTTTCTCATAAAACAGAAATCGCAAAGCCATATTATTATAGCCTTTACCTGGCAGATTATGATATTACTGCCGAACTTACGCCAACAGAAAGAAGCGCCCAGTTTCGGTTTACCTACCCGCAAAACGACAGCTCATCGATAGTAATCGATGCTTTTGAAAGAGGGTCGTATATAAAAGTGTTGCCGGAAGAAAATAAAATTATTGGATATTCTACGCAGCATGCACATGGCGAGCTGAAAAATTTTAAAAACTACTTTGTCATCTATACAGATAAAAAACTCAACTGGGCCCATGTTTATAATGATACCGCTGTGAGTGAGGGACTGGAACTTACTGCCAATCATGCCCTGGCAGTCATTGGTTTTAAAACTGCCAAAGGAGAGAAGGTGCATTTGCGGGTGGCATCATCTTTTATCAGTTTTGAGCAGGCGGAACTGAACCTTAAAAATGAGCAGGCCAATGATGATTTTGATTTGGTAAAACAAAAGGCAAAAATTGTTTGGAACAAAACGCTTGGCCGTCTTGCAGCAGAAGGTGGTTCGGTTAATGAGACGCGGACCTTTTACTCGTGCCTGTACCGCATGCTTTTCTTTCCCAATAAATTATATGAGATCAATGCACAGGGCCAGGCAGTACACTGGAGCCCGTATACGGGAGAAACCCTTCCGGGTTATATGTTTGCAGGCACCGGATTCTGGGATACGTTCCGCGCATTGTATCCTTTCCTTAACCTGGTGTATCCTTCTATCATAAAAGAAATGCAGGAAGGACTTGTAAATGATTATAAAGAAGGAGGGTGGTTGCCGGAATGGTCGAGCCCGGGTTATGCAGATGTAATGATTGGTAATAATTCTGCTTCTATCGTGGCGGAAGCGTATTTAAAAGGGGCACGTGGTTACGATATTGAGACATTGTATAAGGCGTTGATTCATGGCGCCGGTAACGAAGGGCCGAAAGGAACCGGCCGGCGGGGTGTTGAATATTATAACGATCTGGGTTATGTGCCATACGATGTAAAGATCAACGAAAATGCCGCCCGTACGCTGGAGTATGCTTATGACGATTATGCCATTTATAAGCTGGGCAGGGCATTGGGCAAACCGGAAAGTGAAATTGCCATTTACAAAAAGCGCAGCATGAACTACCATAATTTGTTTGACCCCTCCACCAGGTTAATGCGCGGAAAAAACAAGGATGGAAGTTTTGAAACACCTTTTAGTCCGTTTAAATGGGGTGATGCATTTACGGAAGGCAACAGCCTGCATTATACCTGGAGCGTCTTTCACGACATACATGGCCTCGTAAATTTAATGGGTGGAGAGAAACAGTTTGCCGCGAAGCTGGATTCAATTTTTACCCTGCCCCCCATATTTGATGCCAGTTATTATGGTGGTGTAATACATGAAATACGTGAAATGCAGATTGCGGGTATGGGCCAGTATGCCCATGGCAACCAGCCTATACAGCATATGATCTACCTGTATAACTATGCCGGCGAACCCTGGAAAACACAATACTGGGTGCGAGAGGCCATGAACAAGTTGTACAAAGCCACGCCAGATGGTTATTGTGGCGATGAGGACAATGGACAAACCTCTGCATGGTATGTTTTTTCTGCAATGGGGTTTTACCCTGTAACACCTGCCAGCGACCAGTATGTTTTGGGCACGCCCTTGTTTAAGAAACTAACGCTGCACCTGGAAAACGGCAAACAGGTAATCATTAATGCTGCGGCCAGTAGTGAAACCAGCAAATATGTGAGCAGTCTCCGTTATAACGGCATGCCTTACACTAAAAATTGGATCAGCCATGCTTCGTTGCAAAAAGGAGCGGTGCTGAATTTTACCATGTCTGCCGTGCCCGATAAAATGAGGGGAACCAATAAAGTTGATTTTCCCTACTCGTTTTCGGATGAAAAATAAAATACCGGGCGGCGCCAAAAATTAGGGCGGCTATTTTATTGTGAATAGCCTGCTTCCGGACTGGATTTTATTTCCCGCAGGCGCATAAAGCCGCCATTTACATGATCTATTTTCATTTCAAAGGTGGCTTCTGCATCTGAGGCCAGAAGGCTACCAATAATACCAAAGAAAAGACCCGCAGCAAGTACATCGCCGGTTTGGGCGTTGACTTTTGCTTTGCCGGTAAAATAGAAGTCATCTCCTTTTTTTTGCAGTTGGTAATAACCATATTCTGTAGCTATAAAGGGTTGACCTTTGTATACGATTGCGTAAATATCTTTCGACTTCACTTTTACCAATTTCCCGTTTTCATCAGGGGTTTTTACAGAAGACAACTTATCATTTTTTAATTCAGCAGTTATTTGTTTACCGGGTGTTTGGTTTGAAAATGATGCAAAATCTGAATACAAGCCATCTGTATACGCTGTTGTATTGTAAACCGGTATTTTTCGTTTCTCAATGCTGTCTATATTTTCAATATCGGCGTAGCTGTAATAATTTGAACCGGCAGGATTTTGTGAAAGACTATTCGCTATAAAATCTGTTATGGTTTTGCTTCCATTTCTGAACAAAGCCCTTGTTACATCCATTGATTTGATTAGGATAACGGTATCAATTGCCCGTAGTTCCAGGTAACGGTCATGCTGTTTTGAAAATAGTGCCGCCTGCAGGTAGCAATAACCTTTTTCACTCATAGCGCCGGTAATCTCGGCAAAACTTAATTGCTTTAGCTGAAAAAGCAGTTCGCCTTCTTTTGCTGAACTATCTGTAAGTGCATTTAATACATTGGTTAACTGATCGGCAAACGGGATCTTAGGAACAACTTTTGCTTTTTTATTAAAAGCGCCAAGCTGTACAATGCCCATGTTTGTTTTATCATATCTTGAGTCGAGATAACTAATATTTTTATAGAGGCTGCCTGGTATTTTCTGCTCCGGTAAAGTGATTTTAAAATCTTCTGTGCGGTTTTGACCAAAAGTTTCGATGCAGGTTAATAAAAGAAGAAAGGGGAGTAAAAATAATTTATTCATGAGGATGATTTTATGAGGGATTTTTGCCAGCTTATGCTTAGAGCGGGCTCCTGGTTTACCGCCGGCAAACATGTATAATTTTGGCGGGGCAATAAGCTCATTTAATAATTTACAGGATGAAGATAATAACTTTATCCAAAAATCAAAATCAGGCCGTTTAGTAATGGTATTCCCTTAATTGGTTCCGCTTGTCATTGCAGCTCAATTGTGCAGGTTTCACCGGGTTCTTCGCAAATGTCTCTCTGGCATTTATTTTAACGAAAACGAATTCAGTATTTCTTCTGCAACCGGTTTAAAAATATCAAATTTCCGGAGTTCGCTTGTAAAGGTGATGACATACGCTTTTTTGTTTGCCACGTAATAGTATTGCTCAAATTTAAGCGCAAGGTGATCCTGGGTTGCAGTATAGATTGTCTTTTGGAATGCCAGCTTGCCCGTATTTATTGTTTTTGATTCTTCTATTTTTGAATCGGGGGCCATTGCTTTTATTTTCGTTGCAGAAATAGCAGTGTATTTGGCCAGGTCAATGTTCATGCCCGCCGTATTCTGTACCTGTACATTTATGTTTTCCCTGAATTTATCGGTACTATTTTCAAGCATGGAGAACAAAATCAAATCTGTGCCCATTTGTTTTGAGCTGTCAACCGTCCAGCCGGCCGGCGATTTAATACGGTATTCTTTTTTATTAATGTTTACCCAGTTTTGCGCAGTTATTCTTTGCGCGCCAATAATAAAAACCAATAGCAACACGAGCGTAATTGTTTTCATATTATTTGCTTGCGTAAGGTTAAGCCAATGCTTAGCCCTGTATTAGTTTAGCAATGCCAAAAGCACAGGCGGCGGCAGCCGCGCCAATAAAGGTAACGCGAACAGCGCCCCACCAGGGATTTACGCCGGTGAGCCGGCTTTTAAAAAAACCAAAAATAAACAGGCAGCCAAGTGTAATAACAGCCGAGATCTTTAATCCTTCCGTACCATTTTGTACAAAAAAATAAGGGCTTAATGGAATAATGCCGCCAACAATATAGGATACACCAATATTAAACGCACTTTTCCTGGCACGTTGTTCATCCGGTTTATCCAGGCCCAGCTCATACTTCATCATAAAGTTTACCCATTTCTCTTTGTCTTTGGTCATTTCTTCTACCGCCTGTTGCTGCACGTCTTCACTCAGGCCCAGGTTTTGAAAGAACTCCCTTACTTCTTCCTTTTCTTTATGCGGAACGGTTTCCACTTCTTCGTATTCCCTTTTCAGCTCGCTGTTGTAATGGTCTATTTCCGTTTTGCCGGCCAGGTAGCCACCGAGCCCCATGGCAATGGAACCTGCTGCAATTTCAGCAATGCCCGCTATCACAATAAGATTGGTGGCGCTAACGGCGCCGCTTAGCCCGGCGGCCAGCGCAAATGGAACGGTAAGTCCATCGCTCATACCAATTACAATATCCCTCAGCAGGTCAGAGCTCTGCATGTGCGTTTCTGTATGCTCGTGTGTATGGGTATGTGTACTCAAAAGATGTATTGCTTTATAAAATAATAGCCGGATGCAAGATAAGGAAATAGGTTTTACCAGCCTGCCGGTATAAAATCCAGGCAAGACAGACGCCGGCGGCAGGCTTATTTCTTCTTATGTTTTTTCATTGCTTCGGCAACTGAAAGCGAATGATAATCGCCTTTTTTCTCCAATTCATTGGTGATGTTTGTGTGATTGACAGTGTCCCTGTTTTGTGAGAGTTTATAGGCAGGCTGGATTTCGTCGATTTCAATCTCAAAGCCAACAATGCCATTGATTTGTTTGTGCAGGTATTGTTCAGACATGTTTTCAACGGAAACCGGTTGCGTGGATCCTGCTTCATATTTGTGTACTATTTTGGTTAAAGCGCTGAGCAGTTTCTCTCCTTCAATTATTTTTATTTTTCCATAAATATGTACAGCGATATAATTCCAGGTGGGTACGTTTTCATGATCATACCACGAAGATGATATATAGCTATGGGGGCCCGGAAATATGGCCAATACCCCGGAATTATCAGCAAAGTTTTTCCATTGGGGATTACCTTTGGAAATATGACCGGTTAAAATATCCTGCCCGTTCTCATTTTTATCCAGCTCCAGCGGGATATGGGTGGCCCATAACCTGGCATCTGCCTGGCTTATCAAAATGCCAAAACTGTTTTTAGTAAGGAAGTCGCGCACTTCTGCTGCATCATCGTTTTTAAAATGTGAAGGAATATACATGATGGTATTTGTTGCGGGTAAAAAATAATCAGGCCTTTAAAGACTGCAGGCTTTTATCAATCAGCTGCACACATTCCATGATCTGTTCTTTTGTAATAACCAATGGCGGGGCAAAACGAATCTTATCGCCATGGGTGGGTTTGGCAAGCAGACAATTGTCTTTTAACTGCATACACAAATCCCAGGCGGCTTCCTTATTGCTGTGATCAATAACAATGGCATTGAGCAATCCTTTGCCGCGAATGGTGGTAATAAAAGGCGAGTGAAGGGCCGATAGCTGGTCCCGCAACAAACTGCCCATTGCGGCGGCATTCTGCGCCATTTGTTCATCTTTCAATACTTCCAGCGCTGCAATAGCTGTTCTGCATGCCAATGGATTGCCCCCATAGGTGGATCCATGTTCGCCCGGCCGGATAAGCATCATTACAGCATCATCTGCCAGTACCGCGCTTACAGGCAATACCCCTCCGCTTAAGGCTTTTCCAAGAATCAAAATATCGGGCCGTACATTTTCATGATCGCATGCCAGCATTTTTCCGGTGCGGCAAAGCCCGGTCTGTATTTCATCTGCTATGAACAATGCATTGGCGTCTTCGCAATATTGTTTTGCTTTTGCCAGGTATCCTTCATCGGGCACTACCACGCCGGCTTCGCCCTGTATAGGTTCAACCAGAAAGCCCGCCACATGCTTATCCTGTAATGCATTTGCCAGTGCATTCAAATCGTTATAAGGTATTATTTCAAAGCCGGGCATAAAAGGGCCAAAGCCAGTGTACGAAGAAGGATCGGTGCTAAAAGAAATAACGGTGCTGGTACGGCCATGAAAATTATTGGCGCAAACAATAATTTTTGCTTTGTTTTCTTCAATGCCCTTTACGGCATAGCCCCAGCGCCGGGCCAGCTTAATGGCTGTCTCCACTGCTTCTACCCCGGTATTCATGGGCAGTACTTTATCGTAGCCAAAATAACCGGTTATGTATTGGGTGTATTCGCCCAGTGTATCGCTGTGAAAAGCCCTGGACGTTAACGTTAGTTGTGTGGCCTGTTCAATAAAGGCGGCAATAATTTTTGGGTGACAATGGCCCTGGTTGACCGCTGAGTATCCGCTCAGGAAATCATAGTATCTTTTGCCGTCCACATCCCACACGTGTACGCCTTCTCCGCGTTTTAATACCACCGGCAGGGGATGGTAGTTATGGGCACCATGTTTTTCTTCCAGTTCCAGGTAATGACGTGCAGCTGCGCTGAGCGCAAGAGTTGAATTCATATAATTAAGAATGAATAGTTAATGATTAACAATGCAAATAATAATTGGAAAGCACACTAATAAATAAATGGGCTTTCAGCTCAACGATGCAACAACTTAGTGATTGAGGAAATCAAGGTTGCGGAGCAGAAAATGTGGTATGTATGCCTTTGTGCTGATACAGGTGATTTGCTGCAAGATAGGAAAAAAGAGCCGACCGGCAAAGCAGCACGATGTTGCTGCAAACAGGCGGCCTTATTGTGTAATAATCATGTACAACCTACATTTGTCTAAAATTAAACAATGGACTACATCGTTCCCGCACAAACCCGTATTGGTCATGTGCACCTGAAAGTGGCCGATATTGA
>Ga0163162_10000551_pt1 | contig 34607 bp, 28 predicted proteins | sample S55metaG_FD_115310 | JGI IMG/M metagenome (GOLD analysis project Ga0163162, IMG submission 115310) | Switchgrass rhizosphere microbial communities from Kellogg Biological Station, Michigan, USA - S5-5 metaG | ecosystem: Host-associated > Plants > Roots > Rhizosphere > Soil | place: USA... | reverse complement strand
GAAGGTCAGCCCGGTGTTGATCCCCTCGCCGCTGATCAGCACCCGCGCGCCCTGCTGCTCGGCAAATGCCTGATAGATACCGAAGGTGGCCCAGGCTTCGATCTTGCCGGCGTTGAATGCGGATAAAGCGTCGGTCGGCAGGACGAACCCGACCTTGACGTCCTGTTCATCAACGCCTGCATTGGCCAGCGCGCGAATCAACAGGTATTGGGAAATGCTGCCGCGGGCCGAAGACACCACGACATTTCGGCCTTTCAAGTCGGCCACGGTGCGGATATCCGAATCGGCTGGAACCAGGATCGCAATGCCCCTTGATTGACTACGCCGTACCGCTACGATGCGCAATGGCGTGCCCCCGGTCGCGGCGGCAAGCACCGGGGTGTCACCAGCCGGCCCCAGATCGACGGCACCGGCGCGCAAAGCTTCGAACAAGGGAGCGGCACCCTGGAAGTTCGCCCATTCAACTTTGTAGTCGATGCCCTCCAACGCATTCGCCGCCTCGACCACGGTGCGCAAGCCCTTGGCTTGATCGCCCAGCACCAGCGTGACGCCGGACAAATCTGACTGGGCAGTGGATGGGGCTTTGGTCTCGACGACATCGCCGCAGCCGCTGAGCAGCAACGCCGCGCCAGACAGAATCAACATCGCCGATCTCCAGACACGTATTGGCATCGAGCAACCTCCTTGTTTCACATGATCAACCATGGGCAAAACGCCGGATCGTGCTGCTCGAGGCCTGACGCTCGGCCAGCGCGGCGGTTTCCACCTCAACCCCCAACAGACTCAGCAGCCGTGCACGGATGGCTTGAAAGCCTTCCTGTCCGGTGTCGCGGGCTCGCGGCAGGTCGATCGTCAGTTGCTCGGCGATCTTGCCGTTGGCCAGCACGATGACCCGATCGGCCAGCAAGATCGCTTCGTCCACGTCATGGGTCACCAGCAGCACGGCTGGCGTGTGTTTGCGCCACAACTCAATGATCAGCCGATGCATGCGAATCCGCGTCAGTGCATCGAGTGCGGCGAACGGCTCGTCGAGCAGCAACAGCTTGGGCTCGCGCACCAGACCTCGAGCCAGCGCCACGCGTTGCGCTTCGCCGCCGGAGAGCGTGGCCGGGTAGGCTTCCAGCCGATGGGCCAGGCCCACTTCCGTCAAGGCCTGCACCGCACGCTCCTTGGCGTCCGGGATGTGCAGCCCGAGAATCACGTTCTTCCAGGCGCGTTTCCAGGGCATCAATCGCGGCTCCTGAAATACCGCGGCCCGTGCTTTGGGCACCAACAACTGGCCGCTGTCGATACTGTCCAGCCCGGCCAGGCTGCGCAGCAACGTCGTCTTTCCCGAACCGCTGGCCCCGAGCAGCGCGACGAATTCGCCCGGTGCGATGTCCAGGTCCAGGCCATCGATGACCCGCTGCTGGCCGAATTGGCGCACCACATTGCGCAGTTGTACCGGTGCTTCTGACTGCAGGTTTTTTGCGGCGATAGTCGACATGTCAGTTCCTCACAAAAGATGGGCGCCAGGCCAGGGCGAAACGCTCGAGCGTGCGGATCAGTCCGTCGATCAATAAGCCGAGGACGCTGTAAATAAGCAGGCAGATAACGATCACGTCGGTGCGCATGAAGTCCCGCGCATCACTGGCCAGAAAACCGATGCCAGCGGTGGTGTTGATTTGTTCGACGAACACCAGGGCCAGCCAGGAAATTCCCAGCGAGTAACGCAAACCAACAAAGAATGAGGGCAAGGAGCCGGGCAAGATCACATGCCAGATCAACTCGCGACGATTCAGGCCCAGGGTGTTGGCGGCTTCGATCAATTTGGGGTCGATGTTGCGAATCCCGGCGAACAGGTTCAGGTACACCGGGAAGGTCGTACCGGTGACGATCAGCGCGATCTTGGTGAACTCGCCGATGCCAAACCAGAGAATGAACAACGGCACCAGTGCCAGGGAAGGAATGGTGCGCAGCATCTGCATCGGCGAATCGAGGATTACCTCACCGCGCTTGGACAAACCAGTGATCAGTGCCGCGACGACGCCGACACTGACGCCGATGCTCAAGCCCAGCAACGCGCGCTGCAGCGACACCAGCAAATGCTTGCCCAGCTCCCCGGAGACGATCATCGCCCAGAGGGTGCCGCCGATTTGCGAGGGTGCGGCGATGATCCGTTGTGGGATCAGGCCGAGCTGCGACGCCAGTTCCCACAAGAGCAGCAACGCAATCGGGCTGAGCAGGCGCAGAAAAACTTCGGGAGTTCGCCAGTTGTGTAGCCAGTCGGGGATCAGCTTCGACGCACCCTGGCTTTCAACAGCCTTGCTGACGGAAAACGAGCTACTAGTGCTCTGCGTATCGAAGGTCTTTTCGGTCATCAGGCTTCCTTCCTCATCAAGAATATTGCTTCGGATTCATGCTATTCGCATAAAAAACGCCAGTGAAATTCTTTTTAGGAATAACCTAATATGATTAAAAATCAGATATAAAATAATCAAAATAAATTATTTGCATAATTAAACCCTGCAACCCACGTCCTGTGGCGGATGCATTCCTGACGCCGATTAAAATGCGCATTCCTGATATCTATTATTTTTATGATTCATTTAATTAATAATTAACTTAGAACAAAACAGCATTTCACAGCCCTGCCCCCCTGCGCTTACTTTCGACGTCACAGACCGACCCCCTGCCCGGTGGAGGCTGGAATCACGCCTATCCAAAGACAAGGAACTCAGCATGAGCATCGAATTTATCGGTTACATCGGTGGCCACCAATCGTCGGAAACCCAGCCGCGCAGCGGCCCGGTGTTGCAGCCCGAATATGTGGAGACCGTCGCCCGCGCCCATGAGGAAGCCGGTTTCGACCGCGCCCTGGTGGCGTTCCACTCCAACAGTCCGGACAGCACGCTGATTGCCTCCCATGCCGCCAGTGTGACGAAAAAGCTGAAGTTCCTGATTGCCCATCGACCGGGATTCGCCGCCCCGACCCTGGCCGCACGACAGTTCACCACCCTCGACGTGTTCAATGGTGGGCGCACCGCCGTGCACATCATCACCGGCGGCGATGATCGCGAATTGCGTGCCGATGGAAGCTACATCGGCAAAGACGAGCGCTACGCCCGCACCGATGAATACCTCGACGTGCTACGTCAGGAATGGACCCGCGAAAAGCCCTTCGACTATCAGGGCAAGTACTACCAGTTCGAGGGTGCGCACTCGCAAGTGAAGTCGCCACAACAGCCACACATACCGCTGTATTTTGGTGGCTCATCGGCGGCGGCCATTGCGGTGGCGGGCAAGCATGCGGACGTTTACGCGCTGTGGGGCGAAACCTACGAACAGGTGCGCGAAGTGGTGAATCAGGTGCGCGCCGAGGCGGCCAAACATGGGCGCAGCATTCGTTTCAGCCTGTCGTTGCGACCGATTCTGGCCGACACCGAAGCGCAAGCCTGGGAACGTGCCGAGCGCATCCTGCAACAAGCCACAGCATTGGCCGAACAGAACGGCTTTGTTCGTCGCGAACCACCGAACGAAGGCTCCCGGCGCTTGCTGGCGGCCGCAGCCCAGGGCTCGCGTCTGGATAAGCGCCTGTGGACCGGGATCGCCGGCCTGCTCGGCGCACAAGGCAATTCGACCTCGCTGGTCGGCACCCCGGAACAAGTCGCCGAAGCCCTGCTCGACTACTACGACCTGGGCATCACCACGTTCCTGATCCGCGGCTTTGACCCACTCAACGATGCCATCGATTATGGCAAGCGCCTGATCCCGCTGACCCGCCAATTGGTGGCCGAGCGTGAACGGCAAGCGGCAGAAAAAGTGGCTTGATCAGTAGCGATTCCGCACGTATTAAAAAGGGGCTTACCTTGCGGTAAGCCCCAATTATTAATGCCTGGCATTAAACCTGTGGCGAGGGGGCTTGCCCCCGTTGGGTCGCGTTGTGACCCCTGCGCCCTTTCAGTTAGACCGAGTTGTCTGGATTGTCGACTGCTTCGCAGCCGATCGGGGCAAGCCCCCTCGCCACAAGAAATCCTTTCGCCACTTTTCTTTGCTACTGTCTTTGCACTTTGCATCGATGGAGCCTTCACGCCCATGACCAACCCAACGTCTGATCCTCAAGCCGTCTGCGCCCCCATCACCCGAAGCGCAATCTTCATCGTCGCCACACTAGCGCCCGGCAGCGATGCCGCCGAGAAAGTCCGAGGCTGGTCCGCCGACATCGCCGCCCTTACCCGCTCCGTCGGCAAACGCGTGCCTACCGGTTACCTGTCCTGCGTCTGCGGCTTTGGTTCCAGTGCCTGGGACACGCTCTTCGGCGGCCCTCGCCCGGCCTCGCTGCACGCCTTTCGCGAATTCGGTGACGAGGGACGTCGCGCGGTGGCGACGCCGGGAGACATTCTGCTGCACATACGTGCAGACCAGATGGACCTGTGTTTTGAGTTGGCGACGCAACTGCTTTCAGCGCTGGGCGATGCGGTTTCGGTGGTGGATGAGGTCCAGGGTTTCCGCTATTTCGACATGCGCAGCATCATCGGTTTTGTCGACGGCACGGAGAATCCGGATGATCGGCACATGGCCAAATTCACGATCATTGGCGATGAAGATCCAGCGTTTGCCGGCGGCAGCTATGTGTTGGTGCAGAAATACCTGCACAAGATGGACGCGTGGAACGGGCTGTCCGTCGAGGCTCAGGAACGCGTGATCGGCCGCACCAAACTGTCCGATATTGAACTCGATGATGCAGCCAAACCGACCAATTCCCACAGCGCCTTGACCACCATCACCAAGGACGGCCAGGAGGTGAAAATCCTCCGAGACAACATGCCGTTCGGCCGGCCAGGTGCGGGGGAGTTTGGTACTTACTTTATCGGCTATGCCCGGTCGCCAGAGCCGATCGAGCTGATGCTCGAGAACATGTTTGTCGGCCGGCCCGAGGGCAACTATGACCGCTTGCTGGATTTCAGCACGGCGGTCACAGGAGGATTGTTCTTCGTGCCTTCGGCGGATTTGCTTGAAGAGTTGGCGGATCGTGCGCCTTAATCGGTCAAGGATGCACAACCTGTGGGAGCGGGTTTGTTCGCGAAAGCGGAGTACCAAGCGCCGGTGATGCTGGATGTGACGACGCCTTCGCGAGCAAGCCGCTCCCACAGGGAATGTGGTGTTGAACTCACTCTTTGTAAGCTGTATCACTACGCTCCAACTGCCGAATCAACGCATCCCAGTGCCGCGCAACACCCGGCCCGTCACCACTTTTGAACACCTCGGCCTGCTTCTCGACCTTGGCCACCACTTCGACCGGCGGGAAGATCAAGTCGGCATTGCCACCGGCCTGCGCCGCGATCTGAATGTTGCAGGCACGTTCCAGGCCGTGCAGTTGCTGGAAGGCGTGTTCAACGCTGACACCGGCAGTCAGCAGCCCGTGGTTGCGCAGGATCAGCACACTTTTGTCCCCCAGGTCCGCCACCAGCCGTTCACGCTCGTCCAGGTCCAGGGCGATGCCTTCGTAACCGTGATAGGCCACCCGCCCGGAAAAACCGATGGAATGCTGCGAGATCGGCAACAGCCCATCGCGCTGCGCCGATACCGCGATGCCGTCGCGGGTGTGGGTATGCAGGACCGCTTGCAGGTCGGGACGCGCGCCGTGAATGGCACTGTGGATCACATACCCGGCGTAGTTGATGCCCAGGCCGGTCGGGTCGTCGACGATAGTGCCGTCGATGTCGACCTTGACCAGGTTGGACGCAGTAATTTCATCGAACAATAACCCGAAGGCATTGATCAGGAAATGTTCCTCAGGTCCCGGCACCCGCGCGGAAAAGTGCGTGTAGATGTGGTCAGTCCACTTGAACAACGCCGCGAGCCGATAGGCTGCGGCCAGTTTGACCCGCACTTCCCATTCTTCGGGAGTGACGCGCTGGCGAACATTTTTCGAGACGCTGGATAACGGGCTGACGCTGCTCATGGCAAAACTTCCTGGATGGCCTTAAGGATTTCCAGCCAGCCTAGGGGATGCCAAAAAATAATAAAAAGCACATTTTAATCTAAGCTAATTATTATTTTTTTTTATTATAAACCGCCCTCTCCGCTCATCACGCCGCGCGCTTGATCTTCTGCAACGATCCAGCGACCAGTTTGCCAAAGGCATCGACCGGCCCTTGCAGGTTGCCGAGAAAGTGCGGATAGATCAGCCACAGATCCATCAGCGGTTTGAAATCCTTGAGCGGCATCACCGCCAACTGATCGAAATGCGCACTGCGCTCCAGCAACGGACGCGGTACCAAGCCTAGCCCCATCCCGTCGGCGACCAGTCCCAACTGCAACTCGGTACCGAAGGTTTCCAGATTGACCCGCAGAGCCAGTCCTTGATCTGACAGAGTGCGTTGCAACCCGGCGCGGAAACCACAGCCGTCAGGGTTGAGAATCCAGCCACTCTGGTAAACGTCGGCGAGTTTGCACGCACGCTTGGACACTTGCGCCTTGGCGCAGACCACCACCAGTTCCATCTTGCCGATGGACTCACCGACGATGTTGTCCGGAAAAATCTTGCCCGCCGGGAACAGCGCCGCCGCGGCATCCAGTTCACCGCGTTCGATCTTGCCGACCAGTTGACTGCCCCACCCTGTCGCCACCTGCGCGCGCAATTCGGGGTATTCGACGCGCAGATGCTTGAGGGCATCGAGCAGCACCACATCGCCGATGGTTTGCGGAACGCCCAGGCGCAACAGCCCGGTGGGCGGCGCATCGGTGGCCACGAGTTCGCGCAACGCGTCCATTTCCCGCAGGATCAAACGGCACTGTTCGTACACCCGCGTGCCGATCAACGTGGGCTTGAGCGGCTTGGTGTTGCGGTCGAAAAGCTCCACGCCCAACGCCTGCTCGAAGTTCTGCACACGCCGGGTAATGGCCGGCTGGGTCAATTGCAACGACTCGGCCGCATGGCTGATGGACTGGCAACGAATCACTTCGACGAAGGCATCGATATCATCAATTTTCATTTGGTCCGCACATAGAGAACAGTCAATAAGATGTCTGAAAAGCATAGTTCTATTTGCTGGAATCTGGATAGCCCGGAACGCTCCTCTGCCTCTGCCTCTATCGATAACGTCTAACGCTATTCAATCGAGTTCTTAATTCCTTTCAGCTATAACCTAATCATTAAAAAATAGCATATTAAGAACAATCATTATGCTTAGATAATCACAACAACCTTCGAAACGAACGATGGAATCGCCATGACCCAGGCCCGACACCCAGAGAGACTCAGAGCATTCATAGGCGCCCTGGCTGAACTGATCGACAGCCACCCGCGCGAGGGTGACCTGTTGCATCGCGGTGGCAAGCTGCTCGGCCAATTGGTCAGCCACGACGACTGGCTGCCGGAAGACTTTGCCCGCCCTGACCCGCAGCATTATCAACAATACCTGTTGCATGCCGATTCACGGCAGCGCTTCAGCGTCGTCAGTTTTGTCTGGGGGCCAGGGCAACGCACACCAATCCACGATCATCGGGTCTGGGGCCTGATCGGCATGTTGCGCGGTGCCGAATATTCCCAAGGTTTCGCCCGCCACACCGACGGCACGCTGGTGGCCGAGGGCAACCGGATTCACCTGCAACCCGGCCAGGTCGAAGCGGTGTCGCCCAAGATTGGCGACATTCATCAAGTCAGCAATGCCTTTGATGATCAGGTGTCCATCAGCATCCATGTCTATGGCGCCAACATCGGCGCCGTGCGCCGCGCGGTGTATCAGCCCGATGGCAGCGAGAAACTGTTTATCTCCGGTTATTCCAACGCCTTTCTCCCCAACATCTGGGATCTGTCCAAAGAGAGCCAAGCCTTATGAGTACAAGCCCTGTAAAAAAAGAGCTGATCCGCTCCTTCGCCGAGATTCGAAAGGCACTGTTGAACAAAGAAGAACTGGCCCTCGTCGATGTGCGTGAAGAGGCGCCTTTCGCTGAGGCGCATCCGTTGTTCGCCGCCAACATTCCACTGTCCAGGCTTGAGCTGGAGGTGTACTCGCGGATCCCGCGGCTGGATACCCCGGTGACCGTCTACGACAACGGTGAAGGCCTGGCGCAGATCGCCGTTCAGCGCTTGCAAGAACTTGGCTACATCAATCTCGGCTTGCTGGAGGGTGGCCTGGACGGTTGGCGCCGTGCCGGTGGCGAGCTGTTTATCGACGTCAACGTGCCGAGCAAAGCCTTCGGTGAATTGGTAGAAAGTCAGCGTCACACACCGTCCTTGGCGGCGGAAGAAGTGCAGGCGCTGCTCGACAGCGAAGCCGATGTGGTGGTGCTCGACGCCCGGCGTTTCGATGAATACCAGACCATGAGCATTCCCACCGGCATCAGCGTTCCGGGCGCGGAGTTGGTATTGCGGGCCCGAGAACTGGCACCGGACCCGGCGACGCGGATCATCGTCAACTGCGCCGGGCGCACCCGCAGCATCATCGGCACGCAGTCGTTGATCAACTCAGGCATCCCCAACCCGGTTTCCGCCTTGCGCAACGGCACCATCGGCTGGACCCTGGCCGGTCAAAAACTGCAACACGGCCAGTCGCGCCGTTTTGCGCCGACCAGCGAAGAATACCGACACATCGCCGCTCAGGATGCCCGTCGCGTTGCCGACAAAGCCCTCGTCGGCCGTGCAACTCTGACCGACTTGCAAGGCTGGCAACAAGAAGCAACCCGCAGCACTTACCTATTCGACGTCCGCACCCCGGAAGAATTCGAGACCGGCCACCTGCCCTCGGCCCGCTCGACACCGGGCGGCCAACTGGTGCAGGAAACCGATCACTTCGCGAGTGTCCGCGGCGCGCGTCTGGTTCTGGTCGATGACGATGGCGTGAGGGCCAACATGTCGGCGTCCTGGCTTTCGCAATTGGGATGGGAGGTGCATGTGCTGGATGACGTGCAGCCTGCGCATTTCAGCGAAAAAGGTGCCTGGCAGGCGCCGGTCCCCACGCCGCAGCAAGCCGAGGAAATCAGCCCCGAAACCTTGGCCGATTGGCTGACCCATGGCGACAGTGTGGTGCTGGATTTCACCAGCAGCGCCAACTACGTCAAACGCCATATCCCCGGTGCATGGTGGGCACTGCGCGGGCAATTGCGCGAAGCCCTGGCCAACGTACCGGCCGCACAACGCTACGTGCTGACCTGTGGCAGCAGCCAGTTGGCACGGTTGGCTGTCGCTGATGTCGAGGCCCTGACCGGCGAGCCGGTGTTCCTGCTCAAGGGCGGCACGGCCAACTGGATCGCTGCGCAACTGCCACTGCAAGACGGTGAAACTCATCTGGCTTCGCCGCGCATTGATCGCTATCGCCGCCCCTACGAAGGCACCGACAGTCCTCGCGAAGCAATGCAAGCCTATCTGGACTGGGAATATGGATTGGTGGCGCAACTGGCCCGCGACGCCACCCATGGCTTTTTTGTGATCTGAGCCCGTAAGGCTTCTGCACCGTATACCGGGCAGCGCCGTTTGATACGCCCAACGTTGAATTCAGCCCGACCCCTTTCTCCAGGCGGAGGTGACAAGAAGCATCAAGACCCGCCTGGAGCATGCTGTTATGAGTTTCACCCAGCCATTCAAATATCTGCTGATCGCCACCGCCCTCACCTTTGGCGCCGTCACTCACGCCGCCGACCTGCAACCGCTGTTGGTGGCCAATCAAAAGTCCACGATCAAGGTACTGCTGGAGGTCTCCGGTGAACTGAAAAATGTGCCCTACGAGATCCAGTTCTCCGAGTTCCCCGCCGCCGCGCCGTTAGGTGAAGCGTTGAACGCAGGAGCGGTGGACATCGGCGCCCTGGGCGATGCCCCTTATGTGTTCGCCCTCGGCGCCGGTGCGCCGCTCAAAGTGGTCAGTATCATTCATGCCGAGGGGCGCAATACCACTGCCATTCTTGTGCCCAAGGATTCACCGATCAAGGATGTCTCAGGCCTCAAGGGCAAGCGCATCGTCACCACGCGCGGCTCGATCGGGCACTACCTGGCCATCAAGGCCCTGCGCGACGCCGGCCTGAGCACCCAGGATGTGCAGTTCGTTTTCCTGCTGCCCAGCGAGTCAAGACTGGTGCTGGATAACGGCACCGCGGATGCCTGGTCCACATGGGATCCCTACACCACCGTCGTCACCTCTCAGAGTCAAGCCAAGATCCTGGTCAGCGGCAGCAACCTGCTGAGCAATCACCTTTATCTCGCAGCCACCGACCAGGCCATCGTCGATAAGCGCCAGCAACTGGACGACTTCGTCGCCCGGGTCGACCGGGCCTACCGCTGGAGCAACGAGCACCCCAATGAGTACGCCGCCGCCCAGGCCAAAATCACCGGCCTGCCCCTGGCGGTGCATGTGGCCGTGGCCAAGGCGACCCACATGCAGCCGGTGGTGATTGACGACGCGGTCGTCAGCGGCTTGCAGGCCACCGCCGACATCTATCAGGAAGAAGGCTTGCTGACCCGACACATCGACGTCTCCCAAGGCTTCGACAAGAGCTTCAACACCAAACGTCCCCCACTTACCCAGGCTTCGCGCTAAAGGAGTAGAACCATGAGCAAACTACGCCAACTCAAACTCGGGGCGATGGTCCATGGCGTCGGCCATGGCTGGGGCGAATGGCGCCACCCGCAGGCCCAGCCCAACGCCAGCGTGAATTTCGGTTTTTATCAGCAGCAAACGCAACTGGCTGAAGCGGCGAAGTTCGACTTCGTGTTTATCGCCGACAGCCTGCACATCCATGAGAAGTCGAGCCCGCACTACCTCAATCGCTTCGAGCCGCTGACCATCCTCTCGGCGCTGGCCGCGACCACTCGCCATATCGGCCTGGTGGCAACCGTCACCGTCAGCTACACCGAACCGTTCCAGGTAGCGCGCCAGTTTGCGTCCCTGGACCACATCAGCGGCGGTCGTGCCGGCTGGAACGTGGTGACCTCCTGGCTCAGCGGCACCGCCGATAATTTCGGCAAGGCCGAGCACCCGCCCCATGCGGTGCGCTACCGCATCGCCAAGGAGCATGTGAATGTGGTCAAGGGGTTGTGGGACTCCTGGGAAGACGACGCCTTCGCCTACAACAAGCAAAGCGGCGAGTTTTTCACCCCCGGCAAACTGCATGCGCTGGAGCACAAAGGTGAATTTTTCTCGGTAAAAGGCCCGCTCAACATCGCCCGCTCCCGGCAAGGTCAGCCGGTGATTTTCCAGGCCGGCACCTCTGAGGACGGACGTAATTTCGCCGCGGAGAATTCCGATGCGATTTTCGTCAGCCCCGAGGGGTTCGACGAAGCACGCGCCTACTATCAAGACCTGAAAAAGCGCGCCAGCGGCTTCGGCCGGGATGCACAAAAGCTGTCGATCCTGCCGGGCATCCGTCCGATCGTTGGCCGCGATGAAGCAGAAGTTGAAAGCCGCTATCAGCAAGCGGTGGAACTGGTGAGTATTGAGGATGCGATTGTCGCCCTCGGCAGGCCATTCAATGACCATGATTTCAGCCAGTACCCATTGGATGCGCCATTCCCCGAGCTGGGTGACTTAGGCTCCAATAGCCAGAAAGGCGGCTCGGACCGGATCAAACAACTGGCCAAAGACGAAGGCCTGACCTTGCGCGAAGTGGCCCTGCGTTTCTCCCGGCCACGGCGCGATTTCGTCGGGACGCCTGAGCAGGTTGCCGATGCCATTCAAATTTGGTTCGAAGAAGGCGCGTCTGACGGTTTCATCATCAATTCGGTGCTGCCGGACGGTCTGCAATATTTCACCGAACTCGTGGTGCCAGTGCTGCAACAGCGCGGTCTGTTTCGCGATGAATACAGCGGCACGACCCTGCGCGACAACCTAGGGCTCGAAGCACCCGCCAACCGTTACACAACCGCCCAGGTTCACCACAAGAGCGAGGCACTGGCATGAGCGAATCCTTTAATCGCTTGCCGGGGCAGTTCAATCGTCGCGGCTTCCTGACGGCCAGTTCGATCGCTCTCGGGGCGCTGGGGCTGTCCTCGATGGGATTGGCTTCGCGTGCGTTCGCGCAAAACACCTCACTTGCGGACCTGACCCTGGGCGTCGCCACTTATCGAGGCCAGGAATCGTATTTCACCGAAGACGCCGGCACCGCTAACCGCCCTTACAAAGTCGATTACGCGGAATTTGCCGGCGGCAACCTGATCGTCGAAGCGCTGGCCTCGGGCAGCCTGGACATCGGCTCTATGAGCGAGATCCCACCGATCTTCTCTATCCAGAGCCATCGCCAACCGCGACTCATCGCAGTGATACAAGGCGACGTAAACAACCAGGTGTTCCTGATTCCCAAGGACTCGAAACTCGAATCGGTCGGGCAGTTGCGCGGCAAACGGGTCGGGTACGTGCGCTCGACCACCTCGCATTACTTTCTGATCAAGGCGCTGAAAGAACAGGGCCTGACCATGAACGACATCACCGCCGTGGCGCTCACGCCGCAGGATGGTTTCAGTGCTTTCCAGAGCGGTCAGCTCGATGCCTGGGTGATTTATGGGGTGTTTATCCAGTTGGCGAAATTTCGCAGTGGCGCCCGGGTGTTGAAGACCGCCGAGGGTTATTTGTCCGGCAACTACTTGATGGCGGCGCGCCCCGCTGCTCTCGAAGACCCGCTGCGCAAACAAGCGATTCAGGACTACTTGCAGCGCACGGCGCGCACGCTGGAATGGATCAATAACAACCCCGAACCCTGGGCCGCCAAATCCGCGCAGCTACTGGGCGTCGACAAAGCGGTGTTTCTCGACATGTACAACAGCCGCAGCCAGCCTTGGAAAGTCATCGAAGTGGACGACCAGGCGATAGCCTCGCAACAAGAGGTCGCGGATTTGTTCTTCGCTGCGGGTGTGTTGAGCGAACGGCTGGATGTCAGTCCGTTGTGGGACCGGCAGTTCAAGTTGTTGCCGATATGAGCCTTAAAGTCGCCCCCTCGCCACAGTTGGTTGCGGTGGCCCAACCATTGCTGCTCACACTTTTTGATCGAGTGAATCCACCATGAGTCTTTCTTCTCAACACCCGCCCTTACTGCGATCTGTCGAGGCGGCGAATTTCGACGCCTTGCTGGAAAACATCGGCGCACAACTCAGCGCCACGGCGCACCTTTATGACGAAAGCGGCGCCTTCCCCCAGGACAATTTCAAGCTGCTGCAGGAGCACGGTCTGGTCGCACTGACCGTGCCCAAAGCCCTCGGCGGTGGTGGCGCGAATCTGGCCCAGGCGCGCAAGGCGATCAGCGCAATCGCCAAGGGTGAACCCTCGACGGCGTTGATCCTGGTGATGCAGTACATCCAGCACGCACGGTTGCAAGACAGTAAAACCTGGCCCGAAGCATTGCGCCTGCAAGTGGCGCAAGACGCCGTCCAGCAAGGCGCGTTGATCAACGCCCTGCGGGTCGAGCCCGACCTCGGCACCCCGGCTCGCGGTGGTTTGCCAGCGACCGTTGCCCGGCGCACCTCCGCCGGTTGGCGCATCAGTGGCCGAAAAATCTACTCCACCGGCAGTCATGGCCTGACATGGTTCAGCGTCTGGGCGCGCAGCACCGATGAAGATCCGCTGGTCGGTGTCTGGCTGGTGCACAAGGACACCCCCGGCATCAGCATCATCGAGGATTGGGACCATTTGGGCATGCGCGCGACCTGCAGCCATGAAGTGGTATTCGACAATGTACTGGTGCCGCTGGATCACGCCGTCAGCGTCAGCCCCTGGAGCGCACCGCAACCCGAACTCGATGGCGACGGGTTTCTGTGGATGTCGGTGTTGCTGTCGTCGGTTTACGACGGCGTCGCCCAAGCCGCTCGCGACTGGTTGGTGGGTTGGCTGGAACAACGCAAGCCATCCAACCTCGGCGCGTCGCTCTCGACCCTTCCGCGTTTTCAGGAAACCGTCGGGCACATCGACACGCTGTTGTTCGCCAACCGCAGCCTGCTGGATTGCGCCGCCGAAGGACGCACGCCAGCCATTAACGCCGCGCAACTGAAGTACCTGGTGACCGGCAACGCCATCCGTGCCGTCGAGTTGGCTATCGAGGCGTCCGGCAACCCTGGCCTGTCCCGCACGAATCCGCTGCAACGGCATTACCGCGATGTGCTGTGCAGCCGTGTTCACACGCCGCAGAACGATGCCGTGCTGCAAGGCGTCGGCAAAGCGGTCTTCGCCCAGCACCAGCAAAAGGAACGCCCATGAGCCAGCTCATTATCGCCAGCCAACTGGATGCAGACTTCAACGATGTGATTCGTCAGCGCCTCGCACACACGCATCCTGACGCCCGGTTAATCGACGTGCCGAGCGGCGTACCCAGCGACTTGCCGACTGAAGTCAGTATTTTGCTGGCGCGGCCGATCAATGTGCGCGGCTACCTGGCGCCGGACACACCGCCGCCGGGTTGGCCCTACGGTTTGAAGTGGGTTCAGGTAGTGTCTTCCGGCATCGACTTCTACCCCCAATGGCTGTTCAACGGCCCGCCGGTGAGCACTTCCCGCGGCAGCGCCGCCGAGAACATCGCCGAGTTCGCCCTGGCCGCGATCTTCGCCGCCGCCAAGCGTCTGCCGGACATTTGGGTGCATGACTCGCAATGGAATTTCACCGCACTGACGCCGCTCAAGGGCACCACGTTGGGGATTCTCGGCTTCGGTGCGATTGGCCGCCGCCTGGCGAGCAAGGCCCACGCCTTGGGCATCAATGTGCTGGCGTTGCGTCAGAGTCAGACACCGTTCGAGGTGGAAGGCGTCGAAGCCGCGCGAGATATCCATGACCTGTTTGCCCGTTCCGACCATCTGGTGCTGGCCGCGCCGTTGACCGGCGCGACCCGGCATATCGTCAACAGCGCGGTGCTCGCCAGCGCCAAACCCGGCCTGCACCTGATCAACATCGCCCGCGGCGGTCTGCTTGATCACGGAGCGTTGCTTGAAGCACTGGACAGCGGAACGATCGGCCTGGCTTCGCTGGACGTCACCGATCCCGAGCCACTGCCGGACGGACATCCGCTCTACACCCATCCACGGGTGCGCTTGTCACCCCATACCTCGGCGATTTCCACCAACAGTGGCCATGAGATTGCTGACAGTTTCCTGGCCAACCTTGAGCGTTATCTCAACGGTTTGGCGTTGGAGAATCAGGCGAACGTACAACGCGGGTATTGAATTTAGCCGGTCTACCGTCTTCGCGGGCAAGCCTCGCTCCTACAGGTCATGTACATAACCTGTGGGAGCGTGGCTTGCCCGCGATTGCGTCATGTCAGCCAAAGATAAAACATCAGACATACGCATTTAACCAACAAACTTAATGCCTATTTTTTATAATTAACTTATAACTATTCGGACTTTTACAGCGCCGTATTATACAAATACTGTTACAACCATCACCGACCCCTGACCAGGTGGAGGCCCACGGAACTGCAGTTTTTCCGGCCGACACCACTCCACGGTCAACTGCCACACCCAAAACCTGAAAACGGCTCAAGCCCCCGCCGCCATGGCTTTCGAATCATGGCCCCGGCAACGCTTTGCCCAAAAAAACACAACAACGCCAACGCTGCATCTACACACCTGGGGTTCACCATGCATAACACCTTCACTGCAAACCGTTTGACGCTGGCCGTGTCGCTGGCGATGTTCGGGTTGTCGGCCCACGCCGAAGAAAACACCATGGATGGTGCCCTCCCCGTTGTCACAGTCACCGCCGAACACCACAGCGAAGACCTGCAAAAAACCCCGCTGGCGATTTCTGCGTTCGACGAAAAAGCCCTGGAAGACAAGCAGATCAAAAGCATCCGCGACCTCTCCGGGCAAGTGCCGAACCTGACCCTCAGCCGTCAGTCGATCTCCTACAGCGCCCAGACCTACGGGATTCGTGGCATCGGCGAAACCGACCCGATCCAGGAATCCGCCGTCGCGGTGTACGCCGATGACCTGTACATCCCGCGGGCGATTTCCTCGATGCTCGACTTCAACGACGTCGAGCGCGTCGAAGTGTTGCGCGGCCCGCAAGGCACGCTGTATGGACGCAACAGTAGCGCCGGCGCGATCCGCGTGATCACCCGCGATCCGACCCAGGAAACCCGTGGCTTCTTCGAACTCGGTGCCGGCAACTACAACGCGCAGAACGGCCGATTGCTGATCAGTGGCCCGCTGGTGGACAACGCACTGTTCGGCAGTTTTTCGGCGATTCGTCTGACCCGTGACGGCACCGTCTCCAACCCGACCCGCGGCGAGGATGTGAACAACGTCGACATCCAGTCCTACCGCGGCAAGTTGCGCTTCAACCCGATCGATTCGCCGTGGGATGTGCAACTGACCCTGGCCGGCACCTTCGACCGTGGCGACACAACCAGCTACACGCCGTTTGATGCCGACGGCCACTTCGACAAATTCAAGAGTTACAGCAGCCTCGATCCGAAGAACCGACTCGACCAAGGCAGCTCGGTACTGCGCGCAATCTACGCCATCGACGACCACTTGAACTTCAAATCGGTGACCGCTTATTCGGCGTTCAACCAGCCGGTGGACTATGACAACTCGGGTCAGGCGGCACTGATCCAGCAAAACCTGATCACCTACAAGCAGGACTACGCTACCCAGGAATTCCAGCTCAACGGCGACTACGACAAATTCAGCTTCAGCACCGGCCTGTACCTGTACCGCGAAAAATTCGAAGCCGACCGCGACAACCTCACCTATTCCGTGGCGCGCAATCGGGTGATTGGCCAGGGTCAATACAGCACGACCAACACTGAAAGCTACGCGTTGTACGGCCAGGGCAGTTACAAGATCACCCCACAGTTGTCGCTGATCGCCGGGCTGCGCTTCACCCGCGAACACAAGAACTTCGACTACACCAACTACGCGATCAACACTAATCGGCAGATCACCGGGACCAACTTCAGCGCCAATTCGAGTAAATCGTGGCAGTCCACCAGCCCCAAACTCGGCTTCGAATACGCCTGGACGCCGCACCTCAATCAGTACGCCTACGTGGCCAAAGGGTTCAAGGCCGGTGGCTACGACAACCGTGCACCGACCCAGGCCGCCGCCGAACAGGCGTTCTCTCCGGAAGACGTGACCACCTGGGAAACCGGCTTCAAGGGTGACTTCTTCGACCAGCGCCTGCGCGCCAACCTTGCGTTGTTCTACAACGACTACAAGGACTTGCAGACCAACGCCTACGACCCGGCGCTGGGTGTCAGCCTGCGGACCAACGTCGGCCAGGCGCACACCTACGGTGTCGAGTTGGAAACCCTGAGCGCGCTGACCAAAGACCTGCAACTGACCGCCAACATCGGTTATCTGGAAAGCCAGTACGACGACTTCGAAAATGCCGGCGGTGCCGGTGTCGATGCCAACGGCAAACAGTTGGTGTTCTCGCCGCGCTGGAACGCCAGCGTCGGCCTCAACTACACCATCCCGGCCGGACTGCCCGGCACCTGGCTGGCGGGCACCGATGCGCAGTTCCAGACCAAGTCCTACGCCAACGCGCTCAACGACGACGTCCAGGAAATCCCCCAGCAGACCTTCTGGAACGCCAACACCCGTTACCTCTCCGGCGACGGTCACTGGACCACCACGCTGGCCGTAAAAAACCTGCTCGATCGCGCCTACCCGCAATCGGTCGGCTACGTGCCCTCCAGTGGCGCCCGCTTCTACTCCATCAACGACCCGCGAACCCTCTTGTTGTCCGTGCGCTACGACCTCTGACCCCCTAACGACCAACACCCCTACGCCGGATTCGATATCGCTTAATGCCAAGGAGCACCACGATGGCTGTTACCCGTAGAGAACTGATTTCCCGCATTGCCGCCGTCGGTGGCTATTCCGCCGCTGTCAGCGCCCTCGGTGCATTGGGGCTCACGCCTCAGGCCGTGGCGGCAACATTCAATCCGCTGCAACTGGGCAGCAGTGGCAAAGGCAAGCACGTGGTGGTGGTCGGTGCCGGTATATCCGGGCTGGTCAGCGCCTACGAGCTGCGCAAGGTGGGCTTCACCGTGACCATTCTCGAAGCCCGCGAGCGAGTGGGTGGACGCAACTGGACTCTACGGCGCGGCACCAAGGTCGATTTCGACGATGGCATCAGCCAGACCGTCGACTTCGACGAGGGGCAGTTTTTCAACGCCGGTCCCGCGCGCATTCCCAGCCATCACCAGACGATCCTCGGCTACTGCCGCGAACTGGGTGTTGAGCTGCAAGTGCTGGTCAACAGCAGCCGCAATGCGCTGGCCTTGCCCGATCCGACCAAACCGGCCTTCCAGTTGCGCCAGGCGGTCAACGACACCCGCGGCCAACTGTCTGAATTGCTGGCGCGCACCGTCAGCCGCAAGGCCCTGGACCAGGACTTGAGCGTCGATGATCGCAAGGCGCTGCTCAATTTCCTCAAGGTCTATGGCGATCTTAACGCCGACTTCAAATACAAGGGTTCGGTGCGCTCGGGGTACACCCGTATCCCCGGTGCCGGCGATCAAACCGGCATAACCCGTGCGCCGCTGGAGCTACAGACCCTGCTCAACCCCAAGCTCTGGGGCGCGTTGGTGTTCGATGAGATCCCGGAGTTTTCCTCGACCATGTTCCAACCGGTTGGCGGCATGGACCGGATTCCCTACGCGTTCTACGACAAGCTCAAGGATGCGGTGCGTTTCAACGCCGAGGTCAGCGACATTCAGACATCCGAAAACGGCAGCCGCATCACCTACCGGGACCGCAAGACCGGCACCACCCAGACGCTGAGCGCCGATTACGCCATCGTCACGGTCCCCCTGCCGTTGCTGGCCAAGCTGCCGAGTAACTTCAGTGCGCCCTTCAAGCAAGCGATTCTCAGCGCGCAAAGCGATCAGGCGAACAAAGTGGCCTGGCAGGCGCCGCGTTTCTGGGAAACCGACTTCAACATCTACGGCGGATTGTCGTACCTGGACCATGAAGTCAAAGGTTTGTGGTACCCCAGCGACCGGTTGAACAGCGCCCAGGGGATTCTGGTCGCGGCCTACAACACCAGCGAATCAGCCCAGGCCTTCAGCAAGAAATCCCTCGCCGAACAGTTCGCCTCCTCGCGGCAAGCCGTCGAACTGCTTCACCCCGGCCACAGCACCAAGCTGCAAAAACCGGTGGCGATCAACTGGGCCAAGGTGCCCTTCAGCAAAGGACCGTGGATCGTCAACGACGAGGTCGGCGAGAGCGCCTACCAGATCCTCAACGAGCCTCAGGGCCGCACGTATCTGGCCAGCGACGCCCTCGCCCATGGCGGCGTCGGCATTTGGCAGAACAGCGCAGCCGACTCGGCGCGACGCATCGTTTCCCTGATCGGCCGCCATGCCGAACGCCAGCAACCGGGCGTTGCCGCCTGACTTCTTTTCAATAAAGGACCGACCGATGAAAACCATGACTTTGCTCACAGGACTCCTCATGACCGCCACCGCCCTCAGCAGCCACGCCGACGAGATCAAACGCATCGCCCTGCCCAATTCGAGTTTCCCGATTTCGCTGGCGGTGTCGGTTCCGGCCCAGACCGACCTGCTGTTTGTCAGCGGCCTGCTCGCCGACCTGCACGACCCGAAAGCACCGAAGGATTCCTTCGCTGCCTATGGCGACACCGCGACGCAGACCACCTCGATTCTCAACAAGCTCAAAGGCGTGCTGCAAAGCCAAGGACTGGACCTGGGTGATGTGGTGCAACTTCGGGTGTTTCTGGTGGGCGATCCGGCCAAGGGCGGCAAGCTCGATTTCGCCGGGTTGCAGGAAGGCTATACGCCGTTCTTCGGCAGCGCCGCGCAACCGAAAAAACCGGCACGCACCGCCGTGCAGGTAGTCGCCCTGCCGCTACCGGGCGGGTTAGTCGAAATCGAAGCCGTCGCCGCTCGCAAGAAGTGACACGGACCTTAACCGACATTCAGGAGCTTCACTCTCATGCTCACCTGCCAAACGCGCCTTGCCGCGCCTGCCTACCACCCGTTATTGCTGCCCCTGTCGATTGCCTGTGGCTTGGCCTCGTTCAATATCGAGGCCGCCGAAAGCAACTCACCGACTCTCGACATGGTAGTCGTCACGGGTAACCGTGGCACCGTCCAACGCACCGTCACCACCAGCCCGACGCCGATCGATGTGGTGACCGGCGAACAATTGCGTTCGGTCGGAAAACCGAGCCTGTTGGAGGCGCTGAGCAAGTTCATCCCGTCCTTCAACCTGCCCGATCGCGCCGGTTGGGATGCCAGCGGCGTGGTTCGCTCGGCCACCCTGCGGGGGCTGACGGCGTCCCATGTGTTGGTGCTGGTCAACGGCAAGCGCCGGCATACCAGCGCCACGCTGAACATCAACGGCATCAACAGCGGCGCGGCACCCAGCGACCTCGACCTGATCCCGGTGGCGTCCATCGATCACATCGAGGTGCTGCGCGATGGCGCGGCGGCACAGTACGGCTCGGATGCCATTTCCGGGGTGATCAACATCATCCTCAAGCAAACCACCGGTGGCAGCTCCGACACCACCCTCGGCCAGGGCTATGACGGCAAACGCGGGACCGCGCAGGAGGCGCTCAATTATGGTTTTCAGATCGGCGAAGCCGGTGTGCTCAATGTCTCGCTCGACACCCGCTATCAGGAACGCGACAACAAGGCCGGCAGCAACGGCTATAGCACGCATTACTATCCGCAGGCCGACGGCTCGCCCGACCCGCGCGAGGCCGATGCCAGCCACCACACTTACAAGGGTTACGGACTGCCCCGCAGCCAACTGGCCGATGTTGCCTACAACCTCGACCTGCCGTTGAACGATGCCGTCACGCTCTACTCGTTCTCGACCTTGGCCACCCGGGAGAACAACGACGGCCAGAACTTCCGCCTGCCCAACGGGCGCAACACCATCACCACCGGTCCCAATGGCTATCCCGACGGTTACAGTCCTTACTGGCTGATCAACGAAACCGACTTCCAGTCCGCCTTCGGCGCCAAGGGCGAGGACTTCGGCGGCTGGGCCTGGGACCTGAGCAGCACCTACGGGCGTAACTACGCCAAGCAACGCACCTACAACAACCAGAACCCGTCGCTGGGCGAAAACACCCCGAACAAGTTCACCTCCGGCATTTACATCGCGGACCAACTGACCAGTAATCTGGATCTTAAAAACAGCTACGAAATCGGCCTGGCCAAGCCGCTGGATGTCGCCTTCGGTTTCGAGCACCGACGTGAAAGCTACGAGACCCGCGCCGGCTCCGAAGCCTCGTATATCGATGGCGGTTACGTGTTCCCCGCCGGCCATCCGCGCGCCGGGCAGCGTCCCGATCCGGGTGCCCAGGTCACCAACGGCATTACTCCTGAAGACGCACAGAAAGTCAGCCGCAACAGCGTCGCCAGCTACATCGACCTGGGTTTCTACCCCGTCGAGCAGTGGTACCTCGGCGTCGCCGCACGGTACGAGCATTACAACGAAGGCGTCGGTGGCACCCGCAGCGGCAAACTCAGTACTCGCTACGAATTCAACCCGGTGTTTTCGGTGCGCGGCACCATCAGTAATGGCTTTCGCGCGCCGTCGCTGGCCAATCAGATTTTCACCGCGCGCTCGACCGGGTTCGACACCATCAATGGCGTCTACCAGTCTTACAACTACGTGATTCTGCCGGTGGATTCAGCCGGCGCCCAGGCCCTTGGGGCCGAGTCGTTGAAACCCGAACGCTCGACCAACTTCAGTCTCGGTTTCGCCCTGACTCCCAGCGAAGACCTGAGCCTGACCGTGGACGGCTACGTCATCAACCTGCGCGACCGTCTGGTGCTCAGCGAACGTTTCCAGGGCCCTGGCGTCGCCGCCCTGCTCGACAGCATTGGCGTGCCGGCCACCGCCGGTGCGCAGTACTTCACCAACGGCGCCAACACCCGGACGTCCGGGGTCGATGTGGTCGGCAATTACCGGCAGAACCTGAACCAGTTCGGCTCGGTGAGATGGACTACGGCGCTGAACTACAACCACACGAAAATCCTCAGCGTCAACGACACACCGTCACAACTGACCGCCCTGGGCGACTTCCAGCTGCTCGGACGCCAATCGCGAGCACTGATTACCAAAACCTCCCCCAGCAGCAAGATGATCTTCTCCGCCGACTGGGCGATCAGCGACTTCGACGTCAACCTGCGGCTGACCCGTTATGGCACCTACACCGAGGTCAACAGCTCGAGCGATCCAAGCCTGGATCGCGAGTATTCGGCCAAATGGATCACCGACCTGGACGTAGCCTATGCGCTCAACAAACAACTGACCGTCGCCGTCGGCGCGCAGAACCTGTTCGACAAGTACCCGGACCATATCGGCGTAAGCAACTCTTCGTTCGGCGATAACTGGGGCAGTTTTTCACCCTTCGGCTTCACCGGCGGTTACTACTACACCCGCGTGCAATACACGTTCTGACTCCTCGGGCGCGTAGAGCAAGAACAAAAGATCGCAGGGTATTTCGAAGTGCGGCCATTCATTCTGAGCGGTGCCGCCTCCGGTAAGGATGGCGCCTGAGGTTTAGGTTTCCATATAGCCTGATACAAGGCTCTTATTCTATTATAGAAGTACAAATTACTTTTATAGTTCGTTTAAATCTATGCACTGGAATTGATACAGATACGCCTCTTCAATTTTTTCAGGAGCCATGATGTCCGATCCAAAACCTCTGTTGTTTGCACTCTACGAACAAGCCAGTGTGGGCTGTGGAGGTGCGCCGAGCCTCTGGACGCATCCGGCTGACGAACGCCTGGCAATCAACTCGTTGGGCTACTGGTCGAACCTGGCGCGCATTGCCGACCAGGCCAACCTCGACATGCTGTTCTTCGGCGACGTGCTGGGTTTCTACGACGTCTTTGGCGGCAATGCCGATGCCGCAATGAAATGGGCTGTGGAAGCTCCGGCTAACGATCCATTGATGATCATTCCCGCCCTGGCCGCGGTCACCGAAAACCTTGCGTTCGGCGTCACGGTTACCACCAGCTATGAACACCCCTTCTCCCACGCTCGGCGTTTCAGCACCCTGGACCACCTCACCAATGGCCGGGTGGGCTGGAACATCGTGACCTCTTATCTGTCCAGCGCCGCGCGTAACTTCGGCCTTGAACAGATGATCAAACACGATGACCGCTACGAACGCGCCGAAGAATTTCTCGACGTGGTGTACAAGCTGTGGGAAGGCAGTTGGGCCGACGATGCAGTGGTCGCGGACAAAGCTCATCAGCTGTATGCCCGGGGTGATCGGGTACGGCCGATCAACCACGTGGGCGAGCAATATCGAGTCGCCGGGCCGCACCTCACCTCACGGTCGCCGCAGCGCACACCGCTACTGATCCGGGCCGGCTGGTCGGGTCGCGGTCGCGAGTTCGCCGCCAAGCATGCCGAACTGATCTTCATTGCCAAGTCCAACCCTCAGGAAATCCTCGAGGAAAACGTCGCGGGGGATCAGCGTTTACAGCGTAAGAAACAGCGCCGAGGTCCAGACTCGGGATTGATCGCGCTGCCGGGCGCAGATGAACAAAGGATGCTCACGGCCCGGCTGCAGATTCAGCTGCGCCAGCTCGATCTTCCCTTGCAGCTCACGGGGCAGCGGCGCAGAGGTTGTTCTTTCAAGGGACACTTTCAGTTCCGCTCCTGGCAGCTCCTCGATCACTTGTGATTGCGCCAGCAACTCCTCACCGGACAACTCCATCAGCACCGTCGGCGCGTGTACGTAAGGTTGCGGCTCAGACGGATCGCCGACCTTGATGTAGTTGTCGATGCGGCTGTGGATCTGCAACGTCGCGCCGGCCAGCTGAGACAGGTCGATTTCAATACTGTCGGTGTCGCCGTTGGTGTCGGTGCGAAAGGCCAGAACCGTTGCATCCTTGCGCCATACAGTTTGCTCGGGGTGATCGAGACCCAAGGCGCGAAAGCCACTGATGACCGCGCCCGTCACCCGAATCTCTCCGGTCCAGTAGGCACCGCGATAGCGATCCTTGATTCGTGCGCCCCCCAGGCGCAGCCGAATACGTTGGGCGGAAAACCCCAGTTCCTGATGCAGATTGCGCGACCAGATCAGCTTGTCGCCATCGAACAGATCGACCTGCTCCCAACCCGCCTCGCCCAGCAGTCGATAGTCCAGCGTGGCATTCGAATCGGCCGTGAACACTTCACCCATAAAGTGCTGGCCCTGGCGCAGGCTGGCAAACGAACGCTCGCCAGTGGTGGCAAAGGTGCGACGGGCACGAAGTGCCTTGCCGACACTGGCCCGGTCGAAGGCCTCAGCGACAACACCGGTCAGCCCTCCACGGGAGCCGAACACCGCCGTGGCCGGGACACCACCGCCGCAACGGCCCTGATGCTCATCGCTGTTGGCAGCAGCACCGACCCGATAACCACGCTGAAGCGCTTCGGCGTAGACCCAATGGAATTGCCCCCAGGCCGAACCAACTTCGATCAACCGTTCCAGCTCAGGATGATGCCAGTCGAGGTTGCAACGGCGACCACCGACGTGAGGCATCATCAGATGGCCTTCAGGATCCTTGGCATAAGCCGCGTACAACTCGTCCACCGGCCAGGCGCCCGGCTTGATGGTGCCGGCGGTGAACTCGTTCCATTCGAAGGAACGCACCAGCCGCCCCTGATTGTCGAAAGGAAACTCAGGTTTGCGGTCATGCAGGAACACCACATTACGGTCGCCGCCCGCGCAAGAATTGCCGCACCATTCGGTGCCGGGATAGCAAACAAATCGTCCTGGTTCATTGAGTTCGTGAATCAGCTTGACCGCCTGATCCCAGCGCTGCTCGGTGATATTGAAATCATTGGCGGTGTAACCGAGGACATCGAGCCCGGCGACATCGCGACCGTAGCTGAGGTTGTACAAGGTGTCGTTGGTACCCACCGTGTCATCGGAGTGCACATGCAGATCGGCGTACAGCGGGCGCAATGCGGTGCCGGCCGGATCGACCGTGACAAACGCCTGAGCGGCGCGCACAAAAGGTGCCGCCACCTCTGCCGACAAACGCCACTCCCCCACCGCACCGAGATCAAAACCCTCAAGCCGGGCAGTCGCCCAGCCTTCAGTCGCTAAAGTGAACGGTTGTTGTCGCTCGCCCCCTTCAGGGTCAACGAGGGTCAGGACACCCTTGAGCGGCAAGTTGCGGCAGGTATTGCCCCAGGCATCATCAACCCTGAGCAGTACGTCGAACGCCTCACCCGCGCTGACCAGACGAGGCACGACCAACTGCACGCTCTGCGCCGGTCCCGGCACGATGTTCAGCAGCGGATCACCCGGTACCTCGGCAAATTTCGAACTGCCCAACGGGTCGATAAACAGACGGAAACGGAAGTCCTTCTCGACAAAACTCTGCACCCGCGTACCCGCGCCGCCCTGACGACGATCACCCAGGCGAATGATGATTTTGTCTCCCGGATTCAGGTAACCGTCGATGATGTCGATGATGATTGCTTTCTGAAACGGCCGTTCATGGCCCTTCTGGTCGAAGCGCACTTTCAGATGCTGCACAGAGGCCTGGCTCTGACCGGGGACCAGCTCGTCTGCCTGATATTCGGCGCTGACATAGTTGGGGCCAGTCGGATTCGACGTCTGGAACAAGGCCCAGTCAGAGTAGAACTTGAAGGCCAGTTTCAGCCAGGCGCCGTCCGCCAGGCCGCTGCCACCCACCTCGTAGACCAGGGTGATTTCATCCCATTGACCGGCAATCAGCGTGTCACGATCACAGCTGATGCTGCCCAGGAACGGGCGTTTCTTGTTGCGTTCGTAGAGGCCTTGCGGGGCAATGTAATGCCCGGCTTCGCGGGGATCGAAAACGTTACTCACATGACACCTCGTGCAGTGGTCCACTAAAGATTTGAAGGGTTCGAAAACAATGCTTATTGCACGCGCCATTTCTGGTAGTGACGCTCGATGCGCCTGAATACAAAACTCTCCATCAACCAGGCAATCAGGCCGATCAGGACAATGCCCAGCAGCACCTGACTGCTGTTGCCGATCTGCCCGCCTGTCGACACCATCCAGCCAATGCCTTGGGACGCGCCGATCATTTCCGCCGCGACCAATGCCCGCCAACCCTGGCTGAAGCCTATGCGCAAAGCTGCTGTCACGAAGGGCAATGAGGCGGGTAGATAAACGTGGGCCAGCAATTGCCAGGAATTGGCCCCCAGAGTGCGCGCCGCACGGACCTCACCGCCGCGGATACTCTGCACGCCCTCCTGAATGGTCACTGCCATGGGGAACATCGCGGCAATGAAAATCACCAACACGATGGAGACATAACCCAGGCCGAAAATGATCATTATCAGCGGCGCCCAGGCGATCGGCGGGATGGCCATGAACAGACTGTTGAGCGGCGAGATGAAATCGCGAAACCGCGAGGACAGCCCTCCGGCCGTACCCAGCAGAATCGCGACGATCACCGCCGCACAGAAACCACCCACCTCTTCGAGGACACTGGCCCTGAGGTGCTGCCACAGCGAACTGTCGCCCAGCCAGCGCACAGCCTCGCGGGCGACGTCCCAGGGTTGCGGCAAGATGTAAGTGGGAAAGCGGCTGGCCAGGGCGATCCAGATCAACAGCAGGAATGGCAGTGACGCCCATCCCCAATTGGCTTTTGGCAAGGACATGGCGAACTCAGTGCGAGGCTTTTTCCAGGTAGGAGGTATCCACGATCTGGTCGGTCTTGAGCGTGGTATCGATAAAGCCCAGGTCGTGGGAGTAATTCATCAGGCGCTGGATGAATTGAACATCCGAAGGCTGCAAGTCCGCTGACCAGCCCAACCGGGTACGGGCCTGGGCAACGATGGCTTCTGGCGCGATGGTCTTGCCGTCTGTGCCTTGCACCGCTTCAAGCTTGAACGCCTCGGCGATGATTCGATTCGACTCATCGGGGTGTTCGTTGAGAAAGGCGATGGCCTTGCGATGAGCGCGCAGCAGCTTCACCACATCGTCGGGTCGCTCCTGCAAGGTTTTGGGTAAGGCGATCACCACGTACCACGGGTAATTCGGCAGCGCCTGATTGACATCCAGCAGGACCCGGCTCGATCCGCGCAACAACGACTGGCTGACAAAGGGCTCCCAGGAAAACGCCGCGTCAACGATGCCGCGTTCCAGTGCCGCGTTCATATTGCCGGGCGGCATATCGATAATGTCCAGGTCCTTGTCGGGATTGAGCCCGGCCTTTTCTTTCAGGACATAGCCGCGCAACAGCACGTCCATGCCACTGCCCTTCTTGACCCCGGCCAGCTTTTTGCCCTTGAGCTCATCCAGGGTGGTAATCGGACTCTTGGCGTCGACAATCACCGCCGCCTGACCGTAATTGACCTTGGCCAGAATCCGGCTTTGCAGCCCCCGGGAAAACCATTGATACACCGGCGGCGTACCGACATAGGCCACATCCAGTTCACCGGCGGCCAGCGCCTGCTGGATCACCGGGCCATCGCCCAGCGCCTTGAGATCGACATTCAAGCCTTCCTCGCGGTAGTACCCCTGTTTGTCGGCAATCAACGCCGGCGCATTGGCCATGGCGAAGACATAACCCACACGCAAGGGTTTCTCTTCACCTGCCACGGCGAATGTGCTGCTTGCCAGTGCGGCAACAGACAATGAAAGGGCAAGCAGCGTACGTTTGATCATGCTGTCAACTCAGGTAGGCGGGTTGGAAAAGCGGTGGCTGCAGACACTTCCATGACCTGGGAAATGCGTTCCATCAGCTCATTGCGGTAATCGAGAAAGGCCGGCAAGCGGCGGGTTTTCAGGTTGGAGCGAGGGCGCGGCAGATGAATACTCAGTTCGCTGTGGATACCGCCTGGGGCGATGTTGAGCACAATGACCCGATCCGCCAGAAACACCGCTTCGTCGATATCGTGGGTAATGAACAACACCGTCTGGCCCAGTTCGGCCCAGATGCGCAAGGTCTCTTCGTTCATGCTGTTACGGCTGATGGCATCCAGCGCGGCAAATGGTTCGTCCATCAGCAACACACTGGGCTCGAGTGCCAGGGTTCTGGCCAGGGAGACGCGCTGCTGCATTCCGCCAGAGAGCTGATACGGCAATCGATGTGCCGCATTCTCCAGACCGACCAGGCGCAGGTACTGCAGTGCTTGAGCCCGCTGCTGCGATTCGTTGACTTGAGCCGTCATCCGTAGACCGAAACGGACGTTTTCCAAAGCGCTCAGCCAGGGAAACAACTGCGGCGCCTGAAACACATAACCCAACTCCGAACGCTCCGGACGCACCGCCGTCTGATTGATACTGATCTGACCGCTCTGAGGTTGCTGGAAGCCTGACAACAAATTCAGCAAGGTGGTTTTCCCGCAGCCGGAGGGCCCCAGGATCGCGACAAACTCACCAGGCTTGGCGTTCAGACTGAAAGAGGTGAACACCCGATGCCCATTGGGGTAGCTGAAGCTGATGTCATCGACCGTCAGCGCATCGGCTTGCTGCTGTGAGTAAGGAATGGTTTCGAGCATGGCAAGTGTCGTCAGGTCGTTTACAATGGGAATGCCTGACATAATACGTATTAATACAAGTAGTCCCAATAACCTATTTTTATAACCTTAGAAGTGAAGGCACACCGCCCTCCTCCAAGGCCATGGAAACCGACAGTGTCTACGTCCATTCTTCGCGACAGCACGACCTCGCTTTACGAACAGATCGCCCATCAGCTATTGGAAGAGATTCAACGCGGCGACTTTGAGCCCAGCGGCAAGCTGCCGTCAGAAGCGGAGCTGGGCAAACGCTTTGCGGTGAGCCGCGTCACGGTTCGCCTGGCGGTGGGCAAACTCAGCGACGACGGCGTGGTGGAACGCAAGCAAGGCAAAGGCACCTTCGTGGCGGCCAAACAGGTTCGCCATGGCCTGGATGCATTGCGCAGTTTTCATGAAGCCTTATTGTTGCAAGGGCTCAAACCGAGCATGCAGGTCACCAGCCATACGTTGCAGCCCGTTCCAGAGTCCTTGCGTGGCTTGTTTGAAGCAGCGGACGATTGCCTGCTGCTGGAGCGACTGCACTTCGTCGATGATGAACCCATTGCGCTGGGACGCAGCCATTTACCTGCCGAATTGGCCAGGGTGGTCTGGACTGACGTCGAACATCAGCCGATCTATTCCATTCTCGAGTCGATCACCGGCATGGCGGTCACTCGCGCCGACCTGGCAATCCGTGCGCAAGAAGCCGATAAAAGCCTGGCCAGTGCCCTGCACGTCAAACGCGGCGCGGCACTGTTGGTCATGGAGCGCACCTCATATTTTGCCGACGGCCACTGCTGCGACCGTACGACCTTTTACATCCGCCCGGAACGTTATGCATTTGTTCTTAGCGGTGTATTCAAATCCACAAGCGGTCGGTAGATCGGCCACTTACCGAAAACGCTCATCGTAACCTCACGAGCGACCCGTCATAGTTGAGTTTGCCTACTGCATCGGCGCAACGGTTGGCAGGTTGGTCTTTGACTCGAGCGGCTATCAACCGACATTCGAGTTGAGCGCTGCATTGCCCGGTGTGGCGGCTGTGCTTACCTTTCTGGCTGCACGCGCGGCCTCGCGGGAGCCTGATGCATCGATGAGCATCGTCTGAAAAACCACAAGACACGCCAAGGCGTGTCTTGTGGTTCGCGTGGAGCAGATGCTTCCCTGGATTCAATAGCCCTTCGAGCGATCGACTACATTCACTAAAGGCTTTCGCTCTTTTTCTCTGGCGAGATTCTCGACTATCACTGCCACAGCGCCCGATATCTGTACATCGCTCGCGACATGAGGTGTCAATAATATGCGCGGATGTTTCCAGACAGGGCTACCTTGCGAGGGAGGCTCTTGTACCAATACATCCAATACAGCACCTCCCAAACGGCCTTCATCCAACGCTTCAAGCAGATCCCGCTCTATCACGTGGGCACCACGTCCTACGTTAATGAGTCCAGCACCGCGAGGAAGACAAGCAAGCCTTGCAGCATTGAGTATCCCGTCTGTGTCGGGTGTTAGTGGAAGCATGTTTACCAAGATATCGCATTGCCCTAAAAACTCATCAAGCTGATCTCGGCCGACGTAACAGCTTCCGCCAGGTACATCCTTCAAAGAACGATTCCAGCCACTGAGCTGAAATCCCAATGGTTGAAGGCGATCAAGCGCAGCTCGTCCGAGATTGCCAACCCCCATGACACCGACACGCCGCTGTGAAGCGCGGACGATGGGTCGAGGATGCCAGCGACCACTGTGCTGATCCTCTTGATAAGCGAGGATGTCTCGATGCAAGGCAATCACACCAAACAGAACATACTCGGCCATGATCTCAGCCATCGAGCTATCTACCAGTCGAATTAGCGACACGTGTCCAGGCAAGCTGGCCAAATCGAACTGATCAACCCCAGCCCCGGCAGCGTAGATGATTCGAAGATTGCTAAACTGCTCCGCAAGGTTGGTGAGAGGCTCCCAAGCCAAGATGTAGTGCACCTCTGCCGGGTTGCCGATATCAGGCCATTGGCGGAACTCTAGTTCAGGGGTGAGTGTTGATAGGCTATCCCGCCATTTCTCCGCGTCGGCGGGGTCTGCCATGTATAGGATGCACATGGAAAACTCCATATGGATGTTTCGAGCATGAGGCGCTCCATGTCGCACCTCGTCATTTCCCGCATACGTATCTGCAACGGCCTCGACAAAATCTGCTAACTGTCTTCCAACACTCACTTGCTCTGACGGTGCCCCCCGCAATCTTTAATACTTCGCTGAGTTTAAGCCGCGATGATGACTCAACGATATCTGAAGCAGGCATTTGGGCAGTCAGAGGAGCGATCACACCTTCTCGGTTTCTTTCAGGTGCGCATAGCTATCAACGAATCGCTTAAATTTGTGGTTACCACATGTGTATGCTTCATATTTCGCGGGTGAAGCTTCACTTACGCAGGTTGGCACAGATTCAACAACCGCATCGAAATCCAAATCAATAAAGAAAGGTATTGAATAACGCTCTAGCCCGCTGGTATTTATGACACGATGCATTGTCGAGGTATAGCGATCATTGGTGAGAGTTTGAACTAAATCACCAATATTGACGATAAAAGTGCCTTCAACTGGTGGCGCAGTAACCCACTCCCCTGCACGATTCCTGACTTGCAAACCGCCAACTGCATCCTGGGACAGGACAGTCAAGAAACCGTAGTCCGTGTGAGCCCCAATACCAATTTCCTCTTGGGAAACCCTTCCGATCTGGGGCGGGTAACGCAAAATTCGCTGAATTGTGATGGGCTTACGCTGAAGATGCTCAAAGTAATCTTGTGGCAACCCCAAACTCAGCGCAATCCCGCCGATGAGCATTCTCGCGAGCGCCAATACAGCGGAATGATAAGCTTCGGCAACCTTCTCGAATTGCGGCAGTGCAGACGGCATTTGATTAGGACCAAAAAATGGAGAAACCTCATCGTAATGGGCTCCGTAATCAAAACACTCTTTAAAATCGCGGGTATTGGCGGGATCTACGTTTTCCGCATACATGGGTATATAGCCGCGTAGCGTACGCCCGGAGTTGACGACATTAAGTTTATTTTTCTCTTCATATGGGAATTTAAAAAAAGCCTTGCTTAGCGCATACATCTCATCTATCAATTGTTGATCGATACCATGGTCTTTAATGTAAAAAAATCCCACCTTTTCGCATGCATCACCTATTTGGCTAGCCACCTCCAGCGGATTTTCACCGTTTAGAAGTTGGGAAATATCTATGATTGGAATTTCAGTAAATGCTGTTTGCTTGCTAGCCAGGCGAATATCAGATAACTCTCTCACGGATGCTCTCCTCTTCCAATTATCAATAAGACAGTAGATTCAGAAAGCACGACGGCGCCTCTTTAATCTTACTGAACCACTCTATTCAACAGCGCGTTCGCATGCGACGACACAAAGGGTTAAAGGCAATTTGCAGGCCATTCGCGTCGATACCTGGACGTCTCCTTTCACGCCAACTTTTACGTTCGGGTCGATGGCGCGCTTTACCGCTACGAGCACTTTCATAAATCCCTCAAGGACTCATGGATCGATGCATTGGACGACCGGTGCGAATGAGCCAGATCAGCCCCTGTTTTAACGGATATTAATCCTGGTTTTTTGGTGACGCAAGCAAAATGTACACCTATGTCACAATCATTGACGCATATGAACATTAGACGTACCATTATGTCAGAACCAATCCCGATGTTCTGCTCCAGGAGCACAACACATGTCCGGCGATCCCTCGCTGCAACCCCATACCACACATGAAAAACCGCCCAGGCGCTGCGATCGTCAATACATCATCCGTTTGGGGTATTTATCCTGGCTCCGCCCACGTGATGTATTGCACCAACAATGGGGCCGTTGCGGTTTTGACCAAGAATTTGGGCCGCGATTGTGCCCTCTGGGAATCCGTGTGAATGCCGTCTGCCCGCACGAAATCATTACCCCCAGGATACGCAGCGGATTTGAACGTCGAGGTCCGGATCCGCACAAGGCAGTGCAAGAGCTGAACAAGAACGTGCCACTAGGCCGCATCGCCGAGTCCGAAGATATCGCGGATGTGATCGCGTTTCTGGCGTCCGACGAGGCGAAGTACATCGCCGGTGAAACAGTAGAAGTCACAGGCGTTAAGCCGGTATCAGGCTAAAGAGAGAAAGCAATGCTTAACGGTAAAAATGTAGTGGTTACCGGGGGCGGCAAAGGTATTGGCCGGGGTATTACCGAACAACTGCTTGAGGTGGGGGCTTCGGTGTTGATTGCTCAACGCCAGGCACTGGATGCCGAGTTGCAAAATCACCCCCGAATCTATTTCGTCGAGGCAGATCTCGCCTCCGTGGAGTCACCTGGTTTGATCGCGCAAGTAGCGCAGGAGCAGCTCGGCGGAGTCGATGTCCTGGTCAACAATGCCGGGTTCATGTTCGAAAAATCCATTGAAGACATGACCGAGGAAGATTGGGATCGCATGATGGCTGTCAATCTGCGTGCGCCGGCATTCTTGTGCAAGGCATTGGTGCCACAGATGCGACAGCGGGGTGGTGGCAGCATCATCAACATTGGATCGATCGAAGGAATAGGTTCTAACCCTGAACATGCCGCGTATTGTGCCTCCAAAGCGGGCATCCATGGATTAACCAGGGCCTTGGCGGTCGATCTGGGGCGGGACAGCATTCGCTGCAACGCCATCGCCCCTGGGTGGATCAATTCTGAGTTAAGTGATGCGTATCTCGCCAACCAAGCTGATCCACATGCGGCGCGCCAGGCCCTCCTGCGACTTCACCCGGTTGGACGCACCGGAATGCCGGCGGACATAGGAAGGACAGTGGTTTTTCTGGCCTCAGAATCATCGGCCTTTATCACCGGGCAAGTGCTGGTGGTGGACGGAGGTCGCATGGCGAAACTGCCATTGCCTTTTTGATCGAATCAGCCCGACTTGCAACGGAGGGCGCCACTCACCCACCTCCGGTGCAGATTGCGCCACACTCTCGCCCGTTGGAAATTTTTTGCGGCGGGCAATACTTTACCACTTGGGCGCTTTGTTCTCTATCAGGTAACTGCCACCAGCAACTCACCGGTGATGTGACTGGACTCAGGTGAGGTACGGAAAGTAACGGCTTCAGCCACTTCCTCCTGGCGACCTGCCGTGCCACCGGGACATACTTCGCTGCATTCATATCCTCTGGAGTGCTTGCTCCGGTGGCAATCCAGCTAGGTGCGACCGAGCTCACAGTGATTCGGTATCGCGCGACCTTAAGGGCCAGGCTCATGTTCATATCCACCATTCCGGCTTTGAATCAACCGCTGACGCCGTGACCAGTTTATGCGAGCAGGACCCCGTGGGCTTGAGGGTCTTTGCCCTCTCATATCGGTGACTTGCTAAATGGCCTTTATAGGAAAAGCCGACAATTTAAACTTACTAAGCTTCTCGCCCGGCCCAAAATTCATGCCAACGAATGACCGACCTGACGCCCAGCTTCGTTATTATCTTGGGGGGGAGCCTGCTGGGGCCTGGTGCCTGATTGAAACTATCCAGAAATTCAGAACGTATACCCGAAGCCAACTCCGCCGCCATTACACCTGCCAGGGTGCTCTTGACCGTTCCCAACCCATTTTCGCAGCATGCTGAATACAAGTTTTCTTCGATCTCGCCAAATGCCGCGGCGCTGTTACGACTCAAGCAGAGTCGGCCAGCCCAACTGAACTCCAGCGCAGTGGATTTCAGTTCGGGAAAACGAGCATCCAAGGAATGTCGCTGCTCTTTCGCAACCGCAGCTACGCGCTCCGGAGTGACCTGGATACCTGGGTCATAGGTGAACTTTGTCCGGATGACGATACGCGAGAGCCCATCTGAAGAGATCTTGCGAACGGTCGCTCCCATTGGATCAGCCGGCAACAAGGCCCACTTGGCTTTGCCCGGCACCTCTTTCCTGAATGCATCGTCGCTATACGCTGCAGTCATGGAGGCGTAAGTGAAGACGTGCAGCAAGCGTCCTTGATAATGGCCAAAGTCTTCAATGTGGCCGTTAACCCCCAGGATAACCTTAGGTGCGTGTACCGTCCCGTTAGGAGATCGAGCGGTCCAGCCGCTACCCTGCTTCGACAATTCAATAATGGGAGAACATTCAAACAGCGTGATTTTCCCTTCGAGCCCTGCTGCCAGATCCCGGATGTATTGTGCGGGTTGAATCAACACTGCGCCGGG
>Ga0163162_10000545_pt1 | contig 34808 bp, 34 predicted proteins | sample S55metaG_FD_115310 | JGI IMG/M metagenome (GOLD analysis project Ga0163162, IMG submission 115310) | Switchgrass rhizosphere microbial communities from Kellogg Biological Station, Michigan, USA - S5-5 metaG | ecosystem: Host-associated > Plants > Roots > Rhizosphere > Soil | place: USA... | reverse complement strand
TACGAACTTTTTCATTACTTTTCCAAATCTCACTTCTCCCTTTATCTTGCCGGGAAGATCAATTGTAAAATACCCCATAAGATGTAATTAAGTTAGGAAATTCAAGATACATCGGGTAAGTATATAACTCCGGGAAATTGTTACATGCAAAGGTGATTTTTCTTAAATAGTGAAGATAATCTTGCCGGGTAGTAATTAGAATAGGTCATATTCGTTTGAGAAGGCATTGATCTTCAATAAGTCTTTGACAAAAATGTTCGAAAAGTGTCCCCTCCGGTCCGCAATCCAACGGAATCCATGGAAATGCATCAAATGCCTTCAGACCAAGTTATCTGAAGGCTTTTTTTTATTTATAAAGAAAACATCGTCACTGTCACATAAACCTAGATTCCAATACAGTTGTTCTTCGTAAATACTCGATGAAAATCCTTGTTACCAAACCAATCTGAATTGAGATTGTCAGGTTGTGAAAGTGCCCACTGGGCGAATTATTTTGCCTTTTCAAGATTTTGATTTTCGAAAACAATTGTCATTGCCCATGCAAATCTTAAGTCTGTTGTCGAGATAAAAACGCCTGTTCTTTTACTCCAGTTGTCATGAAACTTATTCATTTCAAAAACTTCAAATTGGTCAAGGATATTCGGTGTCGATTTAAACTTTTCAATTACAGGGAAAGCTTTAGTTTTAATTGTGTCTAATATTTTAGATAGTGTTACAATGTTTGTCGCTTCGTCGTCCGAGTATTCCCATTTTTCACCTCTTGCATTTGTTGTCAAACCAAATTTGAATTCGTATTGGTAAGTCTTAAGCTTTGTTAAGTCCTTTTTTGCCATTATAGTCTTTATCAATTTAATAATAAAAAGGTGTCTTGGCAATGGACCATAGTCTATCGATCAGCAAGCGATCAAGATTCGCAACATTGTCCTAACACGCCGAGCGAGCGTATCCAAAGTATAGCATGATATTAGCCGACTTTGGACCTCGCTTTTCGCCTTGATAAAAATAGCCTCCATTTTATCGCCCATTGATTGTGTTCCCAATTAATGTTGAACTTTTCTTTTTTTTCAGTCATCCAAGGAGGTATTGCCACTTTAAGGTGAAGCATTGGCGGATCATTAAATACTTTTTGCCTATAATCCGTGCCAAGAGAAGACTTTGGATAATAGCGTATATCAATAATAGTTAATGTTTTTGTGGCTTTGTAAATGTGAAGGTTGATATCATATATATTAGGATACAAACGTCGTAGTGTTGGTAGCAGATCTTGAATTGTCACAGGAATTTTCCTGTCATTTCCCTTTTTTATTAGCCTACTTTGTACGTGAAAATTCTTGTCGGAGTCTTTGATTTCTGTCAGAATGAACTTATAATTGTCTGAAATTTTATTCCACGTCAGTTCTCGTGCCATTGAGAACAATTTCGGAATCGCTTCTTGTATTTCATCCTGAAGTGTGGTTAAAATCATGTGCAATTGTCTTTAATCTTGGCAGTCAATTTTCTTATGCCTTAAAATATTCACCAGCGGGCCATGGGCGCAGGTCACAAGGATTGATTATACCTATGAAGTTATTGATTTTCAATAGATGGTTGACAAAAATGTTCGAAGAGTGTCCTCTCCACCCGGTCCGAATTGGGAAGAATTAGGTAGAATTTTGCTTGGTTCTTCCTTTTTTTTGTTAGATAATGTCGTATTTTACTTCCTTAGTTCGCTTAATTTATATACAGTAAATTATACCTACTTCAAACGATTCATTTTCTTCATGTCTATCGCAACGACCTATTTTATAAAGGCTCAAATTCCAAGGGCCGACATTAACCGTCTTTTAGAATTATATAAACGTGAAATATTGTTTAAAGGCGCCGGGTATGCACAAATAAATGGCAATGTTGTAGAGTTCTCAGGAGGATCAAGCATCAGAAAATATGGGAATAAATTTACTGGTTTTTCTCAAGGACGACTGGTCATAGAAGAAACGGTATCAGAATTTGAAGTTTATCTCGAAGCTGATTCTCCCAAGTGGATTTTGCTATTTGATGTTTATTTTACGAAACTCAGAAATGACCTTGAGAGAGAGCTACAAGAAGGATAACTTAAGGGTAGAACAAGATATCGCACCTGCTATTTCCTATCTTTTTCGAAAAGATCCGACATTAACTGCATTATCTCTCCCAAATCTCCTGTGAAGAGGTTCGGAATTGACGCCCCCCCCCGGGATCACCGAGCACCGCGCGGGCGGGCGGAGGTAATCCCTCTCTCCGCAAAACATGGGAATCCAAAGAAAAGCCTCCAGAGAACTTGGAGGCTTTTCGCCTTATATAAAACTGCGGCTGAAGTGAAGATTTTTAAGTTTCAATGTAACAAACGACAAGTTTCGGTAGTCTCATTACAAAATGTGAAATGAATATAATTGGCTAATGTGCTTACATTACCGTAAATCAGACCTTAATAAATTGACACTTAATCAAAACAATGCTTAAGAATTATCTGAAGATTGCAATTCGCATATTTTGGCAGAACAAGGTTTATGTCGCCATTAATCTCGCTGGCCTGGGCTTTGCACTCGCCTGTTGTATCCTCTCTTACCTTAATTATAATTACCGGGCGGCTTTTGATACTAATCACACGCATACTGAAAATATATATCGTGTCAATGCGCTAAGGAAGATTGATGGCGCTACCCAGCGTTGGGGCATCACCCCGGCGCCTTTAGGAAGTTCAATGATTAATGATATTGCCGGCATTGACAGGATAGCACGTTTATACAGCCAGACTGTAATAGTGAAGAAAGACGAAAATATAATAAATGAAGAATTATATTTTGCGGACAAAAACCTGTTTAGCTTTTTTCATCTGCCGCTGGAAACGGGCAATTATGAACAATTTGATAGAAGAAATAATATAGTGATCAGCAAGACACTGGCAATCAAATATTTTGGCAAAGAACAGCCGATCGGCAAGCAGTTGAACTTATTAAAAGATGGTAAAAGTGAAATATTTACTGTAATAGGGGTGCTGGAAAAGGTACCGCAGAATTCAAGTTTGCAATTTGACATGGTTACATCATTTGACAATGCATTTGTTAATCCGGAAAAAGATCTTACGGACTGGCGCCATGCCGCGCTGATAACTACCTTCGTTGAAATTAAAAATAAACAATCGAAAACAACACTAACCCCACTGTTGGATAGGTACACCACTGTACAAAACCGTCTGCGTGAAGACTGGAAGATTGAAGGGCTTTATTTACAGCCTTTCCGTGAAATAGCGCTTAGCTCGGATATAGATTTTTCCAACTATGTCCATCACAGTTCATTGAACAGCAATCCCAGGGGTGTAGGAGTGTTTGTGCCTGCTATCATGTCCTTGTTTATTCTAATAATTGCGTGTTTTAATTTTACAAATATTTCTATTGCATTTGCCGGAACGCGGCTGAAGGAAATAGGTATGCGAAAAGTCATGGGAGGAAGAAAACTGCAATTAATAAAGCAGTTCTTAATGGAAAATGTATTAATATGTTTAATAGCCTGCATATTGTCTATCCTTCTGGTGATAAGTATTTTGCCGTTTTTAAATAGCCAGTCGGGAATGGAACTACGGTTCAATGTAGCAGAAAGCCCTTCCCTGTTAATATTTATATTTCTTTTGCCTGCTGCTACAGCATTAGTTGCGGGGATTTATCCGTCATTTTATATTAGTTCTTTCGAGCCGATTGGCATTTTAAAAGGCACTACCAGGTTCGGCCCAAAGAGCCCCTTAACCAGGCTACTGCTTTTTGTGCAGTTTTCAATATCATCCCTGGCACTCATCATTGGTATAGCAATGACAAAAAATGCAGCCTATCAGGATAAAGTGGATTTTGGTTATGCGATAAACGATGTGGCGGTGACATCAATAACGAATAAGCAGGAATTTGCTGCTTTAAATTATATGTTGTGGAACAATGTTGACATTCTCAGTATAGGTGGTAGCGTGCAGCAAATAGGTGAGGGCGCTACAATCGCGAAGGTGTCCGTAGACAATAAAGAGGTGACTGCACAATTAGCTGATGTCGGTGGAGAGAGATATTTGAAAACAATGAATATTCATTTACTTCAAGGGAGACATTTTTACAATGGGGAATCAGACAAAACAAATTCTGTGATTGTAAACAATACCCTGATAAATCAATTACATATCAGCCAGCCTGTGGGCAAGCAGATTAAAGTAGATAGTCTTTATTATACCATTATCGGAGTGGTTTCCGATTATAAAGAGTTCGGTTTACACGGCGAGGTTCCTCCATGCATTTTGCGCCAGGCTTCAGATAATGAGTTTAAATTTATGGTAGTTCGCGCAAATACAGGTCGTCTCCCGGATGTACAGAAAGCCATTAAAAAAGCCTGGCACAGGATAGCGCCAGATAAACCTTACAATGGTTTTTTACAATCCGAAGTAATTGAAAAGGAGAAATATGTGAATCAGGGGCTTCAGTCCGTTTCCTTTTTTCTAGCAGCTATCATCATAGCCTTATCTGCTTCTGGTCTATTTTCCCTGGTATCGCTTAATATCATGCGCAGGAGCAAGGAAGTAGGAATAAGAAAAGTCCTGGGTGCGTCTATTCCGTACCTTATGACACTGGTATCACGCGATTTTATATTGATCATTACGGCTGCATTTGCGGCAGGATCTTTACTTGCTTACGTAATTATATCTAAAATCATTTTTCACTTCATCTATGCATATCACACGGAACTCAGTATTGACATATTTATCGGTACGCTGGGCCTTGTCATGTTATCATGCTGTGCGACGATTGGCTGGAAAGTGTATATTGCCTCAAGCTCGAGTCCTATCAATGTTTTGCGTAAGTAGTAAAAAAGGATCACTGTGAACGGTATCGCTAGTGTAAATAATCCTGTCTTACATTACTACATCTAAGCCGTGCATTGGTTATAGGTATGACATTATTGTTCCCATCAAGCACAGTACCATTAAATGTCATAACATCTGAGCACGGCATAATATTTACGACCGCTCCGGCAGATGCCGTCTTATAATCTGCTGAAAAGTGGACTGGCGGATCGGTGGAAAAACGGGACGTAGTAAAGTAAAAAGAATTGTGAGCTATGTTGGCTCCGCCTGATGTTGGACGGAAGCATGCGTTTACTGTATCGTACACCGAGTATCCAATGCCTATCGTCAGCGATGTATCCGAGTAGCCCTGCATAGAGCCATAGTACGTAGTGGGATCGTCGCCTCCGGGTAAATAAAGCGCGACACCAAAGACGGTCCCGTGATAAAAATGTCCTCCTGCATAGAACTCCCACGTATTGTCTGCTATGGAAAGAGCGGCGCTATCATGTATCGGCACCCTGAGCAGACAGCTGGTGCTGTCGAAAAAGGTGTTGAAATCAGCGAAAGTGTGTTCGGTAAACATACCCGTGGCTTTGAGGTGTACCGCAGTCAGACCAGTATCCCGGAAAACCCCGGAAGCCGAAAAGGTAACCCCTTTCTGCTGATCGGTAGTGACTTTGTAAGAGCCTGGAGTGGTGACCTGGACAAGGATCTCGACATAATCGCTGTCCGACGCCTGTACCCCATTATAAAAGTTCCCATGTATACTATAGGGATAGCAGTTGCCGCTCTCTGACACCAATGACCCTTTCGCGGGTTGCTCGGTAGGGGGGTGTTCTTTTTTACAGGCTGTAAAAGCAAATAGAATCGAAAATGTCAACACAGAGATAGGTAAGCCGCAGCGAATGCGACGGGGCATACTTTTCATAAAAGATGGTTATAAAAAATTAATGATTAAGTACAGGCACTGTACTTAGCACATCGAAAGCTGGCTTAAAGGAGATTTTGGAATTTGGCGGGAATGCAGGTATAATGCAATTTTCATGCCTTTTTGACTCAATCTGTAATAATTTCTCACGAAATGTTCGAAATCCCGCTCTCTCCGCCAGTTCCATATTGCGAAATTTTGCTTGGCTTAAATTCTTTCATATGGTTAACATTTTGTCGATGGAAGATTATTTAAACGCCCTTTTCTTTCAGAAAGGAAAAACTTTACATGTTAAGGATGAATTTATTATTTTAGAAGCCTATATTAATAATCGTTGAATAAAATAGACCTTATAATTAAGGAAAAAAGGGCCGAATTAAATCTCTTGCAGCATGAAATGGATGAGGCATTGAGGTTTGCGGGCGACAGAGACTACGAATATGCTGCTCTACTCTATCCTCTGATCGGTGGGCTTAAACGGGAAATTGAGAAGCTTGTAGCTCTCTCTCAACGCCCTGATCCCGTATCTGGAAATGGCTTTGAATTGCATATAAAGAAGTTACTTTCTGGACCTTTTCAGTCGTTGGAAATCTGGGTCGAAACTCAGGATTATTGGATTCCTCAGACCACACGTCTATTGGTGATTCGAAAGCTAAAGAAAAGGGATAGGGTAAGTTGCACTATTGAATTTGCAAAATGTTTTGAACAAAATCTGCATATTGAATCAGCTATTTCTATGTTGCAGCACATAGGCTGGCAAAGGATAAGAAGCGGGAAAGCGTTTGGAAGGAAAGTGGAGCTACGAACCTCAACAGATATTGATACTTTTTGTCAATGGATGAGTTTGACAGTTTTGGAGATCTTTCGCGGCGTCTGGGAGCAAGGACAGGGGCAGTACTTCAGGTTTGTGGAGTGAGTGTCAGGCCGCCCAAAGCTGGGGCGGCACTTAAATTTTAGCTTCGGAGCTTTCACGGGCTACTATCTTTGGTATCAATGTTTAAGTCAATAGTCGGTTGTATCAATGATGTCCTTAAACTTTCTTTTGGCAAATCGGTATTGCAGGAACTTCCACATTTCAGGGTCCAGCATCACCCCTTCTTCTTTAATAAGTCTAAGTTCTTTATCCTTAATATCCAATAGAATTGAAGTTAACATTTCATCGGACGCACATTTTTCGAGGCCGATGAGAAACAATTTAGTTTGACCTATAATAGTAACTCTCAAGTTCCTGGCAGGTGAATATCCGAGGGCCATTGCATGGGTTTATTTAAGCCTTAACGTATCCTTTCGGTCCTTTTTCATTTCAGGCAACGAAGGGAGCATTGCCTGACCATATTTCCAAACTAATGTGATAGCCGACATCCATATATTTTATGACCTTCCGATCCGGCTCATTGCTGTCTGCATATTCATCCCTTATCTTAATCTCAAAATAGTGACTATCGGTCTTGACTACATCGTAGATCTTATTAAGGTAGGACACAAGGAACAGTGAACCGGATCGGTACCGAATAGTGTCTCCCGCGTGAACCTTTTCACCGGGATTTAGCGATTTCCACATACAGGTTGAATCAAAGGTATTAGAAATTTCCCCAAGCAGCCATTCACCTATTAATCAATTAATTATAACCAAAAATTAGGCCAATTTTAATAATTGTTGCTATTTTCTACAGTTGGGTTGAGGGGTCGGGATTGACAGGGGGAGATGCGTTTTCAAGCAGAAGACAAAAAAATTCTGCCCTGGTCCTAATGGTAAGGCGAATAAAATTACTAAGTTTAGAAATTGTTCAATGTCAGCTGGGACATACGAAGATCACGGCCACTTTACCAATGAATCCATCCCTACTGTGAGCAGTCATATTCATAACTATTTCTAAATACCTGGTTGTTGTACCGGTACGTTGCAGTTGCGATCTTGCCGGTGTTATCAAAGGTGTAATTATATTCGGAAACGTACGAGCCGGACTGAGACGAACGGAGCAGATGTTTGTTTCGGATAATGACCATCCCGTAGTTAGCGATACTCTGGAAGCTCTGATAGTCTCCATCTGCTGTGGGTTTGTCGGTATAATAGGTAAAGTTGGTGGTAGAACTCCCCGTCCCATCGGCGTAAGTTTCACTGACACAGTCGCCATTTACGAATTTATAGGTGCTGGTTGCGGTACGACGATTGGCTCCGGAAGTGCTTGCCTGGACATAGGCGATTGATTGCAGCAGACCTGCGGCATCATAGGAATAGTTGGAGAGATCATAATAGTCATTGGCGACAAAGGTCTGTTTTATCTGTACAGGCATTCCCCTGCCGTTGATCAGAATAGTATCGGTCGGGCCCAGGAAGTTGGTCGGCGTGATCACAATGGCGCTGTCATGATGGATAAAAACCCGCGTGGACGAATCATTCGACGTATTGAATTGCGTATAGGCAACCCGGCCGTCGTTGTCATAGAAAATCCGGGTAACGGCTGTTTCCATTCCACTGGGAAGGAAAAGTGTATCATAATTAGCAGCTATCCTGCAGGAGTTGGATGTACGGGAATTACTTTTTTTACAGCCCAATGCACAAGCCAGGCAGAACGACAAGAGAAAAAAAGAACGGATAATCGTCATAAAATGGTCTTTGTTCGAAAGTAGCGGCTATTCATCAGGAAGCGCAAAGCATTTATCAGATGACAAGATTGGATGAGCAGTTGACGGCTAGAGATGCAGTTCGGAAGTAACTCCCGTTCCGAATGGCGCAAGAAAGACAGGGAAACCCATGGCAGGAACGTCATTTTTTTTGTACATTACATCATTAACCAATTAAACCAAACTCCACCCTCGCCATGCTGCATGAATACAACACTGCCGAGGCAGCGCCCGCTGGTTCCCGCGCTGCCGCGAACCAGTCCAATACTTCTACTTCGGGCATTTCCCTACCGGCTGTTCAGCCCCTGCAAAAGGTTTCAAGGGAAACACCCGCAACCGTTCAGTTACAGCTAAACAACACCGGCCTGCCGGATAATTTGAAATCCGGCATCGAACACCTTTCGGGCATTAGCATGAACGATGTGCGCGTGCACAATAATTCCGCCCAGCCGAAGCAAATGAAATGGGAGGTACCAGGCGGTCCCGCCGCAGAATTTGCAACAAGCAACGGCCATTCCACCGCCGGCGAGGTGGTTCAAAGACAATGGAACGAGGTGCAGGCACCGAACGGCGACCAGGTATACGAGGCTGTTTTTGGAGCCCGGCGGGCGGTGTACAACGCTACCACGCAAAGGCTGACCTTCGGCAACAACACGGTTGCTGCCGCCACACTTAAAGCGGCCTCTTTATGGCTTATCCGGGCTTTGGGTGGGAATCCCAATCCCGGTGTCCAGGTTTCCCATGTGACTCAGCAACTCCGGGGTTTGGATGCACAGGGCAAAGGCAATCTGCTCACCAATAATGCCGGCACCCGGCATGAGGTGTTCATGAGCGGACAAAATCCTGCCAATGTGGGCGTAGCCGATTTAAATGCCAACGAGGGCGTCTTTTCACTCGGCGCCAACACTTGCGTCATTGTCTTTTTGCATACGATCACCCAGGGTGGAAGACCCCTGGTGGCCGGCATGCATTTCTCCACCACCGAGATGAGTACAACCGCCGTAGCCACCCAGCACGTAGCAACCATGCGCCTACAACTTATCGCCAGGGCGGGCCAGGATGTCCTCGGCCCCATTAGCGCCTACTGTATCGGGGGGGTCAATTTTGAAAACGACGAGGACGGCTTACTGGAATATGCATTTTTATTGTATGCTATCCGGGCTTTGCAGATGACCATTGCCATTGCCGGCATCCCCACCAATGTGGAAGCAGATGAGACAGCGGTCGATGCCGGGTTCTCGGCTGCGGGGCTGCGATGGGGAAAGTTCCACGGCGGCAGCGATTCAGAAGAAAGTGATTAAGACCGTTACCATTCATTACAACTATTCAACACCATGCCATACGATTATAACACCGCCGAAACCGCCCGGGTTGCCTCCCGTGCCGCAGCCAATCGCAACGAAGCGCCTGGAAATGTACAGGGTAAAAACATCACCCGACCCGTTGTGCAGCGGTATAAAGAAGAAGGTGCGTTCAAAGTGTCGGAAAACAATGTATTTTCCGTTAGAAACGAAGGAAAGCCCAACAGCGAGTTGTTTGTAGCTGATAAGGTGGCGCTCCCGAAACTTGACCTGGTGACTTTCGAAATAGTGGGTGCGGACGATGCCCCGCGGGGAATGAAGAAAGTGGCTTATAAATTGGCTATGCAACCCGAAGAAGTAGCCGCCATTCACTGCGGGGCTTTCTCCCAGAGAATTACCGGCCAGGCCGAAGACGTGGAGAATGAAACGGCGCCGCCGGGCCGAAGCCTGTTTGCCGACGAACTGACATGGGGCATCGGGCCGGAAAAATCAAAAAGAGGCAACTGGGGGAACCATTTTGCCCCGGTGCTGGTGCAGGACGAAGGCGACCGCGGCACGTTTGAAACCGCCGTGCGCGTGGATCACGTGTGGTTTGGCATATATGGCCAAAAAACAGGTCAGACCTTCCGGCTGAAAACCGTGATAGCCGATATCCGGCTCGCGCATACCAGGGGGTTAATAAACCTCGAAACCGCCGATCGTTTTTTGGCGGCGATAGACAATTATGTTAAAACCGGCAGCACCAAAGCCGAAGACCAGTACCTGCAGGAGGAATTGCAAAAAATAGCGTCTATCGTGGGACAAACGCCGGACATTGACCGGAAATTCAGGGAAGCAGAAATGGAGAAAAGGCAGAAGGAAGAAGAAATAGCGCATTATTGGAAACTGTTCAGCACTGAAAACGTAGATGCCATCCTGCGCGCACTGAGCGGTGAAAATCCTTCTAGTGTCAGGTTCTACATTTTGCCCGCCATGGAAGGCCGTGCTAAAGAAATGCCCGACATGAAATTGAAGATAGCGCAGTTCAAAGAACGGTTTGAACAGCATCTACGCGACAAGGAAAAGACCGGCCCTGGCACTGCAACCAATATCGTGATAGGCGTGGGGCTGCTGGCCCTGGTGGGCAGCGTCCTATATTGGCTGGCCAATCGAAAGGCTCAATAAAAAAGGGCTGTTGAAAAGGTTCCCCTGTATTATTTTTTTTGAAATAAGGATTGAACAACTGTACCTTTGTTGTTCCATAACATTCAAACCTCGTCCCCGTACAGGGAATCTTCAATCTTGTTTTTCTATAGTGAATCGTTTTTTTGAATCCAAAAACAAAGGAGGGTATTATGATTGCTCGTCTTACTTTTTTCGGCATTCGTGCAAACGATGTTGAAGACGTCAAAAAAATTTACAATGAAGAGTGCGTTCCCGTGATCAAAAAGCAGAAGGGAAATGTCGGCGCATGGCTCTTGGAGCCCGTCAATCCAGGTGACGACTTCATTTCCCTTACCGAATGGCTCTCTATGGGTGATGCTGATGCCTATGAAACAAGCGGTACGTACAAGTCGCTGGTTGATAAGATAAGGAACAAGTTCAGGGGCGATCCTGTATTGAAAACTTACACTGCAGCAGAAACTAAAATAATAGCAACTGCCTGATCACAAAGCATCGAAAGTATTGTGCCATGGCCGGATCCGACGGACCCCGGCAAATAATGCCTCCAGGATTTGATGATCTGGAGGCATTTTCTATTGTCCAGCCTTTCTAAAGACTCTATACTCCTGTATTCAAATAGAATAGGCCGATTCCAGGGAAAAATATAATTTACCTCCAAACGATCATTGTAGAGGGTAATCCTTGCAAGGTAACGACCTAAAGAGCCGTATATAATTCCCCCAAAAATAAGGAAGCAAAATAAGGTTCCTCTCCAATCCATTCTTTCTACCCAAGCCAGGACCAGAAAAAAAACTAATAATGCCAGGATGAAGGTTACCACTATATAAAAATTAATCGGGTTTTTACTGGCCAATATTTCCCGTCGAGGATCATTCGTACTTTCTTTCATATAAAGAATTGCTCTTTTTTTGTATATAAATTCAAGTAAATCTAATGAAAAAAAGGTGCCTGGGCAATGGACCGCAGACTACCTTCAGATGCACTACTTCCGAAGGCACTTCCGCTTACAGTTTAATGGGCTTTCTCTTAAATTTGTACAAACGCGCCCAGGATATTTACAAAACCTAAAGACCTAAATTTAAACTATGATTGAGATCAGGAAAGCGGCGGCAACAGATGCCGATAAAATCTGGCATATTATAAAAGAAGTGATTGCAACAGGAGATACCTATGTTTTTGATCCTGCTTCATCAAAAGAAAAGATGCTGGGATATTGGCTTGCACAGGATAATTATACTTTCGTGGCGCTTTTGAACGGAGAAATCGTAGGGACATTTCTGATTAAAGACAATCAACCGGATCTCGGTTCTCACATTGCCAACGCGGCTTATATGACTTCACCGCGGGCCTCCGGTCAGGGCGTTGGAAAAAAGATGGGAGAATTCTCCCTGGAAGAAGCCAGACGAATAGGATATAAGGCGATGCAATTTAACTTCGTAATTAAAAGCAATGCCAGGGCTGTACAACTATGGCAAAAGTTGGGGTTCAGTATAATTGGCGAGATCCCGGAAGCATTTAATCATAAGCGGGATGGCTTGACAAATGCTTACATCATGCATAGAAAATTGTAGGGGACCAGGCCGCTTTTACTTTTTAGCCTTCTCCGGAATGAGTACCGGGCTTCCTGCAGCTCCCACGAAGAAAGCCACCAATTTAGCTTCCTTGGTCTTGCTCAGATTCCTCGTCTGGTTGTGAAGTCCGCCTGGTTCTTCCCAGAACACTTCTCCTTGTTTGTAGATATGTTTCACCCCTTCAAATGTAGATTCTATTGAGCCTTCCAGCACGTATCCAATAGTTGCCATCGGATGTCTGTGCGCATTAGATACTTCACCGGGAGCAAATCTCACCAGTACAACCCGGACCTCATCTTTCTTGAGGCTGGCGGAGAGCTGTTTTGTGAAGAGGACTACAGGAGGATAAGCTGTTACTTCCTTATCAGCATGTTCCTGATGTTGAGCTTTTGTACTGAATGCGAATGCAGTGAGTAACACTGTAAGACTGAAGACAAACTTTTTCATAATACTGAGTTTAATTAATCATGAAACAACCGCCATGCCGTTGTTTTAGATTATTCGTTTGCAACTTTTTAATTTTTTGCAGGAAAAAAAATATATTGCTATATCAATAATTATTAAAAAAGATCGTGAATGGTGTTTTGAGAGCAATGAACTATCTTTTATCGCAAATTCACGTTTTATCCCGTGATAATCATTTAGTCCCATCATGCAGGTACACCGGCACATTCCAAAATATCCGCTCTCGGACTTCATTCAGCATATTGTCTATGTGAGTGGCTCATTACCAACACCTTACATCAAGGAGCTGCCGGAGGGTGGAATAAATCTGGTGATCGAACTGAATGAAAATACCCTGAATACAGTTTATCCTGAAATAAACACCAGTGGTAAAATAGAGGTAAAGAATGCCTGGATCTCGGGGATGCAGAAACAGGCGATCCTATACAAAAACAATCCCCATTCTACTATCATCAGCATCCGCTTTACGGTGGGTGGCTTTTTTTCGCTTACGAAGATACCTATCACCGTATTGGACAATGTGGGTATTGAAGCCGAAGCTGTTTTTGGGAGTTCCTTTATGCGATTGCATGAAAAACTACTCAATGCCACGGCCCTGGCAGACAAGTTCGCATTGATCGAAGACTACTTCTTACAATATACGGTTGAAGAGAACATGGGATATCATATCGTACGATTTATAAACCAGCATATCGACAAACCCATCGACTGGCTTATACAGAAATCCGGCTATTCTCAAAAGCACGTCATCCACCTGCTTAAAACATATACGGGCTTTTCACCAAAATACCTGCAAAGAGTGCATCGGCTACAGCAGGTAGTTAATGAGATCCAAAAAAATAAGGCCCATATCGACTGGTTCTCCATCATCCACCGGTGTGGCTATTTTGACCAGGCCCATCTTATTAAAGATTTTTCCCATTTTACAGGGTTAAAACCAACGGAGTACCTGATATCTCAATTGGTATTGGATGAAAATAAACTGGTACCTGAAATGATCCTGCAATTTCCCCATGATCATCCGGATGCAAAGTAAGCCTCGATTTACTGACAAGCGGCCTTGGTAAATTTTTTACAATGCCAGGAGGATCCTGCCGGCTATTTTTGTACTCAACAAAATAAAAACAGCAGTTATGAAACCTTTTACCATTAATGTACCGCAAGAGACACTTAACGATCTGTCAGCAAGGCTAAAACAAACGAGGTGGACGGATGAACCGGAAAATGCCGGGTGGGGTTATGGCACCAATCCGGGGTATTTGCGGGAACTGGTGCACTATTGGCAGACAGCGTATGATTGGAGAACCCACGAAGCGGCGATCAACCAGTTCCCCCAATACAAGACCGAAATAGACGGCATTACCATTCATTTTGTTCATGTAAAGGGCCAGGGAGAAAATACCTCGCCGCTGATCCTGAGCCATGGATGGCCGGACTCTTTCTACCGCTTTCTCCCGATCGTTCCCATGCTGACAAATCCTGCTGAAGGCGGGCGTTCTTACGACCTTGTGATCCCGTCCGTACCCGGGTTTGGATTTTCCCAACAAACGGCGCTGGACAGCGATAAGACAGCAGCCCTGTTCAACAAACTGATGACAGAAGTGCTGGGATATTCCACCTACTTTGCCGCGGGCGGAGATATGGGCACTTTGATCACGAAATCGCTGGCAGTGCAGTTCCCCGGCAATGTAAAGGCCATTCATTTGACGGATGTAGGTTATCCCAACGGCAGCGAAGACTGGGGGACGATGACACCTGCCGAACAGGCGTTTGGGCAGCAAATACAACATTGGTTCTTTACGGAAGGTGCGTTTAATATGATCCAGTCTACCAAGCCTCAAACCCTGGGTTATGCGCTCAACGACAGTCCCGTGGGACTGGCCTCCTGGATCATCGAAAAATTCCATGCCTGGAGTGACAATGACGGAGATCCCGAAAATGGCCTCACCATGGACAGAATGATCACAAACATTATGATCTACTGGGTAAGCCAATCCATTAATTCATCCATCAGAACATATGCCGAGAATGCCCGCGCCGGTTATATGGGAGGCCTGCAGTCCTCCAGACGGGTAGGCGTACCGACGGGGGTGTCGCTGTTTCCCAAGGAAGCTCAGTTCCCTAAAGAATGGGCGGAAAGGATGGCCAATGTCGTAAGCTTCCATATAATGGGCAAAGGGGGGCATTTTGCAGCGATGGAGCAGCCGGAGGTCTATTCCAGAGAGCTTGCCGGATTCTTTGGAAAAATTTGACCGCTGTTCTGCACCAGGCCAGTGATTCACTTACTGTTTCACGAGCGGAACGTTCTTTCCCCCTGCGCTCAAATAATATACGCCCCTGGCAAGGCCGCTGATATCAAAAGACGTGGAAATGACGCCGCTTGCCGGGGGCAATCGAACTGTCCTGACCAGTTTTCCTGCACAGTCATGCAATTCCAGTACGATCGGTTCCTGCTGCGCAGGCAGCTGAATGTATACCACATCGTTTGCAGGATTGGGAAAAACGGTGATACCTGTGACATCATCAAACGCTACCGCTACGGTCTTGCTGTAGGTATAGCCTCCATTGCGGTCGACGATCTTCAGGCGATAGTAGTCTACCGACGGCAATGGCCGGCGATCGTAAAACGAATAATTCTTTTGCGGGCCGCCGTTACCGGGTAAGGTCGCAGTAGCAACGGTGCCTATGCTGTTGAATGCTACCCCGTCAGTGCTCCTTTCAATTTCAAACAATATTACGCCAGGGTCATCGCCGGCAGTAAAATCCAACCGGACGTCGTTACCCAGTTTGGTAGCGGTCAGAGAAACGAGGTCTATCGATAAGACAGGTAAGCTGACCGCCAGCTGCAGCGAACTGATAGACAACGGCGCCAGGGTCACTTGCAGACTGGTATCGCTGGCCGGCATTATTGTTGAGGACTGCAGTGCATTATTGGTATGCGAAATAAACGTTTCCGTACCCGCAGGAAGATTAGACAAGGTGAGTACCTGGACTGGCTGGTTGGGTATTTTGAAATGAGCAAGGTTTACCGTAACGGTTTTGGTGAGGGTAAGCGACCGGTTTACCAGCACCGCCGTAATCGAATCATTGGCATCATTGGCCGTAGCGTAGGCGGATACATTAAGCTCATCGTCGGAAATTGCATTAATGCTATTTTTCTTATTATACCTGCTGTACAGGTGGAGTGTTTCCCACATGCCCTTTTCCCAGTTCCAGGGCGAGAAATATTCCACGCCATGCTTCATAAATTCACCTAACATGGAACCGTACCACACCGCCTGTGCATTGGGATTGTTATTGAGAGCGACCGCCGTTTCAGAAACGCCAAAGGTAACCCCGTTGCCCGGCCCCATATACTGATCCAGCCAGTTTTGACACCTTCCGAACACATCTTCGATTTGTATGGAATTATCCCACCCGCCATTGACCAAATGTACTCCGTTGGCTTCCGGGTATGCATAGCTACTGTCAAAAAATACGCGGTGGTACTGCAAAATGTCAGTGGGGTTGGAACTCCCCGGATAAAAATGCAGATCGATCACGTCCAACAGGCGTATACCTGTTCGCTGCTGCTCTTCGGCCAGCCGCTTGATAAAGAATTGCAGCCAGGGATAATGAACGCCGTCGGATCCTGTTACCTGCCCGCCCTTCCAGGCATACCATTGCCATTCGTTCGGGCTCACCGGGCCGCTCAGCTTAATACCCGGGTAGAGCGCGCGTGCTTTTTTCGCTACGGCAAAAAAGCGCTGCATAAACGATTCCGCATCCAATTGAACGGGCATCGCGTCATCGTGCGTACCGTCCCATATTTCCACTTCATTGTCCATATTCCAGTAGCGGAGATGGGTAGAATCCAAACCTTGTCCGCCGCTGCCAAACCAATGATTCAGGACGCCGGTGGTGGAATCTTCATTCCAGTGTTCCAGGTACAGGCTGGTATCGCCGTTTACCAGGGCCTGGCTTCCGCCGGCGGGGTTAAGGGTTCCGCCGCCTGCCAGGTTCTGGCCCAGGCCCGACCAATATTGCGCCTGGTTATAAGTCCAGTCATCGAAGTTATGGGAAGTGTTCGACGCCACCTGGCCTAAAAGCTGGAATCCCCACATACATTGAGCAGAGGGGATATTTTGTTGCAACGACGCAGTGGCAAAATCCCAGTCGTGCTTGTACACATTATTGTACCAGTCGGGATGGCTGGACAGTTTCAGCCGCCAATTGTATTTGGAAAGATTGTTGCCGCCATTCTCGCGGTAGAAATTCAGACCTGCGTCTTTATACAGCTGCCAGGTAGCTGCGCTGGTCGGACTGGAAGGATCATCCGATATAGAACCATTCCTTCCATAAATAAAGGGGGAAACCGGCTTTCGGTTGGACTGCAGGTCTATGGTTACCTGTACATTCTGGGCTAAAACCGCTGAATAAATTAAAACGAGCAGTAGGGATACGGCTATTTTCATAACAATAGATATTAGATTAAGAGAGGTAAAATGGCAAGGCAACTTTCAGTCGGGGATGGCAAGCCGTTAAACGACCTAAAATTAGACTGTTGCGCTCTAAATTATGGTAGTAAAACCAGCAAATCAAGGACCAAAAATGTAGGCCGCAGGGGCATCATTCTGTTATTTCAGGGGATAAAATGTTCATTCTCCGGAATCTGCGCCTTTTATGGCGAAGCGCGATTTCATTTCCGCCTGGTTCTTCCCGGTAGGGCAGCTCACCGGTGAAATATTCTATATTTACTTTCATGAATTTATCCATGTTATACGGAGGAATGAAGCAATTTTTCATTTTAACCATTTGCCTGCTTGCTGCCAATTTTTCAAAGGCCCAAACCAGTGGGCAATTAGACAGCATAAGAAAGCAATTTCTTGAAGCGCTCAAGAATACTCCCCGGCCGCCTGATTCCATTCTCAGAAAGAAAAGGCAAATCCGGCTCAAATCCCCGGACACGTTGCGCGTGGTCAACATCCACCCTTTCAAACCGTTGGTCTTCCCCTCTATCTTCGAGTCAGCCTATTTTGAGAATGCCAAAGCCAACCAGGATACCATAGCAATGACCTTTTACACCGTCGAAATCGGAACCATAAATGTCGAAACCGGTAAAATAATTGCCTGTGACCCGATTGTAATGCGTGATGCCCAACCATTTACTCAACAGTTCCCCCAAGGCTCGTTTCCTGTTCAATTGTCTATAGCCAAACACGGCAGTGATGAACGGGTCGCATTCAGTCGAATTTATTTTTCAGATCACGCGGTAGCAAAATGGGAGTTTGCCCTCGCCAAAGGGAAAAAGCAGATCCCGCTTGCAGGTAATGACTTTTATGGTTATGGAGTTGATGGAGGTGAGGGTGTTTTTATCGATAGCGCCGCCAACGACGATTTTACCAAAATGCGCAACAAAGACGAAGATCTGTGGGAAACGGTTTTTTCTGATGAAACGGCCAGGAATTATCGTAACACATGGGAGTTTACGGTCTACAACTTCGGGGGTCACAATCTGGCATGTTTTTCAACGGGATTTGGTGATGGAACATATGCAACCTATGTGGGCTATGACGCCAATGGGAAAATTTGTCGCCTCCTGACCGATTTCGGTCTCGTCAATTGGTGGAAAAATAAGAATTGATTGTTTGAACCGTTGCCGTACATTATTTGTAGGAACGTTTCTGATTAAAGACAATCAACCGGATCTCGGTGCAGAAAGTTCATTTCCCCAAAGTGTGCGTGTACGAATTCCCGTCCGTAAATATCTCTTTCGCTTTCTTTACCCCCGGATCATTTTTCAAACTATTCTCAATACGTCCCCATTGGTAATATCTATGTAAAACAATTTCTTCTTCCAGCAATTCCTTGATCTGGTCTTTGAAACGGATCAGGTCTTTTTCCCTTTCCTTTTTTATTTGCGATTGCATAGCTGCAAAAACTGGTTGTAGCCCATCCCAGTAGCCTTCCTGCAGGGCAGCAGTTTTCAGTTCGTTTATTTTATTTTCAGAATGAGTAGTATATGAAAAATCCTTATCCTTTAAAAAATCAATAAACTGGTGATATTCTGCGTCACTAAGTGTAAAACTGGTTGCCGCCGCTATGCTACGATGACGGGAACAATAATCTGTGGCAAACCTGAATACAAGATTATTGCTAAGCTCATTTCCAATCAGCTCTCTGGTAATTGCAGCGGGAGATTGTTCGGGCAGTTCAAAATCCGGATTGATCCCATCATGGTCAATCACCTTTCTTCCATTAGCTGTTCTGAAAATATTTTTCAATGAGTCCGGAATAATAACGCCTTCTTTTTTTAGTGAATATGTTTTCTTCTGTATACAGCGTCCGCTGGGAGTATAATAATATGAAACCGTGATCTTCAAAATTTCCCCTGTAGGCAGATCATACAGCTGCTGCACCATTCCTTTGCCGAAGGTTTTATTGCCGATCACCACAGCACGGTCATGGTCCTGCAAGGCTCCTGTTATGATCTCAGCGGAAGATATAGTAGAGCTATTCACGAGAAGGGCAAGCGGCGTTTTTGTATCTACTGCGTCTTCATTCGAGTAATATGTTGTATCTGAAAACCTACCCTTTTCACGTATCACGGGGTTCCCTTTATCAATAAACAGGTTTACAATCTTGACGGCTTCTTTCAACAATCCTCCTGTATTATAACGCAAATCAAGCACAAGACCTTTCAGCGCCCGTCGGCTTTTCATATCCATTAATGCCTTTTTTACATCATCACTGCAGTGTTCTGTTTCGGAAGTAAGCAAGATATATCCTATGTCTCCTTCCAATATCCCATAATAAGGCACGCTGCTGATGGTTATTTCTTCACGCTGCAAGGTTTTTATTTCAGTTGTTTTTTCTCCCGGCCGCTGAATCATCACCTTTACTGTTGAACCCGGAGTGCCGCGTAAAAGGGGGAATACATCAAATATCGATTTTCCTTTTAACGAAACTCCATCTGCTTCAAGCATTATATCGCCTGCCAGGATACCTGCTTTATCCGCAGGGTATCCTTTAAAAATTTGACTCACCATGATCTGGCCGTCTACGGACCTTATCACCAGTCCCGTACCGCCGAGTTTTCCACTTATCATCATGCGAAATTCTTTTGCTTCATCAGCAGTGAGATAGGCAGAATAAGGGTCCAATGAATTGAGTGCGGCTTCAATCCCTGTGCGCATCAGATTTGAAGGTTCATTCCTTTCTACATACAGGCGTATGATCTTGCTATAAACGGTATCCAGGAGGGAAAGCTCATTGTCTATTTTGGGAACTGCCTGCTGAGCGGATGATTTGCAAATAATGAAAGAAAGTATCGCAAGGAGACTAAAGCGGCGTAAGGGCATAATAATTATTTATAATAATAAATGTACACTTTCGCAACGGAATCCACGGAAATGCATCAAAAAAGCCTTCAGATAACTTTATCTGAAGGCTTTTTAAAACCGTGCAAGGCTTTTTTCAGGACGTGTCTCTACCCGAAGCAGAATGGCAGGGCTAGTGAATTTCATGCTCCAGCGCCCGTGTTTTCACACCCTTTAAGGCAACAAAAGCGCTTGTGACGTGCTTTAGATTTTCCAGCGCATGCCTGGATTCCAACGCTTCAGATAAATGCTTAACAGCCATCTCAATCACGGTTTTTTTAGCCTCTAAGGGAAGGCTATTCCTTAATATGGCGGGCCATGGATCGACGGGGTGGGGCTTTCCATCCGCACCGATGACAACCCCCGGGGCATCGTTGATTACTCCGAACAATACCCTGACTGCTGAAACAAATCGTTCATTAACCAGGTGGAAGTGGGTATGTGCGGTATATTTTGCCCACCAAATGTTGATAAGCCCATGGATCTTATAAAACCAGGTGCTTATCACCGGCGCGGTCATCGGACTGCCGATGTTAGGATCGTTGTAATGAACCGCACATGCACCATGCAAATAATTGTTGTGGATCCCGTTTTCAATATAAGAGCCAAAGTCATTAAGGTCAGCAAACGGCGGTGTCAGCAATGTTATGCGGTCTTCCTGTTGTTGATAAGATGAGTTCCACCCGGTGTTAACATCTAACTTTAATTCCATAGGGATTGTCGTCCAGGGAGACAGATCGTACTGCGCCTGAAAATCTGCAGGTTGTGTACTCATCCAATTAAAGACTTTTTGAAGGAATTGGTGATGAAACTGCAAAAAATCAACACCCTGGTCAGTCGCGGACCTGGCGCCGGGACTCCCTATTGGATTCATATGCCAGGCCATGTGTTCATCGATCAGGTTCTGGGGGAAATGTGAGATAGTTGCCATGATTGTATTTTATTATGGGGTTAAAAATCTATACCGCTGCGTTAATTTCAGCAATGAATATTTAATCGACAATGCTGCTGGCAGTGCCTTCGTAAAAGGGGATAAGAAATTACCGTTTTGCTATTGATTAGCCAGGTCCAATGATTTCACTGTCACTAATTGAGCATTGACCAATGGAAGGATGTCAAAGGGGGAATGGATATGAAGATATGATCATAAATTGCAATAAACAATACCTCAAAAGTGGTATTACGGAAAAGTGTGCATCATGAGTAATTAGATAATGTGCTCCGGAAGCAATATAACAATCAACAAATTTATTAGGTTGGGTAGGGAGCTTCGTCTTCGTTTAGCCATTGATTCATTGTCTCATTGGTATAACTTCTTTCATCCCAGATCTGATCGGCTTCACCAATGGCTTTAAAGGCAAAGTATTTAGCGAGATAGCGCTTTCGCTACAAGTTTACCTATATCAATTGCCCAAATTGGGAACGGCATTCCAATTTCGAAACAATATTCCCAAAAAATAATCTTCGTTATTGACTGATAATCACGAAAGTATAAACTGGCAACATTTTTAGCCCTTTATTCCCAGTTTAAAGAAATCCATTGTACTCTTATGAAACAAACGCTTATTTTTTCCTGTCTTTTGATGTTCACAATCGCTTCTTTCTCTCAGAATACGGTGACTAGCGGTAATTGGAGTGAACCCTCTATCTGGTCTGGCGGAGCCACGCCGGCGGCAAGTGGAACGGTCAATGTAAACAATCCCCTTACCCTGGACGCCAGTCTTTCTCCCACGGCCAAATGGACTTTTAACAGCAATGTTATCGATCTGACAGGTGGAACAGCCTACACGTTCAACCCCAATGCCGGGGCCGATACTATTTCAATCGCCGCTGGTGTAACAGTCAGTTTTGAAGGAGGTACATCGGGAACACCCAACCAGTTCAGCGGCGGCACCATTACCGTATACGGCACATTGATCCTTGGTTATACACAGCTGAGCAACAGCGGGAATCTGAATGTCATCGTAGAGGCGGGCGGAACCCTCATCATCAATGGCGACCTCATTAATAAGAACAACAGCGGCACTTTCGATATCAACGGAGCGCTGGTCGTCAATGGGAATTTTACTAACCAGACGGGTAGCATCACTGTCGGCGGCAGCGGGACCATCAATACCACGGGCACGCTTACATCCAACGGCGGCTCTACGATCTTTGGCACTACCAATGACTGTAATACCGGTCCCTGTTCCGCCACTGGCCTGTCTTGTTCATTCACCAATACGATCACTCCTGTCAGCAAGAATATTTGCAGCGGAAGCACGGCAGGTACGCTGACGTCTGTTAACTCCGCCACATCGCCGACCTATCAATGGCTGAGCAGCACCGACGATAACACTTACGTCAACGCGTCGGGCGTCAGCACCAATTCCACTTATGCAACGCCCGCATTGACAGTAACCACCTGGTACAAAGTGAAGGTGAAATCCACCAGTGGTTCCTGTACCAGTGTTTCCGCGGCCATTAAGTTCACTGTCCTGCCGGGTGGCGGCTGGATAGGCGGCACCAGCAATGATTGGGGCACTGCCAGCAATTGGTGCAGCAATACCGTACCAGGCAGCACCACCGATGTTGTCATCACGAATGGTTCCGGCATCGCCAACATGCCTACCGTCAAAACCGGGACAGCAGCCCTTTGCCGGGATCTCATCATCAGCAATACCTTTCCCGCCTCTTCGGTGACCATCGCTGCCAGCGGGACGGCATCTTTAAGCATCTTCGGGGACTTCACCAATAACGGGACGTTTACCGACAGCTCGACTGCCGCCAGTGCCGGCGTCATCATGGCCGGAAACACTACGCAGGTCATTAACGGCCTGACCCCAAACGTTTTTAACAACTTTACCATAAACAATAGTTCGGGCATAGGTGTCAGCGCAAACAACCTGGCTGTGAGCAGCAATCTCTCCCTGACATCCGGTGTGGTCAACCTGAATGGGTATGCGCTTACGCTTGGAACTTCCGCATCCAGCACAGGAGCGTTATCACGCTCGACAGGCAGCTGGCTCTACGGTGGCAGCATGCAGCGGTGGTTTCCCACTTCAGCAATTACCCAGGGTTCGAATGCCAGCCTTTTTCCCATTGGAGATGTCGCAAACTACCGGCCCATGTACCTCGGCAGCTCAGGCCTCACTTCTTCCGGGGGCACCATCAAGGTAAGCCACACCTCCGTTGCGGGCGCATCAACCGTATCGTTTTCGGACGCAGGGACTCCCATCAAGCTGAGATCGAACTCATATTGGACCGTTTCGACGGGCGGAGGGATCAGCAGCACCGGAACGCCGTTTTCCGTCCGTACCGAGGGCACAGGCATGGGACTGGTATGGTCAACTGCGGACCTCCGGCTTACGCTGGCGGCAGCTGCGGGGCCAGGTGCCGCCGCAACCAATGCCGGGACGCCTTCCAATCCACAGGTGAACAGGAGCGCACTCCCGGTGACCAGCCTTTCCAATAATTTTTATTGGGGCTCTACCAACTTCACACAGACCACGCTGCCCGTGTTGTCGACACCATCCAACGGGCAGCTGCCTCAAGACCAGGACCAGGTGTCAGGGTTCATTATGTTCCCCAACCCCTCGGACGGTAGATCGATCACCATCAAGAGCAATATTGCTTCAGATAAAGGATATGCCCTTACCATTTTCGATAACATGGGGGTGGTCGTGGCCCGCAGTAATTCCGTTCAGTCGGGAGCTGCCATTTATTTCTCTCCGGCGCTTCCCCCGGGAGTCTATTATGCACAGCTGTTTTCCACCACTTCCCTGGGGGTACAGCGCTTTCTTGTTATAAGATGACAGTAGAAACGCTCTTTGACATCCAGGGTCGATTAGCTAATCCCCGTCCCGAGGATAATAAATTTGTACGCTACTGCCAGCTTTACTAATTTACTTCGTTAACCATTACGAACCCGTAAAATAACCCCCGGTTTTCATTAACCTTATATATGAAATATCTTCTATTGCTTGCCCTCTGTTTTGGGCTGGCTCCAACCTTCCCTGCCATTGCTCAGCGGACAATACTCAACCCCAAAGAAGGATTCAAAGAGAATAGCTCCAACGTAAAGATCACCAGGGTCGAGCTGCGCGACTCCGTAACGGTCCTTTACTTCCGGACAAAGGGTACTCCGGGGAGCTGGATAAGGATCCCTGCCAATACCTATATCCAGCGAGCCGGCGATACAGTAAAATATTACGTTCAACGAACGGAAGGCATTCCTTTCGATCAGGAATATTATATGCCTGACTCCGGCGTAGCCCGCTATGCCGTTTACTTCCCCGCCATCAATAAAAATACCGCGGTCATTGACTATGGCGAAGCGGCATCCGACGGCTGGAAAATTTACGACATACAGCTGACCCGCTCCGCCACATCTCTCATCCCCGACTTCTTAAACACAGCATGGTATGATCGCAATTCCGGCGAAACATCCTATGTCTTTTACGACAATGTCGCTGTATCGGGGGGAATGATCTTTAATTATGGCAGCTTTAGAAAAAAAGATAAGAACAGCTATACGGCCACACTATGGAATAAAGAGCAGCAAATACAGCTGTCCATCAGCCGGTTGTCAGATAGCGCTATCCGGATCACGAAGGATGGCCTGTCCTCCATATACCTTAATGACAGGAAAGGCTGCACGATACGACACGATGATGCCCTCTATACAGCGCCCGTTCTCAAAGAGGGAACGGCCCTTCTCAGCGGCTATGTCAGGAACTATAATGCGAAGCGTTTCCCGAAGAATATGATGGTCTATGTGGACGATATTTTGACGGGCAACCAGGAAAACATCCTTATTGAGATTGCGCCGGACGGTCATTTCAGCAAGGGAATCCCGCTCTATCATCCGGAAGAGGTCTTTACAGCATTCGGAAATTCACGGGACCAGGTGTACCTGGAGCCGGGAAAGCGGCTGTTTGTTATCCTCGGAGTGGACGAGGTACAATTCATGGGTAACCTGGCAAGCGTCAACGAGGACCTGCAAAAGTTAAAGAACTTACACCTATTCGATTACAACCAGGTGTCGAAAGGACCGGTGATGTCCCCCGATAGCTTTAAGACCTACGTTTTTAATTGCGGTAAAAGAGAGATGCTTATCATTGATTCTCTTTATGCGCGGAAAGAGATAGGCAGAAAGGCCTTCCAGGTTAAACAAACAGAGACACGATATAATTATTTGAATCTCGCCATGGAGTACCATTATATCTACCATGACGCTTCGCCCTATCCGGCCGGTTATCTCAATTTTATCACTCCCGCCATTGCCAACGATCCTTTGGCATATATCTCCAGCTCATATGGTACCTTTATCAACCGGGTTAAGTTCTTCGAGCCATTACGTCCAGCCTTCCAGTACACTTATAATTTCAGAGAAATTATTGAAGCGTTGAAAAAATCGGGCCTGCCGCTGTCGGACAACGACAAACAGGTATATGAGCGGCTCACTCCGGATGGTATTGGGATCCGATCGGACTCAGCCGACGCAAATGCGAAAACCTTGCTCGGAGCATTCACTTCCGAACACAATACTTTTGTTCAAAATTTTATACAACAGCGTTCTGAGGAATTCTATTACAGCAAGCTTGACTCTGCCTTGTCTCTGTCCGGCGGCTACCAGGCGGTAGATATTTTTCGGTCGCAGGATGTTCTGGCCCCAATTGTGGAAAAGCTGACGCCGAAAGACGATAGTACTTTGAAGATGGGAACAGCTGTCCTTAAAGACCCCTTCATCAGGAACTACATCTTTGAACAGAACCAAAAGACCATCCGGCAGATAGCTGCCAATAAGAATGCCAGCGGCTATACCGTGAATGCGACACCCTTGCTGGCAGCCGATAAAATATTCGATTCGATCATGGCGAAATACCGTGGGAAGGTCGTTTATGTGGACTTTTGGGCTACCTGGTGCGGCCCCTGCAGGGCGGGTATAAAGGAAATAGGACCTCTGAAAGAAGAGGTTAAGGGGGAGAACATCGTCTTTGTCTATATCACTAACGAAACCTCACCGGAAGAGACATATAATAATATGATCCCTACTATAAAAGGGGAACACTATCGACTGAAGCAGGACCAGTTCAGCTACCTGGCGGCCAAATTCCAGATAACGGGCATTCCCCACTATGTCCTGGTTGACAAAGAGGGTAAAGTAATAAGTCCCAACCTGGGTTTTAACACCAATGAAAACCTGAAAGTGCTCTTTTCAAAATACCGGTAATTATTTGAGATTGGCAGGTTGAAATTTACAGATATTACATACTTTAGCGATAACTATATGCAGACACTCAGAACAATAACATTTCTGTCACTTTGCTTTTTTGCTAGTTGTATTGGTGCTGGGACACTTGGCGGATTTGACACCAGGATGTTTCCAACATCTAAGCGAAATCTTGTTAAAGCTATTGACACACTTTTTGCCAGAATTCCGGATTACAAAATACCAGATAAGTGGAGGTCCCTGGACGATTGGAGAGAAAGAGGGTATAACTTTTTAGACACAAGAATTTTTTACTTTAAAAGTGAGCCAGAAGAAATGTACTATGTATCTTTTTATGGTGACGCAAATGATTCAATTCAAATTGATACGAATAGAACTGGTATTGCCATCAGGGCAGTTAACAATGGCACTGGCACCTGGATACTTGAAGAAAACACTTCTTCATCTGATAAAAAAAGGATAGAAGCTAGATTTGATAAGGAAATAATTTCTAAGCTTGAGCAATATACTGGGACAATCTCAACAAGAGAAAAATAACTACCGCAAACTTTGGAATTGCCAATAGGTGGGATTTTCATTTATGGTCCCAGCGAATTCCTATTGACAAACATATTGATGATGTTAAAAGTGAATTGCCATCATATGCTCCGGGCTTCCCCCGGGAATCTATTATGCACAGCTGTTTTCCACCACTTCCCTGGGGGTACAGCGCTTTCTTGTTATAAGATGACAGTATCTGCCAAATTTGTTGAGGATCTGTCGAACGATCTGACGGCCTCCAGCAATTCGGCGATGTTCTCTTTCTTTACGGCATCGCTGTCCTGTGACAAAGCCTCTTTTTTAGCCGGGTCGGTCTCTGTCAGGGCTTTCGCCTTAAGCACCCGGCCGTCCGTCCGGGAAAGCTGACTGAAAATCCACCTTCCCGGCAGAAAAACGATGTCGGTGGAAGGCCGTAGCAGGTCGCCAGGAATGTTGTCCATTATTATCCGGCCATGCGTGGACACATCAGGAGTGGGGGCGCATACGATGAAAAAGAACAATTTTTTATGCTCAAGGCGGTGTTTATTCCCTTTCAACCAGGCTTTTAGCAGCAGATCTCCCAGGTAGACGGAAGTGCCAATGACCAGGAAATCACAGGCCGCCAGCAGCTGGTCGTTGATCATTTCGGGATCAATGACGGGTAATCTGAGGTCCGCGCCTATCCAGTCTGCATATTGCCTTGTGGCCCCATACTTGCTTCTGTAGAGCACTATGCCATTCATGAGAAGATTTTTGCAATAATACTACTTTATATTTCTTGCAGTTTAACGACTGTCATGGGGATGGCTGATCCTTATCATCCTTACCGTTCCCGCAGGTGCATACAAGTAACAATCAAAACGAAAGTTTTTGACCTTTCCAACCTGTGGTGCGCAGAAATTGTTCCCAACTGAGGCTGTTCGGGTTTATTTGCCGGCTCCACAGCAGGTCGCGATCTTTTCTGAAATATTCATATTCAACTGCATACTCCACCATCCCCAAAATCTCACGCACTAAGATCTCATTTGAACTAAATTCCGGGAAATGATGAAGCAAACCCTCCCGGGTGAATGCAGAACTGTATGCAGCCTTCTTACCTGTTACCCGGATGAAAGTATCGACCATCTCCTGGGGGGAGATAATATCGCCGATCACTGGCAGGGACTTGCCAGCATACTGACCCGGATTCGAAAAAATTTCCAAAACAGCAGGACCTGTGGCAGTAAGCGGATCAACAAATGGCGCACGGAAGTCTTTTGGTAAATAGATCGGAAATACAAGCGTATCACCTTTCATGCGAGGCGGATAAAATTCAATCAGATTAGTGTAAAAGAAGGCCATGTAAATAAACGAGCTGGTGACGGGCAGCATACGAATATATTGTTCGATCCTGGCCTTGTCTGTAAAATGGGGAGCAAACATTTTTCCTTCCGTAATTTTATCTACATTTTCCAGACTGCTGAAGATAACATGCCGTACTCCTGCTTCAATCGCCGCATCCGCCAGCTGTTTGCCCAACTCCAACTCGTGCGTTGCCGGCGGGACAATGCCTGGTGTCATCATGAAAACACCATCCGAGCCGCGGAATGCGGCCACAAAGTCTTTTTTATATCCCGGAGCAAGAGGTAAATTCACAATTTCTGCCCCTTGTTCTGCCAAACTAAGCGCCTCAGGTGAATCAACGCGGCGAGTGAGACCGCGTACACGATAACGCCCGCTCTGTAACAAAGTGCGTGCAGCACTGCGCCCTTGCTTACCCAAAACACCAACGATAGTAATGAGCGGTTTATCTTTTTGTGTCATTGTCCTATGTTTAAAAAATATAATTGCAAAACTATTTATAGTTCAATAGATTTACAATAACTATCCATTAGGATAGCTTTATCAAATAAATGTTATGGGAATAGAATGTCAAAGTGATTTTATAAAAGTCAATAATAAATTATATCCTTGCACTGTGAGTGTAGCTATGGATTTGGTCGGTGGTAAGTGGAAAGCGGTTATTCTATACCATTTAAAGGATGCACGTAAACGGTATAGCGAGCTTAGGAAGGAAATGCCTGGTGTTACTGAAAGGACATTGAGTTTGCAATTAAAACAATTGGAGGAAGATGAGTTGATCTCAAGACAAGTCTATGGGAAAAAGCCGCCCATTAAAGTTGTATACAGTTTAACTGACCTTGGCAGGTCTTTCACCCCTGTACTTGATGCAATTGTTGGGTGGGGTAATCAGATAGCTGTGCAAAAAGGCGAATTTGTCGAAAAAGCCTTATAACAATAGCTTTAGGACAAGTATTATTTATACGTTTCCTGTAAATGCCGCAACACCGTTGCCACAAACTCATCATAACGCTTATTCGGATCTGGGTTTCTATCGAACACGGTCAGTTCCTTTACAATAAAAGCCAGGTAAACAAATTTTCCCTTTGCATTGTCTTTGAGGATCTTTTCCGCCTCATCCGGGTGGCCGCCTTTCCTGGCAATGATCACTTCCCCTGCTCTTACGAAATGCTCATATAGACAGATGGTCCAGCTGGTGTACGCTTTTTTACTCATTGCTTCCTTAATGGGTAGATACAGGTATTCCGTGCTTTTCACCAGATCAGTTGGCAATTTATCTATCGCCGGGTTCACAAAAGAGTGGCCGAATTCGTGAACGGAAAGTTCCCTGATCCTATCCGGATAATCAAAGCCCAGCCGGAGCCGTTGCGGATCGAATGACTGGAAACTGAAGGGACCGAACGCATTGTAAATAGTGCCCGTGATTTTATTCAGTTTCCCAAAACCCATGCTGGTGGGTATGTTCAGCACGGGTATCAAATAATAGGTATTGAAAGATTTGTTGTAAAACCTTTCCATAGTAGGAATAAATGAAGCGTCGGGCAGATACTTTTTTACATCCCTGATTACCTGGTTGTAGTATTGTTTGTTTTCATCCAGGTGTTTATCAAAATGGATCTGCAAATAGAACTCATTAAAAGCATGTAAAAAGGCATCGGCATTTTGTCTGGCTTCATTAATATCTCCTTTGGATGAAAAGGGAATAATGAATCCGGTATCTGTGTCCTTCCTGAGCCTTGCAAAAGGAACTTCATCGACCTGCTCCAAAAAACCAACAAAAAAATCATTATAAAATCCTTTGGCAAGCTCCTGACGATACAAATGCATCATAGCGCAGCTGTCAAAGGCTTTGTACCGCTGGTAGTTCTTCCAGGCAAGCAGGTACCAGTCACGCCAGGTACTTTTTTTGTTTTCTATTATCACAGAATCTGTGCTGTTGGTCAGATCCGGTCCCATATCCAATTGCATCATCAGCCCAAATAGCTCCAGGTTTTTATTGGAGTTCACCTGGATGGTCTTTTGTTTTACAGAAAACGAGAACGCAAGGGCCATAACCAGGGCAGGAACAGATAATAGCTTCATACAGTGCAGTTTGGCGGTGTTAATTAAGCGTATTCAGCCGTAAAATAAGGATTATTCCGCCGGCGGGGTTGTATAAAATTGCTATTATTTCTTCCGCTTTAAATTCCGTGCTAAGCCGGGACAGCCTTCATACCTGCCAGCTCCACCGTCAGTTCGGCCAGCCTGTTGGAGATCCCTACTTCATTATCATACCAGGCAACTATTTTTACCAGGTTCCCGATGTTGCGGGTCAAAGTGCCGTCAATAATGGAGGAATGTGTATTGCCTAATATATCGGCAGAAACGAAGGGTTCTTCCGTGTATTCCAAAATACCTTTCAGCGACGAGGAGGCATGATATCGGAAAAATTCATTCATTTCAGCCGCGGAAGCCTGTTTGACCAGGTTGACAGACATATCGGCTATGGAGCCGTCGATGACCGGTACGCGATAAGAGAACCCATCCAGCTTGCCTTTTAGACCGGGCAACACGTCTCCGATGGCTTTTGCGGCGCCTGTGGTGGTGGGTATGATCGACTGGGTAGCTGCGCGTGCTCTTCGAAAATCCTTATGCGGGCCATCCTGCAGCATCTGGTCCATGGTAAATGCATGAATGGTGCTCATAAAGCCCGAGACAATGCCGTATTCTTTTTCCAACAGGTATAACAGCGGTGCAATACAGTTGGTCGTGCAGGAAGCCGTAGAGAGGATCTGGTCCTCTTCCGTTATCCAATCATTGTTCACGCCTGCTACGATCGTCTTTACATTGCCAGTGGCAGGAGCGGTAATCAGCACTTTTTTAGCGCCGGCATTCAGGTGCAGCTGTGCTTTACTCCTTTCTGTGAAGCGGCCGGTGGATTCTATCACCACGTCTACATCCAGTTCTTGCCATGGTAATTTCTCCGGGTCCTTCTCGCTCAGGAGCAGGATTGGCCTCCCGTTCACGACTATGCTGTCATCTTTCTGTACTACTGTGCCGGGAAACTTCCCGTGAGAGGTGTCATATTTAAGGAGATGGGTGAGCAATCCTATATCTGTGAGGTCGTTGATAGCGACTACCTCCACTGCTTGTTTATCCTGGAGCGCTCTTAAGGTCATTCTTCCTATGCGTCCAAACCCATTGATAGCTACTTGCATGATGATTTGTTTTAATATTTTTATGCTGTGGTGTGAAGGGATGTCCTGAAGGAACGACGGTAATCGCTGGGCGAGACCATCATGTGCCGCATGAAAGTGCGGCGCATGGATACGAGACCGCCGAGACCACATTTCAATGCTATCTGATCCATCGTGAGATCGCTATCCTCCAGGTATTTTCGGGCGACCTCGACACGAAGTTTTTCAACAAATTTGGCAGGTGTGAGCCCGGTTTCTTTCAGAAATACGCGGGTAAAATTGCGCACACTCATATTGCTATGTTCCGCCAGGTGTTCTACGCTCAGCGCTTCTGCCAGGTGCCGGATCAGCCAGGGATGAAGTTTGCCTGCTATCGAGTTTTCGAGGCTATGGATCTGGAGCAATGTGCTGAACTGAGACTGATAACCCGGGCGCTTCAGCGGCAGCACCAGCTGGCGGGCCGTGTTCAAGGCCACATCACGGCCATAGTCTTCTTCTACCAGGGCCAGCGCCAGGTCGATGCCGGACGCTACTCCACCGGAGGTGTATACATTGCAGTCGCGCGTATAAAAGGGGTTCGTGTCCACCTTGACTGCTGGATATCTGAGCTGGAACTCCTGACTGAACTCCCAGTGCGTGGTGGCTTGTTTGCCATCCAGGATACCTGCTTCGGCCAATGCGTAGGTGCCTATACAAATAGACCCGATGCGGCGTACTTTTGGATAGATGTGCTTCAGCCATTGAAAGAAAGGATGTCCGCTTTGCAATTGCATCCTGGAGAAACCAGCGACTATCAGGGTATCGATGGGCCTGTTGATCTCCGATACCATCACCGGGCAATCTATTGCAATGCCACTCTTGGTAACAATCCTTTTGGTGTCGACCGGTGAGGCGAGTAAAAGTTCATATCCTGCTCTCGCGGTCCCCGGAATTTCACTCATGCCCCTGTCGGCTGCCATGAATACGTCACAGGGTCCGGCTATATCCAGGAGGAAGATCCCCGGCATGGGTATGACTACGACCAGTTTCTTTTTTTCCTTTGGCATGTTTGGTCAACGAAATTGCTTGTACAGGCCAAAAGTAAGCCCTTTAGATGATGGCGCAAATGACATATTTTATACAATTTCGGCCAATCGGACGCAAGTAGCTTATCTTTCAGTATTCAGCATATTATTGACATGATCAACCCAGCCATACTCCGGAATGGAGCTATCAATAAAATAGTCAGGTTGTAATCCTATATCATCAATGGCCAAATCGGGGATCCTGAAACTTTTAGACAGGCCGTAGTATAACTCAAAATCATTACAGGGCGAAGTGATGATATTTACATTTGAGATATCAAGCATTCCACGGGTGGTCTTTCCAAAGAGTTTCACTTTTTTGCTTTGCCTGGCCAGCAGCAAAAATTGTTCAGTTGTGCTTCCATTTTCCTGATGGATAATGATACCTACATTTTTCGGATAGGGAAGGACCTTGTCCATTTTTTCGATAGTGATCTTCTCTTCGGACAGGTTGACAAATTCGCCTATCGATCGGTCCAGCGTGTCATAGTATTTCCTGAATGTTTTTCTGGAAGCTTCATCGAAGTCTGTATTTTTGGACAGTTCAAGCATCCGCTGGTTATTTAGTTTTGTAGACAAAAATTCTGCTCCGACTGTCCTGATCGGATTTGTGTATAAGAATGGGATGATCTGCTCATAACTCACATCGCTGCCCCCCGGATTGTTCCTTACATCAATGATCAGATTTGGAGTGCTCAAAATGATGTCCCTGTTTTTGGCGATGACGCTATCGATCAGTGGTTTTTCCGAGATCTCAAAAAGTGGGATCCTTAAGTAGACGGTAGTTTCGTTCAATCTTTCAAAGAATGGTTTGTCAGCATTCAATTGCGCATAACCTTTTTCTACTTTTTCATCTTCCTTTGTTATGGGATAAACTTTTTGCAGTGTAACTTCTCCCAGTTTCAGATAAGTATTGCCAATGCGTTTTACGGACGTAATTTTCTGTTGAATTTTATTTCCGGGATAATAAACCCCGTCCCTATCATTAAAAACGGTTTTGACCTCATTGGTTTCCCAGGTTTTATTTTGTGATTCAAATATGAAGCCCACATAGTCGGCGTTCCTTTTTTTAATGCCGATCTTATATCCATTGAGCACCCAGACGCCTTCCAGATCGGTGCTATTATTTTTTTGGTCAAGGTATTGAATGAAATCTTTATAGCTGGGACCGAACTTTTCAAGCTTAATATTTTTTTGCGCCTTGTCTTTTTGCGGTGTGTCTTCTTTTAAATAGTTAATGCCAATATGCCCTTTCCTGAAAAATATTATCCAGTTATAGATCGCCTCTGCGCATGCGCGATTATTAGGCAGGGCTTTTATTTTATTCAGATAAAGGCGGTTGTGGACTTCATAAGCATCTTTCCCTTTTTTACTGATGATATATCTAAAGCCTGCATCATTAGCTTCGAAGGTCTTCTTCACCCATTGAAAATTGGTTTCACAGGTGCAAGCCTGTGAGTAATTTTTTTGGACTGCAAATAAGGTGAATAACGATACCAGAAATAATTTCATCATATGTTTATGTTCATTTGTCCGAAAAAATGGATCAAATGTAATGATAAAAGCCTTCAGGTAACGATTAATGTGAAAGTTTTTGCCCTTTCCAATCATTGGTGCGCGATGTGATATTTCAGGGAACGATGCCTTCATTACGCGCGCGGGCGACCGCTTCGAGCTGATTGTGCACCTGCATCTTGTTGTAGATATTTTTGATATGGCTGCGCACCGTATCCAGGCTGATGAAATATTGGGCGGCCATTTTCTTATAGCTTGTCCCTTCCGACAGGGCGGTGAGTATTTCTTTTTCTCTTGTCGTAAGCTGGTATTTGTTTTCATCCGACACCGGTTTCTTCTGCATGCTGGCTATTACCATCCTGGCCACATTGGGGCTCATGGGCGCACCGCCCGTCAGCACTTCATTTATTGCATCATACAGCTTTTCGGATATATTCTTTTTCAGCAGGTAACCCGATGCTCCCGAAGCAATTGCATCCAGCACCGTTCTGTTGTCGTCGAAAACAGTCAGCATAATGATCTGCACCGCCGCATTGAATACACGTATCTTACGCACTGCCTCGATGCCGTTGATGCCGCCGGGCATATCAATATCCATGAGGATCACATCCGGGGTAAATTCCTTCACCTGCTTTTCAACATCGGTCACATTAGGGAAACTGCCCAGCAAAAGGAGATCTTTTGAAAAGGTGATCAGCTTTTCAATGCTGCCCCGAAGCTGGCTATTATCCTC